>Ga0164293_10001391_pt1 | contig 20200 bp, 12 predicted proteins | sample GEODES118metaG_FD_111487 | JGI IMG/M metagenome (GOLD analysis project Ga0164293, IMG submission 111487) | Eutrophic lake water microbial communities from Lake Mendota, Wisconsin, USA - GEODES118 metaG | ecosystem: Environmental > Aquatic > Freshwater > Lake | place: USA: Lake Mendota...
AGGCAGCCTCTCAATGGCCCATGCCGGCCGTAACACCGGTGGCAGTCAGTTCTTTCTGTGCCACGGCCCCCAACCCCACCTCGATGGGGTGCACACCGTGTTTGGCCAAACCAACGACATCGAGGTGGTGCTGAAGCTGCGCAATGGCAGCCTGATCAAGAGCGTCACGATTCAGGCTTGAAGCGCAGGCGGATTGGGCCTGCTGTGATCCACTGTGTAAGGACCCTCCTGGCTGAGGCGCTCTTCCAGGAGTGACACCACCAGCTCGGTGAGGGTCATGTCGTTGATCACTGCAAAGCGCTTCGCTTGACTATGGAGTTTTGCATCCAGGATCACTGAGAGCTTTTTTGTCGGGTTCGGCTGATTGGCTTGCATCGTTGCTGGTTGGGGTTAGTGGGTCTCGGACGTTCCGGGTGTGGTTTCAGTTTCTGGCCTAAGTGCTGCGCGTTACAGGGCACTGCCCGGGATGAGGCTGGGGCATCCAAGCCGCTGAGGTATTCAGGCCCTAGGAGATGGCGTCTCCGGCTTTGAACTGAAAGTTTACTGGCCAGCGTCAAAATTCAGTGTTGGCCTGCGATCTGGCATGAGTTTTGCTTTGAACAGTCCTTGGACGCAGGAAAAATGTAAATGATCGAGACATGCCTGCTGTATATCGAGTGTAGATCTTGTGTGTTCATGACAGCGTTTGAAAGCGAAGCGGTTGACGGCAATTGCGAGACCTTGACCCTCCTTGCATCAATGGCGGCGCACATCGGCTACAGTATGCAGCTGAATGCAGCTGATGAATATCAAAAAAAACCATCCTTGCTTCAATGGCGGCGCACACCAGCTACAGTACGCAGGTGATGCATATCAAAAACCATGCAGGCCGGTATCAACGGATACAAACCTATCGGGTACGACCGCAAAGGACACAGCGATAATCAATACAACGATAAGCAACACAACGATCAGCAACACAACGCTAAAGAGCGCAATGATAAAGGGCACACGGTTAACAATTATACGGTGTACGAAGACAGCCAGTCTCCTGCACGCGTAGATGAGGATTTTAACTGTTTAGGCAAGGAGCCAAATTCGTCCCCACAGGCTCGTCTTTCAGTCGGTGTTCCGCGAGGTGTTTATAAGCAATTAAAACTGCTTGCCCACGATAGAGATATGACAGTTTCGGCTTTGCTGGTTCAATTGATTAAAGCTGAGATTCGATCGGTCGATGCTACTGATTGTTGACTTAATTTCACGATGAGTGTGATTAATGAATTAAGGCAAATTTGGTCTTGTTAGATTTTCTTGAGATCGTTCGGCAGTTCAATGGCTGCATCGATCGAATAAACTTTGCGACCCTTGTTTTGTGAAATCTTGTGATCGCCCTGGCGAGCTGGTCACAAGGTTGATTGCAGCAGCGCACTTCTGATTGCAAATCCACTGCGGCGGATGAACGATGACCGTTCCCTGCTTTTGATTTCAAAGCGGAATGGGGATCAGAAATCCAGAAGATTGGCGTTCTGGGTCCGGGCGCGGGCGAGGAAATGGGCGTAATCGTCGCGATTGCCTTTCACCCAGAAACTGCGGGGAATTCATCCGTCGGTGACGAAGCTCTCCCCGCCGGTGGCATTGCCAGGCTAGATGGTGGCTAGGGCAGTGCACCAAGGGCTTGAAGGCGCGGTTGCCGTTCCGTGAAGGCGCTGACCCTCTCGTCTGCTGGGCCCTGCAAACTGCAGCCAAGGCCGGCCAAGCCTTCTTGCAGGTGGTGTTCCAACTCTTGGCCGCCCAGATGGCGGCGCTGGCCATCGAGGATCAGGGCCTCCACCAGCGAAAAATCCACGGCGCCGCCGCTGCACGGGGCCACCAAATGGCCGTAGGGCCGCCCGTCCAGGATCAGGGCCAGCAGCAGGTCGTTCACGTGGCGGGCCCGGTTGCCATCAGCGCAGGCGCTGCGATCGAGGCCGATCCGACCGGCGTGGAGCAGCAAGCTGATGATCTTGGCCAGCTCCGGTTGGGCGATGCCGGTGTCTTCAAGCAGCTGGCCGAAGCTGCGGGCCCCATGGGCGAGGCACTGTTCCAGCTGGACATAGCGCTGGGCAGAGCCACTCACCTGGCCGAAGCTGGTGTTGAAGCTGTAATTGTTGGTGGATGGGGCTTCCAGGAGACGCAGCATCACGCGATTGATCCGCTGGCGCAGTTCGCTCGGGGTGCTGGAAGCAAAACCGCGCAGGAACAGGTCACGGCGGAACGACTGGTTGATGGCCAGATCCTGCAGGCTCTGGCACAGGCCGGGATCGGGTTCGGTGAGCACAGCCTGGCGCACGTTGGCGGGCAGAAGATCGAGGAAGTTTTCCGGCAAGGTGGCGCTGGCGTGGAAGCGCAGCTTGTGGACTGAGCAGCGGCGGTGCAGTTCGGCCACATAGAGGGGCTGCCAACCCTCGTTGCCATATTCCTGCAGGAGATAGGCAGCATTCTGTGTGGGAATTTTGGCCAACTTGCCCTGCAGGCTCGGCTGGGCCAGGGCTAAGGCCGAGGGGGCTTCGCTGCTGGCCAGCAGATCGGTGAGACGCTGAGCGGCGTCTTTGAGGCTTTGGCCGGAATGGGCGCGGCCCTGGCGCAGTTCATCGGCCAGGTGCTGGAAGGCGGTGGCGGCAAGCCAGCCTGGAAAGGTGTTGTAGGAGCAGTAGAGGATGCCGCCCGGCCTGAGGGCCGCGGAGGCCAGTTCCAGCAGGGCGGCCTGGATCGGTTCGCTGATCCAGGTGGCAATGCCATGGGCCACCACGTAGTGATGGGCAGCGGCTAGGGGGCCGGGGTTGGCTGCCAAGTTGAGGAAATCGGCCTCCTGGAAGCTGATGTTGTTCAGTCCCAGCTGTTGGGCCAGCCGCCGACTGTGGACGATCTGATCGGGTTGGAAGTCGATACCGGTGAACTGGCCCTCGGGGTAGGCGGCCGCGAGCAGGCAGAGGCCGAAGCCCATGCCACTGCCAAGCTCGAGATAGCAGAAGGCATCGCCTTCGTGGCTGCGGGGGGATTGGTGGCCCTTGAGCAGTGCGGCGAAATCCAACCAGGCCGGGGCGAGTTCACGGTAAGCGCCACAGGTGTAGGAGGCAGCGCTGAAGTAGCCGTGATCCCAGGACATGAGTGGAGCGCTGGATGCTTCCACCTTGGTGGATCCCGGCCGAGCTGCGAGGTTTATCCAGCCAACGCACGAATGCGTATCCGCGCGGATGCGCATCTGTGTTCTGGTCGTCGCCGGCGTGGCTGATCGAGATGGTGTTCCAGTCGTTTAATCTTGTTTTATTCGGATGGGTTCAGGTGAAAACACGCCGCGGCGGAAAGCGTCGCCATCCAGGGTCCACAGGTTTCGCTTCCCCACGTGTTCCGCCACTCCAGCCTGCGCCAAGCCGACAGCCCGAAATCCTGGATATCCCGCTGGATCGCTTCAGCGACGCGGCGCTTCAGGCGGCCATCGATGCCCATCTAGCCGGCAGTGTTGGCGAGGCGGAAGCGGTTTACGAACAATTTGTTGCCAACCGCCACACCAACGCGGTGGCGTACACCAATCTTGCCGCGATTCGACTGGATCAGGGACGTGAACCAGAGGCGATCACCCTTTGGCGCCAGGCCCTTCAGCTGCGCCAGGACCTGCCGGATACCTGGTTTGACCTAGGCAATGCCATGCTGCGGCGCCATCAGCCAGACGAGGCCCGCACCTGTTACGAGCGAGCCCTAGCACTGAAGCCCGACCACGTGGGGGTGTTGATCAATGTGTCTTCGATTGCGCTGAATCAGGGGGATTTGACCCGGGCGATGGCCTGTGCTGAACAGGCCTTGGCCCTGCAGAGCGATTCGGCAGAGGCGGCTTGCAATGTGGCCTCCTCCCTGCGTCAGCTCAAACGGTTGGAGGAGGCCGAGGCGATGGCCCACCACGCCCTCTCCCTGAACCCGGCGCTCCAGCAGGCCACCAAGTTGCTGGCCGGCATTCTCCACGACCGGGGTGATCACGCTGCCGCTGAAACCCTGCTGCGTCAGTCCCTCGAGCAAGGCTCCGATCCTGCCAGCACGCACCAAGCCCTGGGACACCTGCTGCGTTTGCAGCACCGTCTGCAGGAGGCAATCGTTCACTATCAACAGGCGTTAGCCCGTGATGACCGCCTAGTCGAGGCCTGGTCGGGCATCGCCCACTGCTACTTCGAGTTGCATGACACCACCCGCGCGATCGATGCCTACCGGCGTCAGGAGGCGTTGCGACCCAACGAGGCTTTGGTGGCCTACAACCTGGGCGTGGTGCTCAAACACCAGGGAGATCTGGCGGCTGCGGCAGCGGCCTATGCGGACGCTCTGCGCCTGAAGCCCGATTACGAGTTGGCCCTGCATGGCCTGGTGTACACCCTCAATTTCGCCGCTCTGCAGCCGATGGAGGCGATTGCGGCCCACGCCCGGAGCTGGTGTGAGCGCCACTATCCGGCGGAGGATCGCACCCCTTTTGAGGGGAAAAGCCTGCCGCTGGGGGGCGGAAAACTGCGGGTGGGCTTTCTCTCTGCTGAAATCGGCAATCACGCCGTTTCCTTCTTTCTGGAGAGTTTTTTGCGCTTCTATGATCGTGAAAGGCTAGAGGTTTACCTCTATGAATCCCTGGAGATGGCCGCAGAGCAGCGCTTCGCCCTGCATCGTCTGGTGGATGGGGTTCGCTCTGTGGCTGCGCTGAAGAACGCCGAAGCCCGCCAGATCATTTTGGCTGATCAGATCGATATTCTTGTCGATACCACCGCCTGCATGCGCTCCTCGCGGCTGGCCCTGCTGGCCGAGCGCTGCGCCCCGATCCAGTGCCATTACATCGGCTTCCATGGCAGCACGGGAGTGGAGGCGGTGGATTACTACATCGGCGATCCGGAATACACGCCTCCTGAATTTGATCACCATGTCAATGAAACGGTCTGGCGCCTGCCGCGCTGCTTTGTGGCCTACCAGACCCCCGCAAACCTGCCGCCGATCAGCCGTGGTGATCCCCATCTGCCGCTGTGCTTCGGCTGTTTCAACAACCTCACCAAGATCGGCAGCGAAACCCTCGATCTCTGGGTGGATGTGTTGCGGGCGATTCCCGATTCGCGCCTGCTGATCAAGGACAGCCGTTGCGCCGATCTCGCCAGCCGCGAGCGGTTGCTGCGCCATCTCAGGCGCGAGGGCATCGCCCCCGACCGGATCGAGCTGGTGGATCGTGTGGCCAACTGGAGCGCCCACATGGCCCTCTACAACCGGGTGGACATCGCCCTCGACACGATGCCGCTCAACAGCGGCACCACCGGCTTCGATGCCTTGGTGATGGGGGTGCCGCTGGTGGCGATGCGGGGCAACTGGATGGGAGCGCGGTTGACGGCCACGATGCTCAAGGCTCTCGGCCGCCCGGAGTGGATTGCCGAAAGCCGGGGCGAGTATGTGCAGATTCTGCAAACTCTCGCCTCGGATCGATTGGCCCTCGCGGCCATCAAGGAATCGTTGCGTGCCCAGGTATTTGCCAGTGAGCTCTGCGATCAGCAAGGGTTGGCGAGGGATCTGGGGGATGCGTTTGAGGGGATGGCGATGAATTTCTTGCCTTAATGTTGTATGAATGCACCCGTAATTTTAGCGCTAACGCTTTATTTTCAGAAACAAATAAATCTCTAGGTCGATCCATGCATCGTAATCAGTTGGCACCCTTGGTAAGGCAGTTCATCAGCATGGCTTTACCTTCAATAGTATGAAATACAAAATGTCCAGCATCGCTGATTGGATGTAGATGGGTATCGAGATCGCTGTCGCATGGCAAGGTTAAGCTTGATTTCGAAAGAAAGGTGCCACAATCCTCGCTTCCATCTTGCCGCTGATGCTGCGGTAGCAAGCCATGGAGCAGGTGGGTTGGAGTTTGTTTCGATACCATCCTGAGTCGCTGCAAGTAGGGGCTTTGTTCCCCAGATGCTGGGTTTTTCGTGTTGAAATCAAAGAAGCTATCTCGGGCCAGTCGTTGGCCCACGGCATCGTTGCCCATCCCTTCAGCCGCAATATGTTGGGAGGGTGTATCAAGGTTGATGAACAGGGGCGGATCGCCCAGCACCAACGAGGCCGCTCCGCCGCCGGATTCGTGCAAGAGCTGCTGGAGCTCCAGGGCCACTAGTGCGCCTAGGGAATGTCCCACCAGATGCACGGGTATGCTGGCTGCTAGCGACTGGATCGGCAACTGCAGCAATAGATCAGCCGCCAACTCCCTGGGATTCAGTTCTGCAAGATGCTCGTGCTCGTTTCGCCGCTGTCCATGGCCGGCAAGATCCGGGCAAATGACTGCATGTTGATTCAGCAACGTCGGAATAAGCGCCAGCATCGAGCGACGATCCATCAGTGCCCCATGGATGAGCACAATGAGGGAGGCCTGGCTCATGACTCTAATGCTGAGTTTGGCTGAGCCGAACGCCTCTCGCCCACGGCGCGGACCACTCGACAGGGGTTGCCATAGGCGATCACGCCGCTGGGGATCGGTCGTGTCACCACCGAGCCCGCCCCAATCACGCTGTTGTCGCCGATGCTGACTCCCGGCATCACCGTGCTGTTCATGCCGATCCACACGTTGCAGCCGATGTCCACGGGCAGGGCCTGGGCCGGTTGGTCGCGATAAGGACCAGCCTCAGGGTCCATGCCATGGTTGACACCGGAGAGAATGACTCCTGCCGCCAACATCGAACCTGCACCGATACGACCACCTGCTCGCCACTCATAGACGACACAGTTGGGCCCGAATGAAACATCATCGCCTACGATCAGTTCTCCGCACCGTGATCGAAAGCGGCAACCCGAATACACTGTAACTTTGCTGCCAAAGATCAGGCGCGCCTCAGCTCCTAAGAGCACACTGCAATGGGGCTCGACAATCGTGCTTTCGGGCCAGATCAAGCCAGCTTGTCCCAGAATTTGAACACTGGAATCAATGCCTGTAAAAAGCGGCTGCCTTGATTGGGGTGCTACCATTTAAGGGCATTGCTGAGGATCATTTACTCACGCTAGCATTCGCACTTGATTGACCAATGTCCAATTCTGACCAATCCACTGGATTCGGCGAGTATCAGAATGAATTGAAGCTGCACTTGGGTTGCGGCAGAAAGTTTATCCCAGGTTTTATCCACATCGATGCCTTGCAATTTGATCACGTTGATCATTGCCAGCAGGTGGGTGAACTCGGCAACTTTGCTAATGCCAGTGTCTCGTTGATCTACGCCTGTCATGTATTGGAGCATTTTTCACGTTGGCAATACATGAAAGTTCTTAGCGAATGGCATCGGGTGCTGAAGCCAGGTGGGGTGCTTCGTTTGTCGGTTCCCGATTTTGCCGCCTGCGCCAAACTTTACTATGAGGAGGGCCTGCAGTCTGGCCTCACAGGTCTTGTGGGATTGGTGGTTGGCGGGCAGCGGAATCAATATGATTTTCATGGCATGATATTTGACGAGCAGTTGCTAACTCAGGGCCTTCGTGAGGTTGGCTTTGCCAGCGTGCAGCGTTGGGATTGGCGCCAGGTTGAGCACGGCTCGATTGATGATTACTCCCAAGCTTATCTTCCTCATATGGACAAAGAACAAGGCCTCTTGATGAGCCTGAATCTTGAAGCCACCGCTTGAGCAATGGCCAGGCCTTAGCTTGATCCAAGCTTTTGATCCCTCATGTCGCCTTCAGAGCAGCCGCACGACGACAGCGACCGTTACGAGATTCCCAACTATCTGGTAACCGACCTCAGCCGGGTGCTCACCAAGGTGGCGGCTAATGAAGGCTGGTATCTCCAGAGCTGGCTGGGGGTGCCGATCTGGCAACTGCCGGATGACCTGATGCTGTTGCAGCGGATCGTGACGGCGATGCGTCCGGCCCTGATCGTGGAGACCGGAACGAAGTATGGCGGCTCGGCCCTGTTCTTTGCTTCCTTGCTGGAGCTGCTGGACCTGCCTGAGAGCCGGGTGATCACGGTGGACATCTGTGAAACGGAGGAAGCCCGCACCCTGCTGGCCAACCATCGCCTGGCGGGCTATGTGCAACACCGGCTTGTGGGGAGCAGCCTTGATCCAGAGGTGCTGGCCTGCGTGTCTGCGTCGGTGGCGGCAGCCGCAGGGCCGGTGCTGGTGTTTCTCGACGACTGGCATGGCGGTGAGCATGTGCTGGCTGAGCTGCAGGCTTTTGCTCCCTTTGTTGGCTCCGATGGGCTTCTGGTTGTTTCCGACACCTCCTTTGCGGATCTAGCTGGCACACCGGTGGCGCCCTTCCGTTCGCTGCTGCATTCCAATCCCCGCACCGCGATCGACACCTTCTTGAACGCCAGCCCCGCATTTGAGCGCACCACGGACTTTGTGGTGGGAGGGCTGTCGAATTTTGCCGATGGTGTGCTGCGCCGCTGTGGCCCCGTCTGAACGTTTGATCCTCGCTGGTGATCCTCGCTGGCACTTCCCTGGCACGCTGCGTGCGCATCAGTGTGTTGCCGCTTCAGTGCATCGGCGGCTATGTGGTTTTCGCAAGACAAGGGGCTGGGTGAGGGTTCAACATCTGATGTAGGTTGAAGTTCTTATATCGATGTCCGACGCCGCCCAGGCCATTGGCGCACTTGATGCCTCCCTGGTGGTTGGATCCGATGCGTCGATTCAGTTCCCGGTGACGGCATCGGCGACCTCCCTCGCGAATTCCACCAACGGCACTGCCAACGCCAGCGCCACCGTGAGTGATGTGGCTGGTGTTGTGAACTCCACCGCCACGGTGGGTAGCAATGCCACCGTCGCTGCCACGGTGACCGGCGCCTCGATCGCCACCGCGGTGAACGTGGGCGATATCGGCTCAGCCAATGACACCGCTACCGCCACCGCCACCCTGAGCGGCAACACAGGCGGTTTCCTCAACGACAACTCAGCCACCAACACCGACATCACGGCCGGCAACGCCGCCACGATCTCGGCCACGGTGGGCATCACGGGCACCGCCTCGGCCACCTCGGTGAGTGGCGAGAGCTCCGCCACCGCAGCTGGCGGCAGCGTTTACGGCATCTTGGACACCGGCATCACCGTTGGTTCCACTGGAAACCTCACCGCGGCTGTTGATTCCGCTATCACCGCCAACAGCACCAACGGGGGTGGCATCGGCTCCCCAGCCACCTCCGATGCCACCGCTAACCAGAGCGTTTTCGGCATTTCCGGCACTGGTGATGCCACCGGCGGCAACATCACCCTCGGCAGCGATGGGGTGATCACCGCCAATGCCGGCACCACCGCCAACCGGGTCACCACCACCGCCACGGCCGTGGGCGCCACTGGCGCCGCCACCGCCAATGCCACCCAGGGCACCGTGGCCGGCATCTTTGATGCCGCTGATGGCGTGATCGATGTTGGCGCCAACGGCACGATCACCGCCCGGGCTTACAGCACCGACGCGGCCAGCGCCACCACGGTGAACGGCGCCGCCACCGCCACCGCCGCCACCAACGCCACCGCCGGTCTCTCGAATGCCACGGTGACCGTGGGCAACGAGGGCAGCGTGCGGGGCTTCGCGGGTCAGACCACCACCGCCGCCGCCACCACCGTGGATGGCGCATCCGCCTCCACCGCCACCAGCAACACCACCCAGGGTGTTGCCGTGAGCGACCTGAGCGTGGGTGGTAACTCCACCGCCGGCATCGTGGGTTCGGCCACCGATGTGATCAGCTCCACCGCCACCAGCACCACCGGCAGTGCCACCGCGATTGGCGCTGTGACCACGATCGATGGTTTCGATCTGGCGGCTAACGGCACCACCAGCATCGGCAACAACGGCAGCCTGAACGGCGTTGCCTCGCTGACCGACACGGTGGCGGCCACCACCACCGAAGGCGCCGCCAGTTCCAACGGCACGGCCACAAACGTGCGCGCTGTGGACATCGGTGATGGCGCTGTGATCAGCGTGGGCAATGCCGGCACCGTTGCCGGTGCGACCACCGCCACGGTGAGCTCCACCGCCGTGAACGTGAACGGCGGCACCTCCACCGCTGTGGCCACGGGAACTGACCTGGTCGGCATCAACGATGGCGGCAACACCACCGCTGGCATCAGCGTGGGTGGCACCGGCACCGTGAGCGGCACCGTGACCGCCGAGGTCACCGCCGCCGCCACCTCGGTGTCGAACAACTCCACCGCCACCGCCACCACCGCCACGGTGCAGGGTCTGGACGTGGATGCGGTGAGCATCGGTGATGCCGGTACCGTGACCGGCACAGCGGCGATCACCGACCGCGCCACCGCCACCAGCACTGCTGGTGTGGCCACCTCGGATGTGGCGGCCACCACCCTCACCGGTATCGACATCACCTCCGGCGCCACGATGGCGGTCGGCAACGGCGGCACGGTGACCGCCAGCGCCACCGGCGCCAGCACGGCGATCGCCACCTCGGTGAACGACCTGGCTGATGCCGGCGTGTCGATCGGCACCACCCAGGGCCTCGGCACCGGCGCCGGCACGCTGACGGTGGGCAGCGGCGCTGTGGTGAGCGGCACCGCTTCCCTCACCAACACCGCCACCGCCAGCACCACCGACGGCAACGGCACCACCGTTGCTCTGGTGAACAACGACCTGGTGCAGGGCATCAACCTGGCCGATCTCACCGTGGGCAACGGGGCTTCGATCACCGCCGGCGCCAGCAGCGTGCAGACGGCCTCGGCCTCCACGGTGGAAGACACGGGCACGATCGGCAACGTCAGCTCCGCCTCGGTGGCTGGTTCTGATGTGATCTCCGGTCTGGACACCACCAACCTCACGGTGGGTGGCAGCACCAGCCGGCTGCAGGCCACCGCGGCCCTCACCGGTGCCGCCACCGCCTCGAACGTGAACGGTGCCAGCACAGCGGCCGCGGGTGTGGGTGCAGACGTGACCGGCGCCTTTGGCAACGGAACCGCTGCCACCGACATCACGGTGGGCAACGATCTGGTGGGCGGTGCGATCTTTGATGCCCGCAGCACCCTCGGTGCCACGGCCTCCAGCGTGGGCGCCAATGCCACCGCCAATGCTGGTGACAGCGCCACCAGCGTGACCGGCATCAACGCCGTCGACCTGACGGTGGGCGACAACGCCGGCACGATCTTCGGGCAGGCCACCTCCACGGTGACCGCCGCCGCCTCCACCAGCGGCAGCCTCACGGGCCAAAACAACGCCACCGCCAATGCGCTGCAAGTGGCGACCGGCGTTTTGGACACCACCACCACGATCGGTGGCGACGGCAACCTCACCGCCCTCTCCACCCTGAACGGCACGGCAACGGCCAGCAATGTGGGGGACATCACCGTGAAGGACGATAACGCGAGCGCCAGACTCGAGCTCTTCGGCACCGGCGTGAATAACGCCGGCGGCGATGCCACGGTGATCGGCGGCAGCGGCAACGTGCTGGGTCAGGCGCTCACTAACGGTGGTGCCACGGCCCAGACGGTGAACGGTGCCGCCGATGGCAGTGCAACGGTTCGGAGCACCGGTCTGGACCTGCAGAACGTTGCATCCGACATCACGATCGGCCGCAGCGGTAACGTCACCGGCCTTGCGGTGACCGGCGCCCTCACCGGCTCCACCCTCACTGACCCAGTGGGCGTGGTGGCTTCCAGCACCAGCGGCGTTGCCCAAGCCGGCGGCAGCTTCGATACCTTCGGTATTCTCGGCGACTCCGGCAACTCCACCGCGGGCACCGTGATCACGGCGGGTCCGAAGGATGGCAGCATCACCGGCAGCGCCTATGGCGGCGCCAAGGTGATCGCCAGCAGCACCGGTGGCGATGCCATCACCGCCATCAATCAGAACGGCCCCTCCTTTGGTCTGATTGGAGCTGCCACCGAAATCGTTGGGATCAAGAACGTCGACCTGATCGGCGGCCAAGCGGGCACCAACAACATCGTGGGCAGCGGCTACGGCAAGTTTGATAGCGCCGCCACCTCGGTGCGTGGCTCTGCAACAGGAGTGAGCAATGTGAACGTGAACGGCATCCTCGGAACCCCGGGATCCGATTCGATCGTCACCTCCGGCAACGTGACCGCCCAGGCCACCCTGATCAACACGGTGGTGGCTAGGTCGGTGTCCGGCGCGGCCACGGCCATAGCCACCGGAAGCGTTGTGGGTCTGTCGGGCTACAAGGTGACGATCCTCGGCAGCGGCAACATTGTTGCCTCTGCCAGTTCCACCACCCTCTCCACCGCCAGCTCCAGCGGCGGCGCCGCAAGGGCCTGATCAGCCACGATTGCGAACCTTGCGGCGATGAGCATTGCCGCTTTTGCGCTCGTGCGCATCAATGTGCTTCCGGCTTTTTCATTCTGCGCCTCTGTGCATTGCCGCTAAAATGGATCGACGACTAGGTGGTTTTCGCAAGACATACAGAAGGGTTGTGATCGAACATGTGGTGCAGGTCTCAATCCTTCCTCCCCACTTCCCCCTTCCATGGCCGATACCGCTCAGGCAATTGGCGCCCAAAATACGTCTCTGACGGCTGGATCCGACTCGTCGATCCAGTTTCCGGTGACGGCTTCGGCGACCTCCCTCGCTAACTCCACCAACGGCACCGCCAACGCTTCCGCCACGGTGGATGACGTGGCTGGTGTTGTGAACTCCACCGCCACGGTGGGCAACAACGCCACCATCGCTGCCACGGTGACCGGCAGCGCGATCGCCACCGCAGTGAACGTGGGCGACAACGGCACCAACGTCGATACCGCCATCGCCACCGCCACTCTCCAAGGCGACGAGGGTGGTTTCCTCAATGGTGCTAACGGCACCGACACCGACATCACGGCCGGCAACGCCGCCACGATCTCGGCCACCGTGGGCATCACGGGCACCGCCTCGGCCACCTCGGTGAGCGGCAACAGCACGGCCGACGCCGACGGTGGCACGGTGTTTGGCTTCCAGGACACCGGCATCACGGTTGGGTCCACCGGCAACCTGACCTCCGGCGTTGATTCGGACATCACCGCCACCAGCACCAACGTCGGCAGTATTGGTGTCGCGGCTCCCTCCGTCGCCACGGCCAGCCAGGACGTTTTCGGCATCTCCGGCACCGGTGATGCCACCGGCGGCAATATCACCCTCGGCAGCGATGGGGTGATCACCGCCAATGCCGGTACCACCGCCAACCGGGTCACCACCACCGCCACGGCCGTGGGCGCCACCGGCGCCGCCACCGCCAATGCCACCCAGGGCACCGTGGCCGGTATCTATGACGCCGCTGATGGCGTGATCGATGTTGGCGCCAACGGCACGATCACCGCCCGGGCATACAGCACCGATGCGGCCAGCGCCACCACGGTGAACGGCACCGCCACCGCCACCGCCGACACCACCGCCACCCTCGGTCTCTCGAATGCCACGGTGACCGTGGGCAACGAGGGCAGCGTGCGGGGCTTCGCGGGTCAGACCACCACCGCCGCCGCCACCACCGTGGATGGCGCCTCCGCCTCCACCGCCACCAGCAACACCACCCAGGGTGTTGCCGTGAGCGACCTGAGCGTGGGTGGTAACTCCACCGCCGGCATCGTGGGCTCCGCCACCGATGTGATCGGCTCCACCGCCACCAGCACCACCGGCAGTGCCACCGCCATCGGCGCGGTGACCACGATCGATGGTTTCGATCTGGCGGCTAACGGCACCACCAGCATCGGCAACAACGGCACCCTGAACGGCGTTGCCTCGTTGACCGACACGGTGGCGGCCACCACCACCGAGGGCGCCGCGAGTTCCAACGGCACGGCCACCACTGTGCGCGCTGTGGACATCGGCAACAACGCTGAGATCAGCGTGGGTAATGCCGGCACCGTTGCCGGTGCGACCACCGCCACGGTGAGCTCCACCGCCGTGAACGTGAACGGCGGCACCTCCACCGCTGTGGCCAACGCCAGCGAGCTGATCGGCATCAACGATGCCGGCAACGCATCCGCCGGCATCAGCGTGGGTGGCGCCGGCACCGTGAGCGGCACCGTGACTGCCGCTGTGTCGGCTGCCGCCACCTCGGTATCGAACGACTCCACCGCGACGGCCTCAAGCCTCACGGTTGAGGGTCTGAATCTGGATTCGGTGATCGTCGGCGATGCCGGCACGATCACCGGCTCCGCAGCGATCACCGATCTGGCTACCGCCACCAGCACCGAGGGTGTGGCCACCTCTGGAGTAGCGGCCACCCAATTCACCGGTTTTGACCTCGGTGCCAATGGCACGACGTCAATCGGTAATGGCGGCTCGGTGACTGGCAGCGTCACCGGTTCCAGTACAGCGATCGCCACCTCGGTGGACGACTTCGCCGCTGCCAGCGTGGCGATCGGCACCGCCCAGGGCTTCGGCACCGGCAATGGCACGGCGACCGTGGGCAACGGTGCTGTGGTGAGCGGCACCGCCTCCCTCACCAACACGGCCACCGCCAGCACCACCGACAGCACCACCGGGAACACAACTGCCTCAGTGGGCAACGACCTGGTGCAGGGCATCAACCTGGCCGATCTCACTGTGGGCAACGGTGCTTCGATCACCGCCGGCGCCACCAGCGTGCAGACGGCCTCGGCCTCCACGGTGGAAGACACGGGCGCGATCGGCAACGGCAGCTCCGCCACGGTGGCTGCTAGCGATCAGATCTCCGGTTTGGACACCACCAACCTCACGGTGGGTGGCAGCACCAGCCGGCTGCAGGCCACCGCGGCCCTCACCGGTGCCGCCACCGCCTCGAACGTGAGTGGTGCCAGCACGGCGGCCGCTGGTTTGGGTGCAGACGTGACCGGCGCCTTTGGCAACGGAACCGCTGCCACCGACATCACGGTGGGCAATGACCTGGTGGGCGGTGCGATCTTTGATGCCCGCAGCACCCTCGGTGCAACGGCCTCGAGCGTGGGCGCCAATGCCACCGCCAATGCTGGTGACGGCGCCACCAGTGTTACCGGCATCAACGGCGTCAACCTGACGGTGGGCGACAACGCCGGCACGATCTTCGGCCAGGCCACCTCCACGGTGACCGCCGCCGCCTCCACCAGCGGCAGCCTCACGGGCCAAAACAACGCCACCGCTAATGCGCTGCAAGTGGCGACCGGTGTGCTGGACACCACCACCACGATCGGTGGCGACGGCAACCTCACCGCCCTCTCCACCCTGAATGGCACGGCAACGGCCAGCAACGTGGGTGACATCACGGCCGGAAACGACAACGCCGCTGCCGCGCTGACCCTCACCGGCACCGGTATCGACAACGGCAACGCCGCTGATGCCACGGTGATCGGCGGCAGCGGCAACGTGCTGGGTCAGGCGCTCACCAACGGTGGTGCCACCGCCCAGACCGTGAACGGCAATGCCACCGGTACCGCCGCTGTAACCAGCACCGGTCTGGACCTGAACAACGTTGGTTCCGACATCACGATCGGCCGCAGCGGCAACGTCACCGGCCTCGCGGTGACCGGCGCCCTCACCGGCTCCACCCTCACCGACCAGGTGGACGTGGTGGCCACCACCTCCGGTTCAGTCGGCAGCACCAACGGAACTGCAGACGCCTTCGGCAGCTTCGATACCGTGGGTATCCTCGGCGCTGTTGGCGGTACGCAGATCACAGCGGGTCCGAATGATGGCGACGTCTCCGGTAGTGCCTTCGGCGGTGCCAGGGTGATCGCTAGCAGCATCGGTGGTAACGCCACTACCGGGATCGCTAACAACACGGCCGGCGTCGGAACCACTGACATCGTTGGTATCCAGAACGTCGACATCATCGGCGGCCAGGTTGGCTCGAACAACATCGTGGGTACCGGCTTCGGCAGGTTCGACAGCATCGCCACCTCGGTGGACGGTGCCGCCACCGGCACCAGCTCCGTCAACGTGAACGGCATCCTCGGAACCGCCGGTTCCGATTCCATCGTGACCTCCGGCAACGTGAACGCCCAGGCCACCCTGGCCAACACGGTGACCGCGAACACGGTGGCGGGTGCTGCCACGGCTACTGCCACCAGCAACGCTGTGGGCCTCTCGGGCTACAACGTGACGATCATCGGCAGCGGCAACCTGGTGGCTGGAGCCAGCTCCACCACGCTCACCACCGCCAGCTCCGCCGGCGGCAACGCCAGCGCCTGATCACCGACGGCTACGGGAAACGGTGTTAACGCCGTTTCCCTTTGTTTTTATTCACCGTCGTTCACCTCACAATGGCTGATCAGCCCGTTTCCACCGCACTCTCGAGGGCTATTGCCCTTCGGTTTGACCCCAACTCGATTGTGGTCGGTGGTACGGGCCTGCAGCTGCAGGTCAACCCCGCAGCGATCGCCACCGCCCGCACCATCGAAGGTGCGGGCCCGGTTTTCGCCAGCGCTCTGGCCCAAGGCCTGGGCGCTGGCTATTCCCGTTACTACGAGAGTGTTCCGGGCTCCGAGCTGTTTGATTCCACCAACCTCTTCATCCGATCGGGTGGGGGTCTGGTGCAGGGCGTGGCGGAAGCCTCGGCCCGGGCCGAGAGCCGTGGCGATCAAACCGCCACCGCTGAAGCCACCAACATTGGCCTGGCCAATCTCAGTTATCTCGATCGCGTCGGCGGCGCCCTGCTGATCGGCACCGCGGCAGATCGTTTCCGCGCAGCGGCCACCGCCACCAACCTTTCCGCCCTCGGTCCAACCGATGGCGACATCCCCACCAGCAACCTCACCGCCAACGCCGTGGTGCGTGGTGTGGAGGGCGGTGGGGCCGGCACGTCACCCAGCACCTCAATTCTTGGCCAGCCCGTGGCCACGGTGGGAGCGGATGCCACCCTCAATCTCCGAGCCCCCGAGTTCAGCCTCAACGCCAGCGCCAATGCCGATGCGGTGGGCCTCGAGCGTGCGCTGATCAAGGCGGTTCCGAGGGGCAGTGGCAACAACGGCGCCCAGATCGGTGGTGATGCCACCGCCGCCCTGCATCTGGAGGGGGGGTCTACGGCGACGTTGCAGCGGCTGGATCTCTCCGCCAGCGCCATCGGTGTGGATCGCTCCTTGATCTACGGCGCCCCCACCCTCAACAGCACCGTCAGTGGCAGCGGCCTGGCCACGATCCGTGGTGAGGCGGTGCAGGGCCTGATGCAGGATCCCGCAACCGCAAAGCTGAGCAGCCTGCAGGGTATTGGTATTTCCGGCAGCCAGATCTTCAGCGGCCGGGGTGATGATTCGATCCTGGCCAGCGGCGGCTTCGCCAACAGCCAGGGCTATGCCATGGCCGATGGGGCCCAGCCCGATGCGGCCGGCCTCGATCGCACCTGGGTGGCCACCGGCATGGGCAACGACCTGCTGTTCGGAACGGTGCTCAACGAGGTGGAGGCCAATGAGGATGCCAATGGCGATGGCTTACTGGATGCGGGCGTGTTCCTCGATCGCTCCGCCCGCGATGCTTCGTTTCCGGCGGGCTTCGATGGCATCCGCAACAGCTCCTTCGATGGCGGCCTCGGCAACGACAGCGTGCGCGGCTCCAGCAATGGCAGCGCCTTTGAGGGGGCGATGGGCAACGATTCGATCGATCTCGATCGGGCCCGTAACTCCTCCCTCTGGGGCGGCATGGACAACGACCTGCTGCGGGTGAATGGCGCCTCCGAAGATGTGAGCTATTGGGGCTCGCTCGGCAACGACAACCTCAAGGCCGGTAACGGCAGTGGCAACCAGCTCGATGGCGGCCTCGGGATCGACATCTCCGAAGGCGGCAGCGGCAGGGATCAGTTCCTGCTCGGCGATAGCGCCGCTTCGCTGACCGCCACCACGGACAACCAGACCAACAGCACCCTGCAGAGCAGCACATACTGGCAGAGCCTCTCGGAGGCCCAGAAGCTGGCGGTGTGGTCGAGCGGCGAGGTGCGCAGTGCCAGCGGCACCTTGATCGGTGGCGTGGACACGATCAACAACTTCCAGGCCGGTGCCGGTGGCGATGTGGTGCAGATCAACAGTGCCCTGGCGGCGATGACCGACCAGCTCTGGCGCACTCAGGGCGCCATCTTCGGAGTCGATAACACCGGGGCCCTCTCGGTGCAGGAGGGTTCGGCCGGTTCGAACCGGATCGGTGTGGTGGTGGGCTCGCTGGCCGACATCCAGAAGATGGGCATCGGCTCCCCCAACATCGCCTACGCCACCGACACCCGCCAGCTCCTCTACGACGCCGACGGCGATTGGCGCCGCGGCACGATCACGATGGGCACCCTCAACATCGCCGGCAACGGCAGCCTCAGCAAGGACAACATCGCCTTTGGCGGCACCACCGGCGGAGGCATGGGAACGCCTTCATCGGCGGCGAGGGGATGAACGAAGCCTCTGGGTTGACAAGTGCTCCTCAAGGAAACGCTGCTCAAGGAACCGCTGTTGGGACCTGTCTGCGCATTTGCGCATCGCCTCTTTTGCGTCGATGCGGCGAAGTGTTTTCCCTAATCAATGCATTGCCTACATCGAGTGTTTCGCATGACAGATCAGTGGGGAATAGGCGAACATGGGGTGTAGGAATTTCTCGTATCGGCGGTCGTAAGCCCCCCCATGGTTGAACAGCTGGTCTCCACCACACCATCGAGAGCTGTCGCCTTAAGGGGTGATCTGATCCGATCGAGTGGGAGTCTGCTGATGGGTGCCGTAGAAGCCACGAGTGCCGAATGCCATGCCGTTCCAGTCGCCGCTGCCCACTGCCACGAAACTCTGAGCGCCGCCCCCACCCTGCTCCTGATCGATGCCGGCCTGCCGGATCTGCAGGTGCTGCTGGCGGGTGTGGGCGCTGGGGTGCGGCCGGTGCTGGTGGGGCGGAATGAGGTTTTACTCGATATTGTGCAACGCGAAATGCAGGCTGCAGCACTCGCGGCTGCAGGAGCACCGGCGCGCCTAGCGATCGTGGCGCACGGGGCGGCGGGTGCGGTGTTGATCGGTCGGGAGCCGATCGAGCGGGCCAGCCTGGCAGCGCGTGCCGCCGAGTGGGCATCGCTGGGGCAAGGCGCCCTGCGCACGATTGATCTGTTTGCCTGCCATGCGGGCCTGGATCAGGGTTTTGTTGAGGCCTTCGCGGCCATCAGTGGCTGCGTGGTGGCCGCCTCCCGTAGGGCGGTGGGCCATCACCAACTGGGGGCGGATTGGCAGCTGGATGTGGTGGCCAGCCCTGCAGAGGGTGCCGCTACGGCGGCCGCTAATGGGGTGGTGCCGTTTACCCGGGCGGCGCGCGAGGCCTGGGGGCATAGCTTGGCGCTGCCCACCTACACAGTGGCGCAGCTAGCTTCGATACCATTTATTAGTCAAAGTCTTGGAGGATTTATAAAGACCGGAGGAGGGGCTGCTCCGGTTAATAATTATAATCCGCATAGTAGCGCCTACAATCCTTTTGGTTCTGCTACTCCCACTATTGGTCCTTTTGCTTCGGATTCCAATGGCGCAGGTGCAGATATATCGCGAAATTTGACAAATCCGTCACAAGATGTTTTCCTTAGATTCAACCTTTTTAGAGTAGATAATTGGGAGCCGAACGAGTCTTTTGCTGCCTTTCTTAATGATCAGCCAATCTTTACGATGGCTGGTTTTGGTCCAGGTAGTAGTTCTATAAAAGACCAACAAGGGATTACCAACGGCTATCGTTGGACTGCCACTAGCGACTTTAGTGGTTATTATGGTCGAGATGGTGGTGAAAAAGTAACTGTCAAAGTATTTTTACCCACTGTAGCGTCTGGAAATTATAAAATTGGCTTTGGCTCCACTTTGGATCAAGCAGAATCAGACGAATTCTGGGGTATTAATAACATTGATCTCGTAAGCGCTTATACCTTACAAGACACCGCAGCCAACATCACTGCAAACACGACAGCATCAATCAAAGCAGCCTTATATGCCAATGATATCACGGTAACCGGTACAACTAGTTTTCTTCAGGCGCGAACTATCGCTAATTTCCTTCCCCCCGGCACACTATCATTTAATCTCATTTCTGATAATACCGATGATCTAGCATATAATTACGGTTCTTTTGTTGATTATTCAGGAAGCTATGGCATAAACAACTATGTTTTCGACCGGGCTGACACTGTTGTAGCCACTACTGACGCCACAGTGGCCAAGGCAAACGTCTTGGCTGGATTTACAAAGCCTGTGGCTTACAACATTAGCGATAGAGCCAGCAACATTGCTGCCGCCAGTGCCGCCGTCAGGGATGATGCGGTCAACATTACCGCCACTACCGCTGCCACGGTGGCTGAGGCCACAACGATCGTTAACGCCACCAATAG
>Ga0164293_10001392_pt1 | contig 20188 bp, 11 predicted proteins | sample GEODES118metaG_FD_111487 | JGI IMG/M metagenome (GOLD analysis project Ga0164293, IMG submission 111487) | Eutrophic lake water microbial communities from Lake Mendota, Wisconsin, USA - GEODES118 metaG | ecosystem: Environmental > Aquatic > Freshwater > Lake | place: USA: Lake Mendota...
ACGCGAGGAGTGGAGTCATCGCTGGAATCCTTACAGTCAATGCAGTTGGCCGCCGGAAGATGTGCAAATCGAAAATTTTCGTCAGGCCGTCTTCGATCGCGCGCGGGAGGCGATGGGCGTTGACCTGGTCAAGACGGAGAAGTTCACGACCAGCATTCGGGACGGTATCGACATTCGCGACACCTTAAGGCATTGGTACGCGGGCGAGATTTACGTCAAAGTGGTTCCGCCGAATCGGGGCAAGCTCGACTGTGCCGTGATGTTGTTTGATTCACCGGCAGACCCGCGGGAGTATCCGTGGCGGGCCACCTGGTTTGCGGAGCATCAGGAAGAGTCAACGCTCTGCTTCTATGCGACCAACTTCATTGAGAACCCGATTGGTCCGGGGATTTGCCAAGCCGTTTATGGCGGTGCGATGTTTTTCTTTCCGGCCATTCCCATTCCAGACATCTGGACCGATGAGCGTTTGGACTTCGCTGAGACATTGGAGGAAAGGATGTTGGCAGCGGCCTGTTTGCACAGCCGTTGCAGTCAGATTGCCCTGCTTAGTGCTGGCCCGCCGGGGCCAGGTTGGCGGCGCTTGGCCAAGCGATATCGAAAGAGCTGGATTCACTTGCCGCTCGGCCGATTCAGCGAAACGACCGTCTCCCAGTTGCGCCATTTTCACGTCCTCAATGGCCGGCAGGTCAGGACTTACGCGGCGGACTTTATCCGCAAGAGTTAGCCGAGCAGGCAGTTCGGCAACCGAGCCCGGGTGGCCAAAGCGAATCGTTGGTTTATCATGAGCCAGATTGAAATTCACCCGAACCGGAAACTGCGCTCATGAAGCTCTCCCACCTCGAACTGTTTCAAAATCTGGTCAATCTGGCAGCCTCGGATGGCAAGTTTACCGAGGAAGAGGTGTTATTCCTTGCCCAGCGCGCCGAGCAGTGGGGGATTTCCAACGATGAGTTTGAGTCCTGCATCGCTGGTCTGATGGAGGGTTCGCTGGAAATTCGCCTTCCTGAAGCCCGCGCCAAGCGCGAGGAATTACTGGGAGAAATGATTCGGCTGATGGCCGTCGACGGCCAGTTGGCCGAGACCGAGAAGCGACTCTGCGCAACGGCCAGCGCGAAGATGGACTTCACGACGATCGAGTTCCGGCAGCTGCTCGATCGCGTCCTGGCACGCGGTGCGAGCAAGTAGAGCAAGCAGGGAGTCTTGGCTGCCCTGAGGCTAACGCAGTGTTTGTTTCCTGTCGAGCAGCTGGGAATTGGAGACGTTGTTGCCAAACGTTTCGTACTGATCGAACTGCCAAACGACCTGCTTGGTGGCCGGGTCGATTTCGATCAGGATTGGGTTCTGCGGTCCGGCGTGACAGTTGCCGATAACGTAATGACCGTTGGGTAGGACTTCCAAGGTCGTGACCCAGGCGAGCGTGATGCCAGGCAGGTCATTTTGATCGAGTCGCCAGACGATTTCGGTTTTGGGGTTCACTTCCAGGACGCTGTGTCCGTTGCCGGTGGCAATCAGGTAATTTCCGTTCTGCAGCCGTACGGCGCCGAAGACCTTGTTTCCGAACGCTTCCGGGCCATGCCCATCGCGGCGATCGCGGCCATGCAGCGGAATCTCGAACTCCCAGATCACCTTGCCGGCATCGTCGTAGTGTCGAACAAAGCCATCCCCTTCGTGGCAAACGAGGTAGCTCCCGTCATCTAATTGGCGGGCGAGGCGAGTGTCCATGTGCGGATGCGGTGAGTTCAGCTTGAGCCGAATCTGTTTGTGAATTTTTCCCTCGCGGTCGACTTCGATGATTCGGCCCCGCCCAGACTCGGCAATCATCACGTGCCCATTGGCGAGGGGCTGGAAGGCATGCACTTCGACCGGCGAGTCCCCCTCTGCGTTTTGGGTTTGCGAATCGTAAGTCCAGACGATCTGTTTGGTTTGGCGATCGATTTCGACCACCTTTTGTTGGCCTTGTTGGACCATCAGGTTGCCATTGTCGAGGACATGGATGTCGTGAATCCCTCCCCAAGGCATTTCCCAACTGATTTTGCCGTTGGCTTCGACAATCGCCAGTTTGCCATTGCCCTGAGTCACGAGCCGATGTTGGGCCGTCGAAGTGTTTGTCAGCAAGCCAGCCGTCAGGGCAATTAGGGACACGACTATTCCGCGAGCCATTTGAATGAACTCCATAGAATCGGGAGATGCGAGGAATGCAATTGCGTTATCTTAAAGGTTCTCTGGTGGTTTGGTAACTTCCGGCAGGGAGTGAATGCAGTTGCCGGTGACCCGCGCAGGCGGAGTGCTGGTCCATTGCTTTCACAGAAAGAAACAGCTATTTCCGCTGAGGACCCGGCATGAACATTGGACGAATTGTTTCGTGGTGCGTTTTTCTTGGGAGCTTCGGGTCGGTAAGTTGCTGCTGCCTTCCACTATCTGGCCAAGCGCACGCTCCCAATATCCTCTTGATCCTCACCGACGATCAGGCCGTAGACACGCTGGCCGCGTGGGGAACGTGGGGCAATGACTCCGGGGTGGTGCGAACCCCGAATCTCGATCGCTTGGTGGCTCGCGGCGTGAGCTTTACCCGAGCCTACAACATGGGCTCCTACTCGCCGGCGGTTTGCGTCTGCAGTCGCGGAATGCTGCTCAGTGGCCGGAAATTATGGACGACTGAGCGGCTGCAACGGGCCAAGTTTGCCGAGCAAATCGCGGCTGGCGAACTCTGGCCGCAGCGCATGAGGGAGGCGGGATACGAGACTTGGATGTCAGGCAAGTGGCACGTCGACGCGCCTGTTGAGCAGTTATTCGATCATGTTCGGCATGTGCGTCCGGGAATGCCGGCGACCGTCGAGGCTGCCTATCAACGTCCCCAGGCAGGGAAACCGGACGAGTGGCTTCCGTGGGACGAAGCTCGCGGAGGTTACTGGCAAGGTGGCAAGCATTGGTCGGAGGTTGTTGCTGATGACGCGGAAGAGTTCCTCGCTGCGGCGGCGCAGCGGGAACGGCCATTCTTCATGTATCTGGCCTTCAATGCACCGCACGATCCCCGGCAGGCACCGCGGGAATACGTCGAGAGTTATCCCCTCGAGAGCCTGCCGTTACCCGGCAATTTTCTCCCGCTCAATCCGGATTACGCCGCCTTGGGGCTGGGCCCGGCCGATCCGCAGGGCTTGCGTGACGAGGTGCTGGCCCCTTTTCCCCGCACACCCGCGGCGATCCGCGTGCACCGCAGGGAGTATTACGCCTTGGTCACGCACCTCGATGCTCAGATTGGTCGGATTCTCGAAGCACTGCAACGCACTGGTAAAGCTGACCAGACGGTCGTGATCTTCACCTCGGATCACGGCTTGGCCGTCGGCCGACATGGTCTGCTCGGGAAACAAAACATGTACGAACATTCGCTGCGAGTCCCGTTTGTAATCGCCGGTCCGGGGCTCCCTTCAGGACAGACGAACGCCACGCCAATCTATCTGCAAGACGCGATGGCTACCGCACTCGAACTGGCCGGAGCCGATCCGACCGACGTCGATTTCCGCAGTGTTCTGCCCCTGCTGCGGGGCGAGCGCAAGCTGCAATACGAACGGATTCACGCGATGTACATGCGCGATCGCCAGCGGGCTGTGATTGAGGGGGACTGGAAATTAATCGAGTATCCGCAGCCCGACCAGGTGCACTTGTTTCACTTGGGCGAGGATCCGCTGGAACTGAAAGACCGCGCGGCCGAACCCGAATTCGAGGATCTCGTTGCCCGCCTGCGAGAGTCCGCTCGGCAGTGGGCCGAGAGTGAATTGAACTAGGCCGTCAGTGCGAGCTGAAGACGACCCGCCTCGGGCGAACTAGTTCGCCGAAATGGCTCGCTGGGAACGTGGCCAGAAGAGCAAGGCGAAGGAGCAGGCCAGCAGAAGCAGTGTCGTCGCGAGCAATAGGCCGGACGAAAGGTCGAGCTCAAACCGGGCCTTGCCGCGAAACGTCTGCAAAAGTGCAAAGAGCAAGCCGAATAAATGAGCAAGGATGGCTGTCCAGACGACAGCCAGTGGCCAGCGCGTGCCCAGTCGCGGGCAAAGCCAAGCCAGCACGACGAGTGTTTGGATGGCGTGCAGCGCCGCTCCGTGGGGGAACTTCAGCACTCCTCTCAAAGGATATGTCTCTGGAGGAAGATTGGCAGACACCAATTGGTTTCCAACGAAAGTGATCAGAAAGCCGAGCAGGCAGCTGAGGCTGAGCAGCGCGAGTCCAGCCCGCGCAGCCAGGCGTTCGGGGGGCGGCAATCGATTCAGGCTTCCCGAGCTAAGGGAGACAGCTGTCAGCCAGAAGATCAGCAGCGTCGCGATCGAGATGAGCAACAGGAGCGTCGATTCAATCGCAGCATCGAACGGAGTTGCCCGATTGAAATGACTCGCGACACCGCGCCACGACTGGAGGGTAATCAAGGCGACTTCGACCACCAGGGAGCCAGTCAAAATGCGGCGGAGCCAAGTTGTCAGGGAACTCGAGCGAAGCTGGCTGAAAACCCAAAGGCAAGACCACAGTGTCAGGCCGGTCGAAATCCCGAAGAGGGCCGGCTTGCGAAACGACAAGGGCGAGTCCCACGACTCCGTGCCGAGCATCCAGACCAGGAGATGCAGGCCACCGGAGCCGAGGAGCAAGGCGATCGCTGAGATCTCGAGCCGGGGGAGTGCAGCCAATGGGGGGACCTGAATGGACGGATGTGACCATCAGCCAACCGCAGGAGCGAGTTCCGAGGCAACTGAGATGCTGGGGGTGAAAAGCCAGCGAGCTCGGGGTTATCCTGCAATTCCATTTCAGCCGGGGCTCCGGGAGCGCCCCAGCTCATTTTGGCCGCGTTTCGCGGAAGCCGTCAGCTTGGGGCAGCGCGAAAACGGCCGCAGGGCGTGTACTGCGCTGCTCCGCACGATCAGACCGAGTTCTGTCGCGCAATGGGGACCTGCCCGGCCAATCAGCCTTTGACAGCGACCGGTTGTTCGGCAGGGAAGCGATCCTGAATCGCTTGGACATCGATTTCTTCCGAGCGCAGAGCAGCGATGGCAGCCACGGCCGCTTCCGCGGCCGGCAGGGTCGTGATGCAGGGGATACCGTGTTGTACCGCAGCGGCGCGGATTCGGCCCTCGTCGGTGCGCGCCCCTTTGCCACTGGGAGTGTTGAGAATCAGATCGACTTCGTTGTTCTTCATGTAGTCGATCAGGTTGGGGTGACCTTCCTTGATTTTCTTGACTACTTCCACCGGAATACCTGCGTCGCGCAGCCGCTGACTGGTTCCGTCCGTGGCGAGGATGGAGTAGCCGAGTTCATGGACTTGCCGAGCGAGTTTCACAACTTGATCTTTATGTCGTTCGCTCACGCTGATAAATACCCGACCGCTCTTGGGCAGCACGGTTCCGGCGGCGAGTTGGCTCTTGGCAAATGCGATGGGGAAACTGTTGCTGATCCCCATGACTTCGCCGGTGCTTCGCATCTCGGGTCCGAGGACGATATCGACCCCGACAAACTTGCGGAACGGGAAGACGCTCTCTTTTACCGAAATGCAGGCTGGTTGCGGTTCGCTGGTCAAGCCACTCTCAACCAGGGACAAGCCTGCCATCGCTTTGGCGGCGATCTTGGCGATCGGAACTCCGGTAGCCTTGGCGACAAACGGCACCGTACGGCTGGCTCGCGGATTGACCTCAAGCACATAAACCGTGTCGCTGCCGTCTTCTTTTTTGACTGCGAACTGAATGTTCATCAGTCCGACAATCTTCAGTTCGTGTGCCAGGGCCAAGGTGGCTTCGCGGATTTGATCGACGGTACTGCGGGGGAGGCTGTGGGTCGGGAGGGCGCAAGCCGAGTCGCCCGAATGGACGCCGGCTTCTTCAATATGCTCCATGATTCCGGCGATTACATAATTTTCGCCGTCACCGAGGCAATCGACATCGACTTCGATCGCATCTTCAAGGAAGCGGTCGATCAAAACCGGTTGACCTTGCGAAGCGATGAAGGCCTCGGCTACGAAACGTTCGAATTGGGCCTTGTCGTAACAGATTTCCATCGCGCGGCCGCCCAGCACGAAGCTGGGGCGGACCAGCGACGGGAAGCCGACATCATCGGCGACGAGTCGCGCTTGCTCGATGCTGCGGGCAATTCCATTGGCCGGCTGGCGGAGCTCGAGCTTGTGCAGCAACTGCTGGAACTGTTCGCGGTCTTCGGCGGCTTCGATCGTATCGACCGTGGTGCCGATGATGGGCACGCCCGCGTTCTGCAAAGCCCGGGCAAGGTTCAGCGGAGTCTGTCCGCCGAATTGAACGATCACACCGTCCGGATCGACGCGGTCGCAGATATTCAGGACGTCTTCGACCGTCAGTGGCTCAAAGAACAGCAGGTCGCTGGTGTCGTAATCGGTGCTGACTGTTTCCGGGTTGGAGTTGACCATTACCGATTCGATTCCCATCTCGCGCAGAGCGAAGCTGGCATGGCAGCAGCAGTAATCGAATTCAATCCCTTGGCCAATGCGGTTGGGGCCGCCACCGAGAATCATGATCCGCTTGGTGCCCGGCGTCTTCGCGGGGGCTTCGCACTCGGATTCGTAAGTGCTGTAGTAATACGGCGTGTAGGCCTCGAATTCCGCCGCGCAGGTGTCGACCGACTTAAACGTGGCGACAATCCCCAAGTCGATTCGACGGCGGCGAATTTCCATTTCCGTCCGGTTCCAGATCGTCGCCAACTGGCGGTCGGCGAAGCCGTTTCGCTTGGCTTTCAGCAGCAATTCGCGGCTGGCATTTTCCAGCGAGCCGGCGGCTCGTAACTCTTCTTCGATCTGTACGAGTTCCTGCAGTTGGTACAGGAACCAAGGGTCAATGAAGGTCAGGTCATGGATTTGCTGGATGCTCAATCCGCTTTTGAACGCATAACGCAGGTACCAGGGACGGTCGGCGTTGGGAACGGAGAGCTTGGCCCGAATGGTGTCCATGTCGGGCTGTTCGCTGGTACCCCAGAGGTCTTTTTTATCGCAGCCGAACCCGAAGCTGCCGACTTCCAGACCGCGGAGGGCCTTTTGAAACGACTCCTTGAACGATCGTCCGATCGCCATCGTTTCGCCGACGCTTTTCATTTGGGTCATCAATGTCGGGTCGGCTTCCGGGAACTTCTCGAAGGCAAACCTTGGAATCTTGGTGACGACATAGTCGATGGTTGGTTCGAAGCAGGCCTTGGTCTTCTGGGTAATGTCGTTGGGGAGTTCCCACAGGCGAAAGCCCACTGCCAGCTTGGCCGCAATTTTGGCGATCGGAAATCCCGTGGCCTTGCTGGCCAATGCGCTGGAACGGCTGACGCGGGGATTCATTTCGATCACGATCATCCGATCCGACTTGGGGTCGCAGGCGAATTGGATGTTGGAGCCGCCGGTTTCCACCCCGATTTCCCGGATAACGTCAATACTGGCATCGCGAAGTCGCTGGTATTCCTTGTCGCTCAGGGTCTGGGCAGGGGCGACGGTGATCGAATCGCCAGTGTGGACGCCCATCGGGTCGAAGTTTTCGATCGAGCAGATGATCACGACATTGTCATCCAAGTCGCGCATCACCTCCATTTCGTATTCTTTCCACCCGATGACCGACTCTTCGATCAAAACTTCACGGACCGGAGACTGGTCCAGGCCCCGGCCAACGAGAGTATCGAAATCGTCTCGGTTGTAAGCGATCGCGCTACCGCTGCCGCCGAGCGTGAAGCTGGGGCGGACCACACAGGGGAGGCCGACTTCTTCCATGACATCCCGGGCTTCGGCAACGGTATGGACGGTGCGGCCGCGGCAGGTATCGAGTCCGATTTTGGCCATCGCTTGCTGGAAGCGTTGGCGATTCTCGGCTTTATCGATGACGTCTGCTTTGGCGCCGATCATTTCCACGTTGTATTTCTTGAGCACGCCATGCCGCTCGAGATCCATGGCAAGGTTCAGCCCCGTCTGTCCCCCGAGCGTGGGCAACAGGGCATCAGGGCGTTCTTTGGCAATGATCTTCTCGACCACTTGCCAAGTCAGCGGCTCAATGTAGGTCCGGGCCGCTGTGGACGGGTCGGTCATGATGGTGGCCGGATTGGAATTGACGAGGATCACCTCGTAACCCTCTTCGCGCAGGGCTTTGCAGGCTTGCGTGCCGGAGTAATCGAATTCGCAGGCTTGGCCAATGATAATGGGGCCGGAACCGATCAGCAGAATGCGATGAATATCATTGCGACGAGGCACGTGACACATACTCCGGGTGGAGGAGGAGAGCAGCCGCGGCGCACTCAGAGAGCACCCGGGCCAAAAACAAAATTTCCCAAGATTACCAAGCAAGGGGCCGGTTGTTCAAGGTGCCAAACCGACAACTCGGGACAGACTCCCCGGGAACGGGGCGAATCGGCTTCGAATCTTTCGTCGAAAGCCTTGATCGGAAAAAATAGCGGTCGCTGGCGGTGACATTGCGACCAATTCGCTGCTCGCCCGTCCAGTCACCCAGTCACTGGACAGGACGGCGGGCCACTTGGGCCCTGGACCGGTGGCAACAGCAAGTTGGGGCTGCCAGCGAAAGATGTTCGCCGAACGATAAACGCCGCAGAATGTCAGCGGCTATTTCGGCGGCAGGTGCTTGAACGACTCAAGAAATTTTTTGGCATTAGCTGGGTTAAAGTCGGCCTCGGCAGCGAGATAAGTGAGCTGGTAGAGCCGCCCGCCATCGAGAAAAAAGCGAGCAGCCACTCGCATCTTGTTGCTTTCGCCTTGAATCAGCGTGTAGGTCACCTCGCGGCCATTCAAGTTGCCGGAGCGAATCGCGCTGACCTTGTCCAAAGCCCCGAGCGTACGGGCGATCGCACCTTTGACGGCTCCGTCCAAGGCATCGCGCTCGGCCTTGGCATCTTTTGGCGGAGTCTGGTCGTGGTAGCTGAACACAAATGTGTGTTTGCGATCGAGGTCGGAGATTTGCATTTTGACCGTAATCTTCTCGCCCTTGACCGGCTCCAGAACGCGCTCACTTGCCTCTGGGGCAAAAGGCATCAGGAACTCGGCCCGGGCCTCAGCCGGCGTTACTTTCAGCCATTCGCGGACCACTTGGGGTTGCTGGGCGGACAGTAGGTTAGGAAGCACCAGAACGAGTAGGGCTGGGAGGGCGAGCAGTTTCATAACGGGTCCGGCAGGATTGGATTGAAGGAAGAAGCTGAATGTGTGGCTGGCTGCGAAGTTGGAACAAACACCGGGCCCCGAGCAATCTCGAATAGGCTGGGAGAGGCCTTATGTTCGGTTACCGCCCACCACCACCGCTTTAGATCGTGGCTGGACGGACGGTAGCGACTGGCGACGTCATCAGGTTCTTGCTCTTTATTATGGCATGCGGCCGGAGAATGCGTAGCTCTACCCCGAGCGGTTTGCAGCCCAGACGCGTCGCTGCCAGCGGATTTCGGCTCTGTGGTCTTGGCCGCGGTTGGGATGTAACCGTGGAAGAGGGGCGAAATCGGCTCTTACTTGTTTATGACTTTTGCCGCTTGGGACTATTACCGTCGTGCCTTGCGGTGAATAATTGACGCCTGTTAAGGCGGGCGGGAAAAGCTGAGCTCGCGGCGACGGTCCTCTGGGCCCCAAGTGCACCGGCAGGCCAAGCCCTCAGCTGCCCGCTTCGTACTTGGTTGGGGTGCATTATTTCGTTCAGCCGCATTCGAGGAGTTGAGCTTGTCCAGTCCCAGTCGCAGTGGCGCGTTTTCGGCAGAAGTGGATCGCCGGGTCGAAAAGTTCACCGAAAGCATCAGTTTCGATTATCGGCTCTTTGCCCAAGATATTGCCCAATCGACTGCGCATGCCCAGATGTTGGGTGACCAGGGGATTTTATCGGCGGCCGAAGTGACGGCGATCGTGGACGGCTTGGCAGCGATTAAGGGCGAAATTGAGCGAGGTGAGTTCGAATTCCGGCAACAGCTGGAAGACGTCCACATGAATATCGAACAGGCGCTGATAGACCGGCTGGGAGATGTCGGGCGAAAATTGCACACGGCCCGGAGTCGGAATGATCAGGTCGCGACTGATTTGCGGTTATGGGTGCGGGACACGATCGATGCCCTCGATGGGCAATTGGAAGAGTTGCAGCGGGCGTTCGTTCGCAGGTGCGAGGAAGATGCCGGCGTAATCCTTCCGGCTTACACTCATTTGCGCCGAGCCCAACCGGTGTTGGCAGCTCATTACTGGTTGGCTTATTGCGAGAAGTTTCAGCGCGATCGCGAGCGGCTGGCCGATTGCCGCCGGCGGGCGAATCAAAACAGTTTGGGTTGCGCCGCCCTGGCCGGGACGTCGCTGCCGATCGACCGCGAGAACACGGCGCGACGCATGGGATTTGATTCGGTCGCGGCCAACAGTCTGGATGTCTCCAGCGACCGCGACTTTCTGATTGAGTTTGTCTTCTGTTTGTCTTTGGTGGGAGTACATCTCAGCGGTTGGGCCGAAGAGTGGATCCTCTGGTCGACGACAGAGTTTGACTTTTTGAAGCTGCCACAGGAGTTCTGTACTGGCAGCTCAATCATGCCCCAGAAAATCAATCCGGATGTGCTGGAGCTGACCCGGGGCAAGTCGGCTCGGGTGATCGGTTCGCTGCAAACGCTCCTGGTTTTGGTGAAGGGCTTGCCATTGGCTTACAACCGGGACATGCAGGAAGACAAGCCAGCCGCTTTTGACGCGGCGGAGACGATTACCGGTTGCCTGGAAGTGGCCATTCCGCTGGTGGCAGGGGCCAAGCTGAACCGGGAAGTGATTGCTGGGCGACTGGAAGATGGGTTTCTGGACGCCACAACCCTGATGGAACAGTTGATCAAAATCGGGCTTCCGCAGCGGACCGCACACCATTTAGTCGGGGATTTGGTGCGATTGGCTCGGGAAAAAGGGGTCGGACTGGCAGGCCTCGATTTGGCGGAATTCCGCAAACTGGCGCCACAAATCGATCGCTCTGTTTATGATGGATTGGGCACGAACCGGGCGGTGGAGGCCTTTCGCAGTTATGGCAGCACCGGACGCGAACAAGTTGAAGCCCAAGTCCGTCGCTGGCGCGAGCGGCTCGGGGTTTAACTTCAGCGCAGTCCGAGTGCATCGGTTCGCGGGCAGGATAAACAGTACAACTGGTTCGTCCGTTTTAATGGTGTAGCCTCGGTTGGGCTTCGACGATGACAGCATTTATGAATCCCAAGCTTCCAGTCCAAAGATCCGCGCGTGCAGTGGCAGTCCCACTGACGAGGGGGTGGCGCATGCCTGAACAGGCACCGCTTCCCTTGGTGACTGGGCGTGTTCCCTTGGTGACTGGGCATGGCAAGCTGGATGGATTGTCGGGATGGTGGCGGATCGCAGGGAGCTTGGCAGTCATTCTCTGGTTGGCGGCGGTTGCCAGTGCTTGCCAGGATGATCCGTTTGGCGCCAGTGGTGGACCGGGAAAGCCAACAGCCCAGCCTGCGGGGGGAGTGGTCGGAAAAGCGCAATTGCCCGAGTTGAGCGAGACACTCGATCAGGGGCGGCGGCTGATTCTCGAGAACTTGCGGCTGACACCTCCACGAACGGCAGCCGAGTTGGCACAGGCCGTGCGCACAACGCTCGATATCGAACAATCTGCCGACGCAAAGTACTATCTGGAACAATTGGCCAAATTGGGCGATGACGACCTGCAACTGTTTGAACTTTGCGGGGAGATTGGTTCCGACTTTTTCCTGATGCTGCATTCGCAACCTGACCTGCAGCCATTGGCTGGCGAGTATTCCCAAAAGGTGCTGACGGCGGCTGACCGGGTTGCCAATGACCCCGCCCGATTGCAGCAACTCATCTCCAAGTTGAGCGACCAAAGCATCATTGTGCGACAGCACGCCTTTAACCAACTGCGGCGAGTCGGAGAGAAAGGTGCGGCAGCGCTGCTGGAAGTTTTTCTCGATCCCTCTCGGGGCAGCGAGTTTGGCAACGTTCGGGCTGCTTTGCGAGGCTACGGCGAACCGGCTCTTGGACCGCTGCTGGCGGCCGTCAATGCCAACGACATGCAAGTACGCTACGAGGCGCTCTCGGCCTTGGCTCGGGTTAAACAGCCAGACGCTTTGAACGCGATGGCCCGCGCGCTTTTTTCCAGCGACACGCCCGCCGCGATTCGCGAGTCTGTGGAGCAGGCCATTCGACAAACATATGGACGCGTTCCGCCCCGTGAACAACTCTTGGGCAAGCTTTATCAGCGGAGCAGTGACCAGTTGCTCGGCCGGGATCGGACTTTGAATCAGACCAAGCTCGACTTGATCGGCCGAACGGCAGATCTTTGGCGCTGGGATTATCAAGCCAAGCATTTGGTCCTCAAGCGAGTCTCGCCGGAGACAGCCGGACGAGTTCTGGCTCTCGACCGGGCGGCCGATTTGTCCCGGATCGATCCGCAGCAGCGGGACTACCGCCAGCTGTTTCTGCTTGCCTATCTGGATGCAGCCAAGCGGCTGGTCGGACCTGACGAGCCGCTGCGGGCGGCTGACGTGCAGGCCGAAACCGGGCTGCTTGTGGCTGAAGAGCTTGACCGCCTGCTGCATGCCGCGGTCGACAAGGGTTTGATTCCGGCAATGGCTGGCGCCTGCGACCTCATTGGTGAATTGGGCTCTGCGGAATTGTTGACTGGCAATACGCGGCCGACTTGCAGTTTGGTGCGGGCAATTCAGTCTGGGGATCGCCATACCCAATATGCAGCCCTGAGAGCAATCGATCGACTCGATCCTCGGCAACCTTATGCGGGCAGTAGCGTGGTCTTGGCCACTGCCGTATTCCTCGCCGGTTTTGGAGAACGACCGCAAGCCCTGGTTGGTCACAAGCAAATTCCCGTAGCCCGGGAACTGGCTTTGACTCTCGGTGACTTGGGGGTCGCCGGCAGGAGTGCCGGAGACGGTAAGGAGTTCTTTCAGGAAGCGACCAGCGACTCAAATCTCCAATACCTGTTTCTCTGCGACTCACTCCAATACCCCGATTATCTCGAGCTCATTCAGTTGCTTCGAGCCGACTGGCGAACCAAGCGAATTCCCTTGGTCGTGATGGTGGAACGCGATGACGTCAAGCGAGCGGAGCGGTTGGCTGAAGCCGACGCCCGGACGATCGTGATTTCTTTGACGCTGGACCAGCCGGCAATTGGCAGGCTGCTGGAGCGGATGAAGCGGAGTTTTGAGCCGTGGCAGCTCACGCGCGAACAAGGTGATGCGCAGTCTGATTTTGCCGTCAGCTGGTTGCTCAAAGTTGCCAGCGATCGAACCGCATACCGTTTTTACAACCTGAATGAGCACCAGCAGGATTTGACGGACATGCTTTATGCTTCCGGCCATTCATTGGAGGCGATTCGGTTGCTCGGACGGCTCGGCTCGGCGCTTGCCCAGCGGAACCTGCTGAGTTTCGCCAGCGAAAGCGAATTTCCCGCAGAGTTGCGGCAAGAAGCCGTGCGGGCATTTGAAGATGCGATGAAGCGGAATGGAGTTCTGCTGACGACTCAGGAAATTACTCTGCAGTACGAGCGCTATGAAGCGAGTGCCGAAGAGTCAGGCGAATCGCAGCGGATTTTGGGCCGGATTCTGGATTTAATCGAGAACTATCGAACCTCGCGGGGTGAGCAAACTCCCGCGGCACCCCAAAGTGACCAGTAAGCCGATGAATTGTCGGACCTTGCTGGCATTCAAACGGTAGCAATTAAGGCGCGGGATTTTCCCGGCTTTTGGCTGCACCAAGCGAATCGTGATAGCAAGTCCCAAGAGCATTGGCACGAAAAGGCATTTGTCACCGCTTGGGCTAAAGCTAAAATCGCTCGACTAACAGTCCTGTAAGCCCTGCTATTCAGCGCTTTGGCAGTTGACTCCGCGGGTTCGGCCCCGCTGGTTTGAATTCTCGTCTCGATCGGTTCGGTTTTTGTCTGCCTGCGCTGTTCCCCTTTGGAAAACAGTGGGGCCCCTTTGGAAGACAGTGGGCCACTGGAAAACCGCCGGTACATGGAAGGAACTTGGAAATGTCTCGGTCCCATAAGTCCCGACTTTTTTGGCTTGGGCGAACCGGCCGGTCACATCGTTCCGGCAACGTTACCAGCACTCGGGGTACCAGTGCTCGGTCAAGAACCGGCGGGCCAGCCGGCAGCTTGGAATTCCAGCGGCTCGAATCGCGGAAATTGCTGGCCGGGATTTTCTATGACACGGTGACCCGTCAGGTCCAAGTCGAGGGTTCGGAGATTGCTGACCGGGTGCTGGTCTCGGAACCGGATGCAAACACGGTCAAAGTGGAATTCGTTGGCTTGGCGGTCCAGTCTTTCGCTCGCTCGTCGGTCTCGTCGATCCTGTTCAAGGGATACGGCGGCGATGACTACTTTCAGAATAATTCCGACCGCCAAAGCTTTGCGTATGCCCATGCCGGCAATGATACCCTGCTCGGCGGAAGACATTACGACAACTTTCAGGGCGGCCCGGGCAATGATGTCCTCGACGGTGGGATTGGCCAGGACACACTCCGGGGCAACGAAGGTAACGATACGATTCGTGGCAACGAAGCCAATGACACCATTTATGGAGGCACTGGCGACGACACGATCGATGGTGGTAACGGCCATGACATCATTTACGGCGAGCCCGGGAACAACTCGATCGTGGGCGGCTTTGGGAATGACCAGATTTTCGGCAGCACCGGCATCGACACGATTTATGGTCAGGGTGGGGATGATCTGGTCTATGGCTACGATGGCAATGATGTGCTCTACGGCGGGGACGGCGTAGACAGTATTTATGGAGGGAACGGTAACGACCTGGTCTGGGGTGAGGTGGGGCTCGATCTGCTCTACGGAGAGGCCGGTGATGACACCCTCAAAGGAGGCAATGATGCCGACAAGCTTTATGGTGGATTGGGAAACGACCAACTCCAGGGGGAAGCAGGGAACGACTCGCTCGAAGGCAATGACGGCAACGATACCTTGGATGGTGGAGTTGGCCTCGATACGCTCTGGGGTGGAAACGGAATCGATTGGCTCTTGGGCGGAAATGAAAACGACCTCCTCTACGGCGGCGAACATGACGATTTGCTCGAGGGCGGAGCTGGCGACGACAAGTTGTACGGCGAGAATGGAAACGATCGCCTTTATGGCCAAAGCGGAGTGGACCAACTCTACGGCGGCGCCGGAATCGACGGCCTGTTCGGCGGTATTTCGACGGGCGATCGCTTGCAGGGAGATGCAGGAGCGGACCGCTTTCTGTTCTGGACAGGCACCATCTTGGCCGACTTCCTGGCTGAGGATGGCCAATTCAAACTGGTCAACACCACCAGCAGCTGGGCAGAGAAAGAGGTTTTTGTGCTGGATGGTGGCTGGCACGAGCTGCATGTACGCGTCGGCACCGCACGGATTATTCGGGATTCACTGGATAACGACCCGGTAGTTGTGAGCAAGCACAGCTCACTTAACGGGTCGCTGGCACGAAACCAGCTGCGTTCGATTACCAGTAACGGCGTCACGACCTACGACCGGGAATTGATGTTTGCCGAGTGGGACGAGAGTAACTCTACGACCAACGACCTGATGAAGTACACCTCGATTCATGAGGTAGGACACTCTTGGGATAGCTCCGAAGAGATTGGCAATCGGTTGTCCGGGCAGGGCGGGATCTGGACAAACTTTCTCGGCAAGAGCGGCTGGCGAAACACCAACCCCAACAGCAGTTCCTATACTCTCTCTGGCGATGGCCAGTGGTGGCACTTGAACTCGGCCGTATTTGTCCGCAGCTACTCCCGCCACAACCCGAGAGAAGACTGGTCGACCGTTTGGGAAATCTATTTTAATCCCAGCAAGGCAGCGGACAGGACGCGAGTTGCTACCAAGTTGGCGGTTGTGACCCAGTTGTTCGACCTGCTGTGAAACGCAGAAGATTGAGCAGCGGGCAATGCGAGCAGTGTGGCCACATTGCATGAACAGGTGCCGGCAACGCGTCCGCTGACACCCTCATTGATCGGTCGGGATACGGCCGCTTGGGTTGGCAGGGGAACTGCTTATCTCTGCTGCTTCAGCATCAGGCTGAGTTCAAGGACAAGCGAGACCCGAACGTGCAGGACAGGCACGAGTGGGAATTGTCGGCATCCCGGGCCCATTCACTGACGGCTCGCTGGTCAACCGCAAACTACTCGTGCCGCAAGGCTTCGATTGGGTCCATCTTGGCGGCCCGCATGGCGGGATAGATTCCAAAGACAACCCCGACGACCACCGAGATTCCAAAGGCGATCGGGAACGAGGCGGGGACCAGTTGAGGCCGCATTTCCTTGGCCACGTCGGGAAGATTGGCGTAGACGCGGGGGAAGAAGTTTTCCACGAACGCCATCCCGTTGTCGATGATCACGGGGCAGAGCAACCCGCCGAGGATTCCCGTCAGTCCACCCACGACGGAAAGGGCGATAGTCTCCACCAGAAACTGCCGGATGATGTCTCGCCGCTTGCCACCCAAGGCGCGACGGATACCGATTTCACGGGTTCGCTCGGTGACTGTCGCGAGCATGATGTTCATGATCCCGATACCACCGACGATCAAGGAGATGGCTGCAATCAGGCCCATGAACATCATGAACATCAACCGCGTTGTCTTGGCCTGCTCGAGCAGTTCATAAGGGACGATGACCGAAATGTCTTGCCGGGCCGAGTCTTTAGCCTTGAGGGTCGACTGAATCAATTCAGCCGTCCGCGGAACATCGTCGACATTCTTCACGCGGATCGTGATTTGGCTGAGCTCAAATTGTTTGCGGGAAAAACTGCCGGAGGCCATTTTGACTTCCATATCACCATAGCGCTGCTGCATCGTGGTGATTGGAATGTAGACGTCTTTGGAGAAGTCTTGGGCGGCAAGTGATCCGCCAATCGCCGCGGTCGCATTCCGCGGCTTGAGCACTCCCACGATCTTGTAGTATTCCTTGCTCTCGGGCAAAAAGATCTGTTTGTTGATCGGGTCATCCGAAGGGAAGAGGTACTGGGCCAAATCGTGGGCGAGGACGCAAACCGTCGCTCGGGACTGGATCTCGCGGTGTGTGAGAAAGTGTCCGCGGTCGACATTCAGCTTGGTGATATCGGAGTACTCGGGTGTGCAACCCACCAACCGGCCGTCGACCGGTTTGACGTTGGCATTGTTGGTGTTGGAGAATTTTTTAACCACTTCCCGGATCGGAATGATGTCGCGAATGGTCGGGATGGTGGTCGAGAGCATTTTGAATTCAGCCCGGGTCACCCCGAAGGACTTGACCGTGCTGTTGAAGCTGACCGATTCATCAGGGGGCTGGATCGAGCGGACGATGATGTTCTCGGCTCCCAACTCCTCGATCTGCTTTTGGGCTTTCTGGCTGATTCCTTCGCCAATTGCCAGCAGCCAAATCACGCTGGCCACGCCAATGAAGATGCCGAGCACCGTTAATGCGGAACGCATCGGATGCAGCAGCAGGCTCTTGATGCCAAGTTGCCAGGTGCGAAGGAATTGCATGCGGGCTGCCGTGTGGAAGTGGTGACAACGAGGATAAGGTCAGGAAGCGAGCAGGCTCAGGAAGCAAGTTCAGGGGCCGGAGTGTCGCGGTAATCGTCCGAGTTGTAGGCAACCTTGGACAGACGCTCGGCTGAAAATACGATCCGATTCTGGTTGATCAGGTCGGTTTGGATCAGGCCGTCTTTCAGCCGAATGACTCGCTTGGCGTGGGCGGCGACGTCATCTTCGTGAGTGACCATGATGATCGTTCGGCCCTCGTCATTGAGCTTTTGGAAGATCGCGAGGATTTCCTCGGTGGTTACGGAATCGAGGTTACCGGTCGCTTCGTCGGCGAGGATGAAGTAGGGGTTGTTGACCAACGAGCGAGCAATCGCCACGCGTTGTTGCTGACCACCGGAAAGCTGGGTAGGTCGATGGTCGAGCCGCTCGCCCAAACCCACCATCTTGGCGAGTTTCTTGCATCGCTCACGGACTTGTCCATCGAGTCGGCCCATGTAGTAGAGCGGAACTTCGATGTTCTCCACCACGGTCAATTGCTGAATCAGGTTATAGGACTGGAACACAAAGCCGATCCGGGAGGCGCGGATTTCCGAGAGTTGGTCGTCGTTCATGGCGGCGACATTGTCTTCGCCGAGGAAAAACGAGCCGGAGGTCGGTCGGTCGAGACATCCCAGCAGGTTCAGCAGCGTACTTTTGCCCGAACCGGAGGGGCCCATGATGGCGACATAATCGCCGGCGGGGACGTCAAACGTCACCCCGCGGAGGGCCCTGACCGTCTCGCTCTTGAGGAAGTAATGCTTTTGCAGATCAACGATCCGCACAGCCGTTGTCCCAATGGCGGACTTCGAATTCGGTTGGTTCGCTGCTGAGGTCGCGGTCATTGTCCGCCTCCGCCGCCACCAAAACCGCCACCGCCGCCACCGCCAGGTCCACCGCCGCCAGCGCCGCCGCCATTCTGGAAGCGTTCCATCATCGCCTTCATTGAGGTTTCGATTTCGGCCTTGGTGATTTCGCCGTCGCTGTTGGTATCAGAGCGTTCCACGAAACCGCGAGCGCGGTCGTCGAGGGCACTCAGTTCGCTGGCATCAATCTTGTCATCCTTGTTGGTGTCGTAACGGTCCAGAGTGCGGCTGACCATGGCGTTCAGGTCCATACCGCCTCCGCCCGGTCCACCTCCGCCCGGCCCACCGCCGCCTGCGCCACCACGACGGCCTCCACCAGGACCGCCAGCGTTACCACCAGGTCCGCCACCACCCGGACCACCTTGAGCGGCGGCACCTGGGCCGCCACCGCCGGGTGCTCCGGCACCGGGGCCACCCTCATTGGACTTCTTGGCGGCATCGATTTCAGCTTTGGCGTTTTCCGGCAGTTCGATTTTGGATTCTGCCTGGGCAGCCGGGAGGTCCATTCGGTCCTTGTAAGCGCCCGGATTCATGACGACTTCTTCGCCTTCTTTGATTCCTTCTTTGACCCAAACGATAGAACCGTTCTCGCCGCCCACCTTCAGTTCGCGAGTTTCCCACTTGTTGAGGCCGGCCTTGACCAAGGAAAACTGCTTGTCGGCCACACCGTAGACGCATTGAATCGGAACCGTCAGTACGTTCGGCTCGTACTTGGTCTGAATGGTGCAGGATGAGTTCATGCCCGGCTTTAAGGCTTCGCTGGGGTCGAGGATTTTAATGAACACGGCATACTTTCGAATGCCCGAACCACCCCACATGTTGTTTGATTCCGCGTATTGGTTGACCTTGGTCACCACGCCCTTGAATGAGGTGTTATTGAGGGCATCCACCCGGATATCAACAGGCATGCCGCCTTCGATTTGCGTGATGCTCTGTTCATTGATGAGAGCTTTGACTTCCATCTTTTTCAAATTGGGGAGACGTAGCAGAACCTGGTTTTCGCGAACCGATGCCCCTTCAGCGAGCACCCAATCCTGACCACCGCGGCTCGACTCCTTGCCGTAGACAACCTGGCCTTCGACTCCGGGAGGAACAATAATTTTGCAATTGGCAATTTGTTGTTGGATTTCACCCAGCTTGCTTTTTTCAACTTCCAGAGCCTCTTGATCGTTGGCAGCCTTGACCTTGGCGGCTTCGATGTCGCTGGTCAAACGAACCAGTTCTTTTTCGCGGGTGATTTTTTCCAATACTTCCAGCTTCTTCAGCCCGAGTTCCTTCAGGTTCTCGGCCTTCTTCAAGTTGTTGCTGGCCCGGGTCACCGCGAACTCATCGGCATCCTTTTGTGCTTTGGTGATGAAGCCTTTGCTGGCCAGTTTGGTACTGTGTTCCAGCACGGCTCGGGATTGGGACGCTTCTTGTTGAGCCGATGCGATTTGGGCCTCGGCATCGAAGATTTCGTTTTCGATGGTCTTCTTGGATTGGACGAAGGTGCCCTCTTCGTACTCGCGTTTGCCGGCTACCGCGGCTTCGAGCGCCGCCTTCGATTGAATTACTGCCGTTTCGGCATTGGTCAAAGCGATTTTTTGTTGCTCCAACTCTTTTTCGAAACTGGTGGCGTCCAGTTGAACGAGGAAGTCACCTGGCTTTACCAAAGTCCCTTCCTGAACGACTTTGATCACGGCAAGTGTGCCGTTACGGGCTCGGGCCACGCAGCGGATTTCCACGTTTTCGCTGCTCTGGATTTCCCCTTGGTCCAGCACTTGGGCCACGAAGTCGGCATTCTTGGCTGTGGAGAGCAGGGGGTCAAAGGCGGAATTGTTACC
>Ga0164293_10001393_pt1 | contig 20178 bp, 13 predicted proteins | sample GEODES118metaG_FD_111487 | JGI IMG/M metagenome (GOLD analysis project Ga0164293, IMG submission 111487) | Eutrophic lake water microbial communities from Lake Mendota, Wisconsin, USA - GEODES118 metaG | ecosystem: Environmental > Aquatic > Freshwater > Lake | place: USA: Lake Mendota...
ATTTTCAATTAACACCTGGTGCTAATAATGGTATTGGTGTACATGCTCCTTTAGAAGGTGATGCTGCTTATCTAGGAATGGAAATTCAAGTATTAGATACTGAAGCAGAAATATATAAAAACCCGCCCATACTACCCTATCAAACCCATGGTTCTGTATATGGGGTGATTCCAGCTAAAAGAGGTTTTTTAAAGCCTACAGGCGAGTGGAATCAACAAGAAATTATGGTAAAAGGAACAAAAATTAAAGTAAGCTTAAATGGCAGCGTCATTCTAGATGGCGATTATGCAGAAGCTTCTAAAAATGGAACCTTGGACCATAAAGAACATCCGGGTTTATTAAGAACCACTGGTCATATTGGTTTTCTAGGCCATGGGGATGTACTAAGATTTAAAAATATGCGTATTAAGGTAATAGATGCAGATAAGAAAGGCAAGAAGAAGAAATAAAAAAAGCCCCTCATAATTTGAGGGGCTTTTTTTATAGCTATTACTAGCTGAAGAAATTATTAAACTGATTAGTTAAATAAGTATCTAACACCAATTTGTAACTGCCAACGAGAACTTAAAGCTGAAGATGGAGTATAAGGTCTTGATTGAGGTATTTGTTTAGTTGGATCTAAGAAAGGAAATCTGTAGATTGGTGTTATACCATCTGTATCATATCCTTTTAATACTAAAGGAGTTGTTGTTGTTGGAACATAGAATACTCCCCAGTCTTTATTTAACAAGTTTGTAAAGTTATAAATATCAGCTGTTAAACGAATCGTATGCTTGTTTTTACCAGATGTAAATTTAATGTCTTGGGTAAAGTTTAAATCTAATTTATGAGTCCAAGGTAATACATATGCGTTTCTTTCAGCAAATTGTCCTCTACGCGTAGATAAATAAGGATTGTTTTCAATGAAAGTATTTAATTGGTTCCATAAAGTTGCTTGATCTCTTTTGTCTGCAGCTATTGAACCATTCTCTAATTTAATTTGAGATGCGTCTTTAGGAACAAACATTAAGTCGTTGTTCTGACCATCATTGTTAACGTCACCAGATACAGTATAAGAAGTAGTATAGTTAGGCGCGCCTTCATATACTAAACCAACTGATGATAATAAGTTTTTAGAAAACTCTTTCTTATATATCATGCTGGCAATAATTCTATGTGGTAAATAGTTATTTGACAAGCCAGCAACAAATTCATTTGGATTATCAGACGTAAATTTTGAACCCCACATTGTAAGTGCAGTAGAACCAGTCACCGCTGCATCGTAAGCAACCTGTCTTGTATAAGCTGCAGTTCCTACGAAGTTTTTAGTAACTTTTTGAATTTGTAAAGTTCCTGTAGCAGCATAACCTGCATTTGAATTAGTCATGTAAATCGCATTAGCAATTGTTGGGTTAGCAGCACTTGCTTTAGCAGTACCTCCCATTTGACTACCCCCTACAGGAAAAGATGAACGATAAGGGAATTTAAGACGACCATCAGGCATACGCACTAAACCAGTTGAAGGAAGCGCAATATTTTGGAATACAGAAGCATTTAATTGCTTAGTGTATGATCCTTCAGCAGTAACTGTCCAACCATTACCTACTTTTTTGTCAGCCGCTAAAGTAGTTTTAAATACTTGAGGGAATCTATAATTAGGATCGCTTACGTTAATATTATAAGAACTACTTAAACCAGCAGTTGCTTGTGGTCGGTTAAAATTGATATCTGGTGAGAATTTGTAACCTGTTGCTTCAAATATACTTCCAAATAAAGCCATACCAGAGTTAGAAGCTTGGTTAGAAATCCATACAAAAGGAGGTGCACCTTGGAATAAACCAGCACCACCACGAACTTGTAAAGTTTGGTCACCATATACATCATAGTTAAATCCAATTCTTGGAGAAATTTGTAGGGCTGTACTAGGTTGAGCACCTGTATTCGCACGAATACCATTATAGAAATTTGTAATAGTATCTACAACTGGGTTATATAAGAAAGTATTGTAGAAATTAGTATAGTCTGCTCTGATACCATAAGTAATAGTTAACTTATCTGTAGCTCTATATTTATCTTGAATAAAGAAACCAGCTTCAAAATCCTTAGGGCCTACTAATGGGAAAGTACCGCTGCTACCTAATGCATAAGATAAGTTATACAAACCAGCAGTCTTTGAACCATCAGCTGCTGCATAGAAATCGGCTAAGCTATTAAAACGGTAGGTTCCAGCATAGTTAGGAGAGAAACCATTTAAATATTTTTTATAAGAAGACTGCACTCCAGCTGTAATCTCATGATTACCTAAATAAACTGATAAGATATCATTGAATTGGAATACATCTGTATTTAAGGTGTTACCATAAGAAAATAACTCATATCCAAAAGAAGTGAAAGGCTTACTACTTGTAATAGTACCTGAACCATCTAAGATATCCACAAATGGAAATTCTCCTCCAGATAAAGAAGATCTAAAATCTCTTAAGGCAGTATATCCTATTTGTAATTTATTACTCATGCTATTAGTGAACTTTGTATTCAACTCAGCAATAAAAATATTGGCGTTATTGTTGATTGTATATCCAGCACCACTAAAAGGAAGTGAAGTTGCATTTGATTGTCTACCATTTGAACTACTAACAGATTGGCTATTAGAAGGTGCTTTATCATCAGCAGATTTTAAATAACTATATTTAAAACTAAAAGTATTATTCTCATTTATGTTCCAATCAATCTTCGCTGTTAAACGCTTAGACTTTGTTACATAAGCAAAATTTTGATAAGCGCCTGGATCGTAGTTATACTTTGATTTTAAGAAAGAAGCAAGAGCATCTAATTCTGCAGCTTTTGCAATAGAAACAGTAGTACCGTTAGGCGCTAAAGTAGGAGTAGAAGCTACCCATGTATGAGCTGGAGCAGTTCTATCTTCTTGTTCTGCATTCACAAAATAGAATAATTTATTTTTAATTAATGCGCCGCCTACTGTGAAGCCTTTTAAATCATAAGAGAAGTCTTGCTTTGGAACTTTAATGGTATAAGGCGCAGCATTTACTTCATATCCTTGCCAATCTTTGCTCTTCATATATTGATAAACAGATCCAGTTGAAGTGTTCGCACCAGAACGAGATACTGAGTTCACGTTACCTCCAACAAAACCTCCTTGACGTACGTCAAACGGAGAAATGTTCACTTGAATTTGCTCAATCGCATCTAATGAAACCGCCACTGCATTTGCTTGGCCACCGATATCACCAGCTAATCCAAAAGAGTTATTAAAGTTAGCACCATCGATAGTGATATTGTTCAATTGAGAACTTTGACCACCAAAAGACATACCGTTATAAGTAGGCGTCAATTTAATGATGTCTTTGTAAGAACGAGTAATAGTTGGCAAACTTGTGATTTGATTTCTATTAAAGTTGTCTTGAGAACCAGTTCTAGAATTAGAAAAAACTTTATCTTGACTAGTTGATCTAACCACTACTTCTTGTAAATTATTAGAAGCTTCTACTAAATTAAAGTTTGCTTTAAATGCTTGACCTAATAACAAGTTAATGTCATTTTGTTGGTCTTTTTTGAAGCCTACATAAGAAACTTCAACTAAGTAAGGACCTCCCACTTTTAAGTTAATTAAGTTGTATCTACCATCTTTACGAGTAGTAGTTACATATCTAGTACCAGTTGGTTGGTGGGTGGCTGTAACTGTAACGCCAGCAAATCCAGTTGCACCATTTGTTACTGTACCTTGTATTTCAGATGTTGTTTCTTGTGCGTTAACTTTAATAATAGATATTAAAATTACCAACATTAGAGATAAAGCTTGTTTTAAAACATTTTTCATTTTGATGATATTATTTATGGACACGAAATTAAACTAAAACTTACGAATTATGAAGACTTCTCATTAACATTGTATTAACGAAAAATGAAGGTTTTTCCATTCTTCAAAAAATGAATTTACTCTTAAGAATTATATGTACTATATAAATTATTGATTTACAATAATTTAATAAAATATTGATAAATTGGGTATAATGAGTAATGCTTATATAACACTCAGATTATCAAATTGTTAAGCATTTTAACAAGGTTTCTTATAAATTAGTCAAATACTATTAAAACCAATGACAATAGGGTAAATTTTAATATTCTAAGGCTAGTAAATGATCAAAAATTTGAGCAGTTAATGAATTTGAGCCCTCTAGACTAAAATTTTGCTCATCAAGGCGGGTAACTGGGGTAATTCTTTTAGTAGAACTAGTGATAAAAACCTCCTTGGCTTTTTTCATTTCGGCTAGACTAATATCTCGTTGTTCTAGTTTTAAATCATGGGCCTCAGCTACTGCAATAATATTTTTTCGAGTAATTCCTTTTAACATATTATGCGCTGGTGTCACAATGGTATTATCCCGAGTAACCATAAATATATTTGACCTAGGACATTCACTTACGCTATCATTATTATAGTATAAAATATCATCCCCCCCTTGGCTTTTCATCCAGGGTTGTAAATAAACTGCCATTAAATAGTCTGTGGTTTTAACCTCTGCTAATTGTCTTTGATAAAAATGACTCACTAGTTGAATGCCTTTAGTAGGCATTTGAGCAGGAGCTGCCTCTAGTGGTTGTTGAATAATAACTAGGTGAGGCTTAGTAATCGTATAGCCATCAGGTGCATCGCCCCCCGCTATAATTAATCGAATACCTGAAAATGGAATATTATTTTTTTCAATTAAGTTCGCTACTATTATTTTTATTTCCTCTTTAGACTGAGGAATAGTTAAACGCATAATCTCCGCAGAATTAAATAAACGATCTAAATGCGACTCTATAAAAAGTGGTTTATTATTGGCCACTCTTAAAAAATCAAAAATGCCATAGCCTCTTTGCACGAGTAAATCACCCAAGGGCACGCCTGCGTTATCTAATAAACAAATTTGATTTTGAGAATAACAATAAAAAGGTTTCAAAATAATAAACTTTAAAAATGTACAAATAAAATTAACCCTATCAAAAGTAGTAAAATTAGGCAATCATTTAGTAAAACATTTATCGGAAAGTCTAAAGTTCTCTTTTACACTATTTTTATAGGTTTTGTTTACACTAAGACTCCCATAGATAGTGCTCTGTAGCTGTTGCCCCTATTCTTAAAAATGTATGGGCACCAAAGAAATCTCTTTGTGCCTGAATTAAATTAGCTGTTGAATGTGCTGTACTTATTGCATTAAAAAATTGTATAGCATCAGAAATAATAGGTGTAGCTACTTTATTTTCTAAAGCAGTTATGGCTATTTCAGTAGCAGCAGGTGCTGTCGTTTTTATTTGTTCAGTAATACGCTCATCTAAAAGAATAGTGGGTGTTATTTTTAAAATGGGTGTCAATGTTTCCATAAAATCCGATTGTATAATACAGCCCTTTGTCCATATTCTAGCAATCTCACTCAAATTCAAATGCCAATTATTGTTTTTTGAAAATTCATCTAATAACCAAAAACCTTGAAAGTGAATAATCATTCTTGTGAAATGATATGCATTTTTTAAAGAAGCTTCATTTATACTAATGCCTTCTTTTTTGTTAGGATAGTTTTTTTCTAATTGAACACGTAAATTTTTATAGCTTGAAATTTGTCTAGCATATAATGCATTCGCAATTAAACTAGCAGGAATAGCTGCATTGGTTAAAGCATTGGTAGCCCAACTGCCCGTACCCTTGCTTTCAGAAACATCTACAATTTTATCTATTAACCACTGCTCACCCTCTTTGGTATTTAAAATATTTATAGTTGCATTTAATAAAAAACTATCTAGCTTATCTAGCTTCCAAGAGGATAACATTTTGGCAATTTCGGTAGGATTTTTTCCTGCAGCTCTTGCTAATCCATATATTTCTGCAAGTAATTGCATTTCGGCATATTCAATTCCATTATGTACCATTTTAACAAAATGGCCACTGCCTCCTTCTCCAATATAAGTAGAACAGGCTTGATTGTTTTTATCTTTTGCAGCAATACTATTTAAATAAGGGGCCACTAAGTCATAGGCCTCTTTAGTGCCACTTGGCATTATACTTGCCCCATTAAGTGCACCCCGCTCTCCACCAGAAATACCAGCACCTATTAAATGAATCCCTTTTTTAGCAAAATTATGAATACGCGTTTCGGTTTCTTTATAAAATGTATTCCCTAAGTCAATAATAATATCGCCCTTGTTTAATAAAATAGCTAATTCACTCAAAATCGTTTCCGTAGCCCTTCCTGCTTCAATCAACAAAAATATTTTTTTAGGGCTTTGAAGCGCATCTATAAAGGAAGTATAATCGCAAAAAGCTTGTGTGTCTTTTAATAGAGGCAAACTTTCTACAAAATTTTTAGCCACCGATTCTTCCACTCCCTTCAGCTCTCTATTATACACAGCAACACTAATACCATTTCGTACAAAATTTTGCGTTAAGGACTTGCCCATCACACCCAAGCCCATTAGGCCTACTTCAGCTTTTTTAGTATTTTGATTGAATGCCGTTTTCATAATCATTTCAACAATGGCTGAAGGTGTTTGTGTAATTGAAATAGTAAATGCATTTTCAGGTGGCTCTAAGGTTTCTAATTGTGAAGCTAATAAACTAGCAGGAAAATAATGTCCAATTCTATTTTCTAATCTTTGTTCAATTAATTTTTTACTACCTTCTAAATAAACAAATTGTATAGCATTACTATTTTTTTCTAGAATGGCGCGGTGTGCTTTTTTTAAAGCAGAACAAGCTAAAATACAACTACTCTTATGCAGCGTATTCTCTATTACAGCTTGTAATTCAAATAACCAGGCGGTTCTATCTTCATCGCTCAGTGCTATGCCTGCAGACATTTTATCACGATTGGACGAACTATGATAATCATCTCCATCAAAAAAAGGAATACCTGCAGCTTTTGATAGTGCTAAGCCAATGGTAGTTTTACCCACTCCAGCCACCCCCATTAATACAATCGCAATGTTTTTTTGCATACTTTATTTGTACAACTGATTAAAAAGCATTTTATACGTACTATGTGTTTGACCTCTAAAAGTAATTTCTGGACCGTAGATAAATAATTTACCATTACCTACTTTTGCTTCAAAGGCTGCAATACCATCTTGTAAATAAGATTGGCCAAAGGCCCATCCACTTCTTAATGTTTTATCAGAAGCATACCAAGCTAATGGAATTATTTCTTTTCTTGCAATGGCATCTGGTAATAAATTAAATACGGGGCTAGCACTAAAATACACATCGGCAGTTTTATGCATGCCCCAGTTGGCCTTATACTCATTGTCTAAAGTGACTTGCATTACCGATCCAGGAATATAAAATTTTTCACCAGGTAATGTTTTCTCTTTACCTGAAACCATCTCTACCAAAGCATTACGAACAGGTAAGTTCAAGTGATAAGCTAGATTAGCACTTGAGCCAATGGTAATAATGGTTCCACCGTTTTGTAAAAATACCTTTAAAGCGGGGATCGATTTTTCTGCAGTAATTTTTCCTAAACTCGCTTGATAAATTTCAGGAATATCTTCCACTTTCGGTTCTCTTTCTTCATATCCATTACCCACTTCTAATTTTAAAGAAGGAATGGCCCCTTCTACAAAAAGAATTACATCGTATTTATCTTTTAAATTACTTGCATCAATTTCTTTTGCATAAATTAATTGGAAAGGAAATTTATACTTTTCAAAAATCCATCTCACCCAGCCCGATGACATAGAGCCGCCATATCTATCCCATAAAGCAATTCTTTGCGGCATCACCTTATCGTTCATATTTGTGGGTTTTGCACTAAGGCCATTAAAAATAATTCCTTTCTCTGCACTCAATGATTTAATTGTTTCTTGGATTTTTTTATCAGCAGTATTGGCTGCTACAAAATATTGATCTTTATTTTTATATACTTCAACGCCCATCGCAAGCAATGTATTAATCGCATAATAGGCTGCATTTTCTTTGGTAGAAAAACTATAGCCTACTGTTTCAGCACCTGCATTTATTCTACCAATAGGTTTTTGAATTGATCCATAAGCAATGGTTTCAAAAGGGCCATTAAAATCATCTAGGACACGGTCAAACTCAATGCCCATAGTAAATGCAGGGGTCCAACCTGCCGCATCATAAGGTCTTACCGGAGGACCGCCTGGATATTGAAAATCGTTAGGATGATCCTGTGGTTCAAACATATCTATAACATGTGGTCTAAAAGCTTGATTGGTTTTTACAATATAGGATCCCGCCGGATAAATTTTTCCAGCTACTGAAAATTGAGCAGTTGCTTTTTGAACCTTAATGCCACTTTGAATTAAAATATTTATAAAATCAATAGCCGTAGTAGTTTGATTCGCTGTTACGATATAACCTCTTGCATCTCTATTCGCCAGGTTTTTATATACTTTATTAAAGACTGTTATTTGAAAAGAATCCATCCTGCCTGTTACTTTTTCTGTCTTTAATAGTTCTGCTACTGCATCTGCTCTTTTAGGATATAAGGTCCAGCTATCTTTGTTTCCAGCATCAATACTATTTCTGCCCATTGTATAAATATTCAAAAGCAATTCTTCTTTGTATCTACTGGCATAATTTAATACGGCATAATTTAAAGAAACAGAATAATCAATTGAATTTCTAAAATACCATTTCTGTGGAGTAATAGGAAAAGGTGTGCCGCTATTAGGAATTAATCTTTGTGGCACTAAAGGAATATTGGAGGGTGTTGGGTTGCCAATAATTTCGGTTAGTAGTCCAATAATATTATGATAGTAAGCGGTGGTTCTTAATCCGCCGTTCCACCAAGTAGAATAGACGGAACCTGCTTTCATCGTATAACCCGGTTTGCCTTCTGCATTTAAACGAGTACTCATGGCTGCGCCTAATGCATCAATGCCTGTAATAAGTAAAGGATCATATACATAATTAAATGGGTCACGGTAAGGAGGGCCAGCCACAACTGTACCCGCAGGGCCTGTTTGATGATGATTGTATAAAACCTGAGGCATCCATTCTATATATTGTTGACGACTCATGTTTTTAGATTCCTGCATATTGGTCATATAGAAATCACGATTATTATCATGTCCAATATATTTTTGATATAAACGAGGTAGGTTAGAACTAGCTCTTTTTAAAGTATCACTATTTCGCATATACCAATTCGAAACTAGTTCTTGTCCATCAGGATTGGCATGTACAAATAAAATAATGGTCGACTTTAAAATGCGTTTTGTTTCATCGTCTGTTCTTGTAATTAATTGATAAATAGACTCTATCCATTGATGTATCCCCGTTACTTCCGTTGCATGTAAACCGCCATCAATCCAGACTACCGCCTTTCCTTCATTCGCCATTTGCTTCGCTTCTGCTGGACTTATGTCTTCTGCATGTGCTAGTTTTTGAGAAATGGTTTTATACTTTTCTAAATTGGCTAAATTACTTGGATCGGAAACAATGGCCATATATTGGTTGCGTCCTTCTTCTGTTTTTCCAATCACTTGTAGTTTTACTTTTTTAGAAACCGCTGCTAATTTTTGTAAGTACGCTTCTGTTTGTGTGAAAGTAGCTAATTGATAATTGTCTCCAATATTAAATCCAAAATGTGATTTGGGGCTAGGCACCGTTTGTGCTATTAGCAAACATTGTGAGACTAGTGCAATGAATAAAAAAGCAAGGTATTTGCGCATTTTATAATTATTTATTTTTTTCATTTTGAATTGTATACTATTTTAAAAAAATTATTTTGTTTTCTTTTTATAAAGAAGCATTTGCTTGTCTATCCATTATAAATTGAATCAACATATCTAATTCGATATTAGCTTTTTTACAAGCATCATCAATATCGTCTCTGGAAACATTGGCTGCAAAGGCTTTATCTTTAATTCTTTTTTTAGCCCCTTTTAATTCCATGCCCTTATACCCTTCTGGTCGCATTAAAGAATAAGCGTGCATTAAACCAGAGAGTTCATCAAAAGCATATAACATTTTGTCCATTTGCGTAACAGGTTCTACACCAAAATGTATAGGACCATGCGATGCAATAGCTCTTATTATTTCTGGATCAATTTGTTTTTCTTCTAGGTATTCGATTATTTTTTTGCAATGAAGTTCGGGCCACTGATCCCAATCGGCATCATGTAATAGGCCTGCCATTTCCCAGCGCCACTGATCGGCTTCATTTAAATTTTCTTTTTCTTTCGCCCAGCATTTCATTAAATGCGCCACTTGCTTCATATGTAGCTGCAACTTAGGATTCAACACCCATGCATTAAATAATTCATGGGCTGCTGATACAGATAATATATTGCCTTTATTTCCAGGATCACCAAATTCAGTTCTACCCAAGTTCAAAGACATACTCTTGTTTTGCTAAAGTTAATAATACTAGGGAATTATTTACTTGTTTTTACAATTTGAATTCTTCCGTTCATCCAAACTTTAGCAGTGGGTTCAGTACTCGATTTTATTTTAAGATTGGTTACTTGGCCTTCAGTCCAGCTCATTTCTATTTCATAATTACCTCTTGCCTTCAGGCCTTTCACGGCCCCCGTTGCCCAGGCCTTGGGAAGGGCTGGCAAGAGCGTGATTAGTTCATCATTTGATTGTACTAGCATTTCAGCCACCGCGGCAGCGCCGCCGAAATTGCCATCAATTTGAAAAGGAGGATGCGCGTCTAATAAATTAGGATAGGTGCCCCCCGCATTGGTATAGTTTTCTTTGGTTTCATCAGGAGGCACATATTTTAATAATTCACGAACCATTTTATAAGCGTGGTCTCCGTCTTTTAATCTTGCCCACAAATTAATTCTCCAACCTTTAGACCAACCTGTAGTTTCATCTCCCTTTATTTCTAAAGTTTTTTTAGCAGCTGCTGCTATCTCAGGTGTTTTATCAACGCTAACATGTGTGCCTGGATATAATCCATACAAATGAGATTGATGACGATGTTTAGGATCGCTGTCTTCCCAATCATAATACCATTCTTGTAAATTACCTGCCTTACCAACTTTGTAAGGATGTAAATTATTTAAGGCAGTATTTATTTTAGTGGCAAAATCATTATCGTTTTTTAAAATTTTTTGCGCAGCAAGTATATCTAAAAATAATTCTCTAATCATAGCCAGGTCGGCGGTGCCTCCGTAAAATGTAGATCCCACAAAACCATTCGGCATTTTAAATGTATTTTCTGGGGAGGTAGAAGGAGAAGTGATGAATTGTCCACTACTATCTTTGACTAACCAGGCTAAACAAAACTCAGCAGCACCGCGCATTAATGGATAGGCTTTCTGTTCTAAAAATACTTGGTCTTTGGTAAATAAATAATGTTCCCATAAATGTGTTGATGCCCAAGTGCCCCCCATGGTCCAATTCGCCCAAACGGGATCTCCATTTCCAAAATTACCCACTGGATTAGACATAGCCCATATATCTGAATTATGATGGGCTACCCAGCCTGGCATATTATAAAATGTTTTTGCAGTGGTCTTTCCTGTAGTGGCAAGGTTGGCTATAAATTGTAAAAAAGGTAAATGCATTTCAGATAAATTAGTGTTTTCTGCTAACCAATAGTTTTCTTCTGCATTAATATTAATTGTATAGTTACTTGACCAAGGTGGTTGTAGGTAAGGGTTCCACAAACCCTGTAAGTTAGCAGGGACACCTGTTGTACGAGAGCTTGCTATTAATAAATAGCGCCCATATTGAAAGTATAAAGTTTCTAAATAAGGATCGGTTTCACCTTTGGCATATCTTTTTAAACGTTCATCGGTGGGTAAATTCAATAAGTCTTTACCGCCTAATTTTAATTCTACACGATTAAAAAAAGATTGATAATCTTTTACGTGTCGTTTTTTTATTTCTGCCCAACCAGTTTGTTTAGCGTTCGTTAATTGTGAGGTAGCGTTCGCTACATTGTTTAGCCCTTTCGTTGCAGGATCTTTATCAAAACCATTAAAGCTAGTGGCCATTGAAACATAGACAGTGGCTTCTGTCGCATCTGTTAATGTTATACTAGAATCTGTTTTAGTCATTTTTCCTGTACTAGATTGTATTTCAATGTTAGCAGAAAAACGAGTCCCTTTTTTGGCATCATACACAATAGCGTTGCGCGACTTTTGAACATAGTTAGGATCGGCCTTTATAGGTGCTACTCCATTTACTTGAATCATATTATTAGTAGTCGTCGTCGTATGTTTTAATAAAGATTCAAAACGAATGGTAAAACCAAGCGCCCCTGCTTTTTTACTAGATAAGTGAATGATAAAAATTTTATCGGGATTAGACACTAAATATTCTCTTTCAATAGTATTGCTATTAGAAAAGGTTTTCACTTTTGCAATAGCCTTATCAATATCTAATTCTCTATAATAATCCGTAATGTAAGGGTCGTCATTAATATCCATTAGTAATGTGCCCAGTGGGGCATAGGATTCGGAATACTTTCCTTGTAGTTTTTTTAGAAGCTCTGCAGCTTTTTTATAATTATTTTCTTGCAGGGCCTTGCGTACCGCAGGTAAATTTTTATAGGCTTGCGGATTCATGTTTGCATTCACCGGCTCCCCCGACCATAAACTCAAATCATTTAAATATATTTTATCTGTTGAAATGCCGCCAAAAACCGTAGCGCCTTGTAGTCCATTACCTAATACCAAGGCCTCTTCAAAATATTGAGCCGGATTCGAATACCAGAGCTTAAGGGGCTGTTGTATAGAAGCTATGGCCGAAGGGGTTGTTGCTATAGGGGCTGGCTTCTTTTTTTTAACTGCTTTTTTTTGAGCAAATAATACAAAGGGGCAGACAATTAAAACCAAGGTTTTTTGATAAACATTCATAAATAGCACTTAATAAGTTGAAAATAAAGTTACAAAAATCATTGCATCTTTTTGCGACCATAAACCAAGAAAATAAGTTAAATTGAACTAGCAAAATTTTTACAAAACATATTATTTGAAAAATATAAAAACTTTATTGGTATTTTTTGTTCTTTCTATGTTGTTGGTGTTGCAAGTGAAAGCGCAGGCCGATGACATTTCCACTATTTCTGTAAAAAAAACAAAAGATTTTTCTGTAAACGGTTGGGGAGATGCTGCTGCTTGGAACACTACCTCCTTTACAGAACTTAAAAAGAAATTAACTACTGGGGTCAATTATTCTACCCGCTTTAAAATTTTATATTCCGATTCAGGAATTTATTGTTTGTATGTGTGCGAAGATTCGCTTATTACATCCACCCTAAGAGAAGATTTTGCGGACTTATATAATGAAGACGTAGTAGAAGCATTTTTTTGGCCTGATGAGAAGTCGGTGATGTATTTTGAATATGAGTTATCCCCTTGGAATTATGAATTACCCATTTTGATACCTAATTACAACGGGAAAATAATGGGCTGGAGGCCTTGGCATTTTGAAAAAGAGAGAAGAACAAGACATGCCGCTACTATTAATAAACAGGGAGATAAAGTAATTGGATGGACTGCCGAATTTTTTATACCCTATGTATTATTAAATCCATTAGAAAATGTGCCACCCAAGTCTGGAACAAAATGGCGTGCTAATTTTTACAGAATTGATTATGATAAAGGAGTCAACTATTGGAACTGGAAGCTTACCGGCCCTAGTTTTCACGAGTACAAAAAATTTGGAACGATTGTTTTTGAATAAATTATTGTTTCGCTAAAGTGGTTAATTGCCTTATCTTTGCAATGAATAAAATAAGATTATATGTTAACAAATATTATCATTTTCGTTTGGATACTTTCATCTATCTACTGCTTGTATAAATTATTTAAAAGATCTAAATTAACCTCTTTAGACGGGGTCATTGGGTATTCTCCGGGTTTAGAAGTAATCATGGTATTGGCCCTAGGACCTTTATTAGCCGTGATTGATATCTGTTTAACTTGGATTAAAATATATAAAGACGCTGAAGAAGCTAGAAGAAGAGGTAGTAATTTATAAACTTAATTAAATAACCAACTTACTTTTAAATTTCTTGTAGTTGGTAACTAATTCTTTGATATAAACTTGTCTATCTGTTTTCATCGTCGTTCTAGCCTCCTTGGTATAAGTTGTACCTAAATGATCAAAGAAATGTTTAGAAGAAAATATGGCCATTTCAACCATGATTGGAAATGTATCTAAACCTCTTTTTTCTAATAAATAATAAACACTTTTTTTATTTAGATTGCCCCTTGTCTTGCTCACAAATCCAAGTTCTTCCAATTTTTTTAATCTATTGGCTAACATTTTACTAGGTATACTTTCTATGGACTGTTGAAACTCATTAAACAAAGATTTATGACCCCATATCATATCTCTTAAAATTAATAAAGTCCACTTATCGCCAATAATATCTAAGCTGGTGGCTACCGGACAAATAGAACGAAACTCAACACTATTACCCATACCTAAATTTATATATCGAAAGTACAATTAATAATTATACTTCAATAGCTTGGTCCTTACTTTTCTCAAAACGTTTTTTATTATATACAAAAAAACCCCTCCATAATTCGAGGGGCTTTTTAATTATCGATCTTAATTAGTTTTTAGTAAACTCTCCTTTGTTGTTTACTGACATTATTACTTTCCATGTAACAGATTTATAAAAGCCTCCAGTTCCACTTATCAATTTTCCAATTTCAGATAAATCAGGAATGGTTGGTTTAGCAGACCAGCCACCATCTAATATATCTTCATAATTTGTATATCCATCAGCAGTTACATAATTCCACTCATAGCCAGTGCCCACTGGAGATACTACACTTGAAGTAGACCAAGTTTTTTGATTCACTAGGCCCGATGTCATTGATTTTTTAATAAAGCTTCCCCATATTTTTCCCTGTAATTGATGCATTTTTTCTACATCAGATACTTTTGAATAATTCATTCTTATAAAATTGCGCTTACCTTCAACCGACTCATAGTTAGCCATATTTAATACAGCCAATGCAACACGATTATCTTCAAGTTTTAACCCTCTTTGTACAAAAAACGCTTCGTCTTTACCCATTGAAGCCAACACTTTTTTTGCACCATAATCAAATGTTTCATTTAAATCATGCATGTTTTGTTTACTTCCAACACCTAATAAAAAAAGGATATTAGGTTCTGATTCAGGACCGGCAATTCTTTCCAATACATTCCAGGTGGTTAATTTGCCTTCTTTAACTAATAATTGTCCCACTTTACTCCAAAAGTGTTCTTCGTTTTCTAACATCGCTTTTAAGTCTTTACCAGCTACTTTTCTATAATCGTGAATTAAGTAATAAGGCTGTGTAACACTTTGTGCGAAACTCATAATGCAAAGAAGCATTGTAACTACTAGAGATAATGTTTTTTTCATAGTTTATATTTTTAGTATATAAATATAAGTTTCTTTTTGAAACTAAAATATGAATAGAATAAAAAAGCCCCCAACTTTCGTTGAGGGCTTGTGGCACCACCCGGGCTCGAACCGGGGACACAAGGATTTTCAGTCCTTTGCTCTACCAACTGAGCTACAGCGCCATCCTTTGGTTCAGTATAATAATAAGACTATAAGATCTTAGAACCTCTATGAACCGGGGAGCAAATATAGGCCAGGCGGCCTTAAATAGCAAAAAATATGGATTCTTTATTGAAAATCAGTGTTTTACTAAGCCGAAGTAGCCACTATAAAAAAGGAGATAATAATGAAGGCAAGGCCCATCCACTGCTTGGGGCTTAGCCTTTCTTTGAAAAAGAAGTAGCCAATTAACACCGATAATAGCTGGCTACTTATAATTAAGATATTAATGACCATTATAGGCAAGTACTGATAAGATATATTAATAGCGAGGCCTCCAGAAACTAATAATAAACCTAGTTTTAAATAAGTGAAAATATGTTTTGCACTTATATAGTTCATTAAGTTTTTTAATAAACCATCGCGAATAACTAACACCAATCCAAATAACATAGCAGTCGTTTCAACAACTAAACTAAAACCCAGGGGACCCCACCAACTAATTGGATAAGTATACAAAGCATAAGAGCTACCCCAAAAAAAGCTAGCGAGTAGTCCGTACAACATTCCATTTTTTTGTTCACTAATACTTGCATTTTCTTTTCCTTGAAAATATAATAGCAGTAAGCCTGCTGTTGAAAATATAAACGCATATAAATAATTCGCTTTCCAAACTTCGCCTACAATAAATACAGCCGTTAAAATAGTAAATAATTTTATCGCAGATACAGGCACCACAATGCTTACTGGCGCTCGTTGTATGCCTCTTAAAAAAAACACTAAGCCAAAAATATTAAATACACTTAGTGCAATGGTTAATAAAAAAGGGTTGCCGAAACATAAAGTATGTACTTTCCATCCTTTAAACAAAGCATGCTCTCTAAAACCAAAATATAAAATAGAAAATAGGGTGGAAGCAAATATGCCTCTATAAAACATACCTATTTGATAAGGTATCGTCTGTGTTACTTTTTTCCAATAAGCATTACTTACGGCAAAACAAAGCGCGCCAATTAAGACAAATAAAATTCCCATTATTAATATTCACAATTTTTCGGCGTACGTGCAAAAGGAATCACGTCTCTAATATTAGTCATGCCTGTAACAAATTGTATCATTCTTTCAAAACCTAAACCAAATCCTGCGTGTGGAACGGTTCCAAATCTTCTTGTATCTAAATACCAGCTCATTTCCTCTAAAGGTATATGCATGGCCTTCATTCTTGCTTCTAGTTTGTCTAAACGCTCCTCTCTTTGAGATCCACCCACTATCTCTCCAATGCCCGGCGCTAATATATCCATGGCTGCCACCGTTTCCTTACCTGGTTCACAACCATCGTTCATGCGCATATAAAAAGCTTTAATAGCAGCCGGATAACCTGTAACAATTACTGGTTTTTTAAAGTGTTGCTCCACTAAATATCTTTCATGCTCGCTTTGTAAATCTATTCCCCACTTCACTTCGTATTGGAATTTCTTTTTCTTATAGTGATTACTATTTAATAAAATATCAATGGCTTCTGTATAAGTAATACGTTCGAAATTATTGTTCACCACTAATTCCAATTTCTCTCTTAAACCAAGGCCGCTTCTTTTTTCAGTAGGCAGTTGTTTTTCTTCTTCTGCTAAACGCGCATCTAAAAAATCAATATCCTCTGCATTATTTTTTAATGCATAATTAATTAAATATTTAATGAAGGCTTCCGCTAAGTTCATATTGTCCTCAATATCATAAAAAGCCATTTCGGGTTCAATCATCCAAAACTCTGCTAAGTGTCTAGTGGTGTTTGAATTCTCAGCACGAAAGGTAGGACCAAAAGTATAAATCTCTGAAAAGGCCATGGCGCCTAGCTCTCCTTCGAGTTGACCACTCACCGTTAAGTTCGTTCCCTTGCCAAAAAAATCTTGTGTATAATCAATTTCGCCTTTATCATTTTTTGGAGCGCCTTCTAGTGGAAGTGTAGTTACTTTAAACATTTCTCCTGCACCCTCTGCATCGGAGCTTGTAATAATAGGTGTATGTAAATACACAAATCCGCGTTCGTTATAAAATTGATGTACTGCAAAGGCAAGTGCATGTCTTAATCTAAATACCGATCCGAATGTATTAGTACGAAAACGCAAATGCGCCTTCTCTCTTAAAAATTCTAAAGAATGTTTTTTAGGTTGTAAAGGAAATTTCTCTGCATCGCTGTCTCCTAAAATTTCAATGGACCTTGCTTTTACTTCTACGCTTTGTCCTTTACCTAAGCTTTCCACCACGGTGCCCGCTATTTTTAAAGAGGCTCCTGTAGTTACTCTTTTTAATAGGGCTTCGTCAAACTCTCCCAGTGTGGCCACAATTTGAATATTGGCATTCGTACTTCCGTCGTTCAGGGCTATAAACTGATTGTTTCTAAAAGTGCGCACCCATCCCATTACCACCACTTCGGTCCCCGTTGGGGTGCCCGACAACAATTGCTTTATTTTGATTCTATCGTTGAACATGTTTCTGATTTCGAATGGCAAAGATAATCGGTTTCTAGGGCCAAATACCCTGTTTTAGGTATAAAAACAGATAAAAAATTGTTTTTTTGTTAAAAAATCTACTTAACATTGCAGTAGCAACGAGCAAATTGATTCTTTTTAATGTTGATAGCTCGCTACCCCAATTCCCAATATACAATTTACGGTCACCATTTTTTTCGACCGAAATTTCAAAAAGCGTTCAAATAAGCCCAAATCTTGATTCGATTTTTAAATAAACCATAGTTCAAAGTGCCAGAAAAAGACGAAAAACCAAAAAGGGGACGTAAACCCGTTGCAGCTGCCCCAGCCGCAAAAAAAGCAGTAGCCTCTAAAAAAGCAGAGCCTGCGAAAAACAATACCGAAGACGATAAGGCTTCTAAAATTGCCCAAGCATTATTTGGCGATGAAAGTGCAGCAAGTAGCGAAGCAGCTGCTGCCCCCAATCAAACGAATACATCTGCTCAAGCGTCTGCTTCAGCAGATCAAACCAACGCAGGTGGTGCTCCCAATGGTGGACCTAACTTACCTGCTCAGCGTTATCCTCAACCCAAAAAAGAACCCGTATTTAGTGTAGAGTTCGACGGCGTGATTGAGTCTGAAGGTGTTTTAGAAATGATGCCCGATGGTTATGGTTTCTTGCGCTCTTCCGATTATAATTATTTATCTTCTCCCGATGATGTATATGTATCTCCTTCTCAAATAAAAGCATTTGGTTTAAAAGTGGGTGATACTGTTCACGGTACTGTTCGTGTTCCTAGAGAGGGTGAAAAATATTTTGCTTTAACTAAAGTAAGTCAAGTCAATGGAAAAAATCCGGATGAAATTCGCGATCGTATCCCTTTTGATTATCTAACGCCTATCTTTCCTTTTGAGAAATTAAATTTATATACATCAGCTACTAATTATAGTACGCGTATTATGGATTTATTTACACCTATTGGTAAGGGGCAAAGAGGTTTGATTGTAGCCCAACCAAAAGTGGGTAAGACTATGTTGTTGAAAGAAGTGGCGAATGCCATTGCTGCGAACCATCCAGAATGTTATTTAATTATATTATTAATAGATGAAAGACCTGAGGAGGTAACCGATGTAGAGCGTTCTGTAAAAGGAGAGGTGATTGCTTCTACTTTTGATGAGCCTGCAGAAAAACACGTAAAGGTTTCTTCAGTTGCATTACAAAAAGCAAAACGATTAGTGGAGTGCGGACACGATGTTGTTATATTATTGGATTCTATTACTCGTTTAGCACGTGCACACAATACCGTAGCACCAAGTTCTGGTAAAGTATTATCGGGTGGTGTGGAAGCTACTGCCTTACTGCGTCCAAAACAATTTTTTGGAGCGGCGCGTAAAATTGAAAATGGTGGATCACTTACTATATTAGCAACTGCCTTAATTGAAACGGGTTCAAAAATGGATGAAGTAATTTTTGAGGAGTTCAAAGGAACGGGTAATATGGAATTAGTATTAGATCGTCGTTTAGCGAACAAGCGTATTTTCCCAGCCATTGATTTAGTGGGTTCTAGTACGCGTCGTGACGACTTATTATTAGATAAAGAAGTATTAGGCAGAATGAATATTCTTCGCTTATTCATTAATGATATGAATAATGATGAAGCAATGAATGAACTATTAAAACGCATGCGAGGCACTAAAGACAACGAAGAGTTTTTAGCCAGCATGAACCGATAGCTCTATCTTATGATTTTTTCAATGACACCCATAAACGGTGTCATTGATTTACTTTACTCCCTTTAAAAATAAGGACCTTTTTTATTTTAGTCCTTAAAGTAATTACTATTCTCTATTTCTTCGCGTACTTTTTCCGGTACTAAATAACGAATTGTTATTCCTTCTTTTCTATTGTTGCGAATTAGTGTAGCAGAGAGTTGTAATAAGGGCGCCTCTAATATTTGTACGCGCGCACCATATTCATTGCTAATTTCAAAGCCATCTCGTTTATATACAATGAATGAATAATTCTTAACCAGTGTTTCGAAGTTTTTCCAGTTCGGTAAATTCTGAAAACTATCGGCACCCATGATTACTGAAAATTCATGTTGTGGAAATTTCTCTTCTAAATATATAAGTGTATCAATGGTATAGGATGGCTTGGGTAAAGAAAATTCTATATCAGATACTTTTATTTGTGTGTCGTCTTCAATGGCTAGCTTGGCTAAATGTAATCGGTCGTATTC
>Ga0164293_10001394_pt1 | contig 20170 bp, 20 predicted proteins | sample GEODES118metaG_FD_111487 | JGI IMG/M metagenome (GOLD analysis project Ga0164293, IMG submission 111487) | Eutrophic lake water microbial communities from Lake Mendota, Wisconsin, USA - GEODES118 metaG | ecosystem: Environmental > Aquatic > Freshwater > Lake | place: USA: Lake Mendota...
ATGGGTGCAGCGGCCTGCGGTGGCATAGAACTGGCCATCGGGTGCATGATAGATGGCATAGGTTGATCCGGCGTGGTCAAAGCGGATCAGATCTTCGCGCTCAATATCGGTTTCCGCGCAGGCACGAATCCATTCCGGCATGGGGCTTCTCTCCCGTCTCTTCTTCGGTTTAGTTCGCGGAAATGGCGGCTTTGAATGCGGCCAGTTCCTGCGGTGACATCTTGATGACGTGCTTGTCTTCGGGATAGGCCGACGAGGCGACATCGGCGATGAATTCGCGAAACGCCGCCACCCGCTCGGCCTGCAGGCGGTCATACTCCTTGGCAAAGTTGCGATAGACTTTCGAATGCCGGGGCATGTGGCCGCGGTTGGTGCCCAGAATGTCTTCTGCGAACAGGTATTGCGCATCGCAGCCTGGGCCCGCCCCCATCGACCACAAAAGGATGCCGACCCTTCGGCTGATTTCGCTGGCCACTTCGACGGGGACAACCTCGATCTCGACCGCAAAAGCCCCCGCCGCCTCATAGGCGCGCACTTCATCCAGCAGGGCCATGGCACCCTGCGCGGTCTTGGCCACCGCCTTCATGCCGCCGGTCCAGGTGGCGCGGCTGGGCACCAGACCGACATGGCCGACCACGGGGATATGTTCCCGCGCCACATGTTCCACCGTGCCAAGCCCGCCCGAGCAATAGACCGCGTCCGCCCCCGCCAGCATCACCTTGCAGGCCCAACGCAGATAATCGTCGCGCGTCCCCGCCTCCAGATGGGTCTGGCCGGTCATCGAAAACAGGGTCGGCGCCACTTCGCGGTAGTGCGGATGGGTGACGATTTCGGCAGGCACCGAGACGATGTCGATGCCCGCGTCTTCGGCGGCCGCCGCCTCGTCCAACGACATCACGCGCAGCATGGTCAACTGGCCTTTGCCCTTGCGGGCCCGAAGATCGGCGATGGTGGGTTTGGTCCGGGTCATGGCAGTCTCCTTCAAGTCCCGGGCCGGGCGATGTTGAGGTTGTGAAACTCTTCGCGGTAGGGCCGGGCCGTGGGCGGCAGTTCCTTGCGCAAATAGTATTCTGGGTCGATCTTCTGCTGGCGCAGAGAGGCTAGGATTTCGCGGTAGCCATCCAGGATCGAGGGGTTGGGCGGCGGCAGGTCGTCCTTGATCAACTCGTGCAGGCGTGGCAGGGCGTGATAGGGCACCATCGGGAACATGTGATGTTCGATATGGTAATTCATGTTCCAGTAGATGTAGCGGCTGATCGGGTTCATGTAGACGGTGCGCGTATTCAGCCGGTGATCCAGCACGTTCTCTGCAAGCCCCGCGTGCTGCAGGTGCCCGCACATCACCATGTGCCAGCAGCCGTAGATGCGCGGAAAGCCGATCAGGAACAGGGGCAGCCATGACTGCATCAAGAGGGCCGTGACCAGGGTTGCAGCATAGATGGCCACATGGACGCGGGCGGCAAAGACGGTCCTGCCCCATTCGCTTTGCGGAATGAAGTCCTTTTCATCCGGCGAAAGCCTTCCCGAAGCGTTGCGGACCAGGATCTGCAACGACTTGAACGAGCCGATGACATCGAAAAAGGCGAGGAAGTTAAGCAGGGTCCTCGGCGGACGCATCCAGGCGATTTCGGCGTCGCGGCCGACGATGTAGGTGTCGGTGTGGTGGCGGGCATGGCTCCAGCGCCAGGTGACGGGATTGCGGATCACCATGAAGCTCGCGATCTGGTAGATGACATCGTTCATCCAGGCGGTCTTGAAGGCCGTACCATGGCCGCATTCATGCCAGCGACTGTCGCAGGATGACCCGTAGATCACGCCGTAGACGATGAAGAACGGCACGGCGGCCCAGGTGCCCCAGAAGTATATGCCGCCCCACGCCCCGCCGATCAGCAGCGCAAACCACAGGATCGTATCGCGGATGGCCGGGCCGTCGGTGCGCTTCATCAGGTCTTTCATCACGGCGCGTGGCACCTGGGAATGATACCATTCCGCCGAGGCCAGTCCGATCTCGACGGCGCGGCGGCTGTCGGCACCGACCAGACTGTAGTCGCGTTGTCCGACGGGGATTGTTGCTGTGGTCATGGATGCACCTTTGGTGGACGAAGCGGGATCACGCGGCGTGCTCCCAGTTCAGGGTCATTGAAACGATGAAATCGGCACCGGGGGCAAGGCGGACAAGTCCGGGTTGACTGGGCAGGTTGTGGGCGTCGACCGGATGCGAGACCGGTTCGAAACAGAAGAAGTCGGCATTGGCGGACGGGGAATAAATCAGGGCCGTGCCAAGGCCTGTGCAGGCGATCTGCAACGACTTGGCCGCCTTGCCCTGAACGATCCGGGCCCTGCCGTCCCAACCGGAAAACCCGCCGTTGATCCAGCCGTGCGGCAATGGTTCAGGCCGCGCCCAGGGGCAGGCCGTGCCGAATGGGACCGGGACCGGCGATGTCGGCAGGTGGCCGGGGCCCTCGGGCCACTGACCGGTGGCGTTGAATTGCAGGCGGGTATCGTCATCGCGCGGGAACCAGGGATGGAGACCCAGACCAAAGGGCAAGGCCAGATCGCCGGTATTGGTGACGGAAAGCCGGGTTTCCAGTGACCCTTGGGTCAGGTGATACCGGACAAAGGCTGAATGACGGAACGGGCCGATTTCGCCACCCAACAGGCACAGTTCGGCACGGTCCCCGGTCACGTCCACCGCTTGCCAGGGCCGCTGAAAGCCATCGCCATGGATCGGACAGACCTCGCCCGGCAAATTCGGGTCAAGGGAGTGCCGTGCCCCCTCATAGCCAAAGCCACCACCCGAAATCCGGTTCGAAAAGGGCACAAGCAGGTTGCAGGCCAGCGCAAAGGGGCCATCTTGCACACGGCCTGACCAGGGCCGGAGCACAGGCTTTTCGTCCGCCCACAGACTAGCCAGCCCGGCCCCCATTTCTGCAATGATCTCGGCCTTCGACGGACCTGCGGTCAGCGTGATCATTTACCAGCCCCCGTCGATGCCGATGTTCTGGCCCGAGATCATCCGCGCCGCATCCGATGCCAGAAACACCGCCAGATTGGCCACGTCTTCCGGCTGGATACGGGACTTCAGGCTTTGGCGGTCAAGGATGAAGCGGTTGTATTCGTCCAGACGGTCGGCAAACACGCGGTTCTCGGCCTCGGACACCACGGCACCGGGGGCGATGGCATTGACGGTGATGCCATGGGGCCCAAGTTCTCGTGCCAAAGCATGGGTCAGGCCCAGCAATGCGCCCTTGGAGGCGACGTAAGGCACAAACCCCTCCCATTGGCCGTTCAGCGTCAGCGAGGTCAGGTTGATGACACGGCCCCAGCCCATCGCCTTCATCGCGGGGGCGCAGGTCCGGGTCAGGGCGAAGGCGGCCGACGAGTTGATTCGGATCTGGTCCTCGTATTCCTCAAGGCTGAATTCTTCGAAAGGCTTGTTGATGATCACGGCCGCGTTGTTGATCAGGATGTCAAAGGGGCCTGCGGCGGCCACCCGGGCCTGCGCGCCCGAAAGGTCGCCAAGGTCGACGCCAAGCCAGCCGTGGCCGACAGGTGGCGGGGCCGAGGGGCGGTCAAGCACCGTTACACGCGCCCCGGCAGCGGCCAAGGCCGTGGCAAGGGCGGTGCCGATGGTGCCAACGCCCCCGGTGACCAAGGCATGTTTTTTGGACAGATCGGTCATGGCGTCACAGCATCTCCGAGACTTCCTCGATCGAGGTTTCAGACACGGGCTTGTCCAGCACAATCTGACCGAGCGCCATGGCGACGATCCGGTCGCAGCAGGCAAAGACGTGGTGCATGTTGTGGCTGATGAAAATCGCGGTCACGCCCTGCGCCTTGAGGCCTTGGACAAAGCCGATCACCTTGGCCGTTTCCTTGACTGACAGGTGGTTCGTCGGCTCGTCCAGGATCATCACCTTGGATTTGAAATGCATGGCCCGCGCAATTGCCACGCCTTGCCGCTGGCCGCCCGACAATTCACCCACCAGCGCATCGGGTGAGCGCAGATGCAGGTCAACATCGGCAATCGCCTTGACCGAGTCCTCGCGCATCTTGCGTTCATCCAAGATACCGAAGCCGCCAATCGACCACTTCAACGGCTCTCGTCCGATAAAGACATTGCGCGAAATCGTCATCAGCGGAACCATCGAGTTGTACTGGTAGATCGTCTCGATCCCCAGACGCATCGCATCCTTCGGATTGCGGATATTGACGGGCTGGCCTTCCAGCAGGATTTCGCCTTCATCCTGCTGGTGCAAACCGGAGAGGATGTTGATCAGGGTCGATTTCCCGGCACCATTGTCGCCCACCAGACCCAGTGCCTGACCGGGTTCCACCTTGAGGCTGACCCCCTTCAGCGCATGAACGCCTGAGTACCATTTGTGCAGATTGCGGGTTTCGATGATGGGGGTGGTCATTTGTCGGTCTCCACCTTCATCGCCCTGCCCTTGCGCCGCAGCCAGGCGTTGCCGACCACGGCAAAGATCGTCAGCGCGCCGATGGCGAACTTGAACCAGTTGGCGTCGATCTGAGACAAGACCATGCCGTTGTCGATGACGCGGATCAGCGTCGCGCCGATCACCCCGCCCAAGACTGACCCCACGCCGCCAAACAGTGAAGTGCCACCAATGACGGCCGATGCCACGGCCTGCAATTCCATGCCTTCGCCGATCGACGGCAGGAAAGAGTTCAAGCGCAGTGATTGGATCATCCCGGCAAAGCCTGCCAGCACCGAGCAGATCATGAAGCAGGCAATCTTGACCTTGCCAGTTGCAATGCCCATTGCAGACGCCGCAGGTGGAAAGCCGCCCGTCGCACGCACCCAGTTGCCGAAGTTTGTCCGCGACAGCAAAAGGCTGATCAGGATGGCAATGCCCGCGAACCACAGCACCGACGCACGGACCAACCCGCCTTCATCCACAAAACCAACGAACAGCCAGCTTGGCACCTCACCGGGTTTGATGCGCGGTGGAAAGCCGCCCGAAATCACCACCGTCAGGGACCGTGCCATGAACAGCATGCCAAGCGTGGTGATAAAGGACGGGATGTCAAAGCGGATGGTGATCCAGCCATTCAGGAACCCGATCAGGGCGCAAAGGCCAAGGCCGGCAAGCACCGCAAGCCAGAAGGGCCAGCCGCCAACCACCAACACCGCCATTGTCATCGGCATCAGGGCAAAGACCGAACCGACCGATAGATCGAATTCACCACAGATCATCAGAAGCGTTACACCGACCGCGACAAGCGCAGTCTCCGGCAAGATGCCCAGAATGCCGCGAATATTGTTGGTCGAGAGAAACACGTTGTCGGATCGGACCTGAAAGACAATCACCAGCAGCAGCAGCAGCAACGCGCTGGCCAGTTCGGGCTTCTGCAGCGAAAGTTTGAAAAGGCGGCGCATCTGGCGGGGTATCCCTTGTGGAAAAGGCGGTCAGCGCAAGCGAGCCCTTCGCTGACCGGTTGCAAAGTGTCAGCGCAAGCCCTTCTCTGAAAGCTCGCGGATGGCCGAAACGTCCTTGGGATAAACCAGCGCCTCGCCGGTGTTGATGTCGACCGGGGCAAGACCGACCATCTTGGTCTGATAGACCATCATCGCAGGCATGAAGCCCTGCATATAGGGCTGTTGGTCGACCTGAACCTGAATATAACCTGCCTCCATTTCGTCCAGCACGACAGGCACAAGGTCAAAACCTGCAAGCAGAACCTTTCCGGCCTCGATCCCGCGATCGCGCAGCACCCCGGCGACCCCCGCATGCCAGAACCCGGTATCGAAATAGGCATTGGTTTCAGGGCGTGCCGAGAGATAGGCCCCGACTCGGTCTGCTACGATTGCCAGATCCAAACCTGAGTCGATCTTTTCATAGGTGATCTGCCTGTCCGGATTTGCGGCAATCATTTCATCAAGGAAGGTTGTCACCCCCAAAGCGCGGGTTTCAGACCAGTTCTGGCCGGGGCCAGAGACGCCGACAAGCACATGGATCGGCCCTTCGGCAGGCATGTTGGCCCATTGGGCGCGCGCCAGACCATAGCCGGCAGGCTTGAAACCCTGCCCGACGAAGGCCTGCCGCGCGTTGCCGGCAGCGCCTTCAAGATCATCCACGTTAGCCGCAATCACGATCACACCGGCGTCACGGGCGCGCTGGATCACCTCGTCAAAGGCGGTGTTGTCGACGATCGATGTGATCAGGGCGTCAGGGCTGCGGGCAAGGGCTGCCTCCATGTTGGCAACCTGCTCGGGGATCGAGCCGTCGGTCTGCAAATAGACCATCTGGCAGGTTGCCCCGATCTTGCCGCAGGCATCCTCATACCCCTTTTGCACGGCCTGCCAGAAGGTGTTCGACGCGCCCGAATGGACGGTGAACACAATATCCAGCGGGTCTTGGGCGAACGCCCCGGTTGCAGTCGTTGACAACATGGCCGCAATGGCCAGTCCCTTGAGCTTCTTCATCTTTTGCTCCTCCCATGAAGCAGGTTGCGGCCGTTTCAGACCGTAGTTGCGTCGGATATCTTTCGCGACGTCGTGAAGGCCCGGTCAAGGTCGGGATGAAGCGCCATCCCAAGCCCCGCCCCTGGCGGAACCGAAATCATGCCGTTCTTGACCTCGGGCAAAGCCGTAACCAGATCGCGGTACCAAGTGCGGTAGAAGGCGCGCACGCTTTCCTGTACCAGCGCGTTCGGCGCGTTCAGCGACAGATGCGTGCTGGCGCACAAGACCACGGGTCCAGTACAATCATGCGGGGCTATTGGCAGGTGCCATGCCTCGGCCATTGATGCGATCTTGCGCGCCTCTGACAGGCCACCGCACCAGGACAGGTCCAGCATCACCACCCCTGCAGCACCGGTTTCCAGAAGGTCGCGAAAGCCCCAGCGGGTGGCCAGCGTCTCGGACGCCGAGATTGGCGCGGGCGACACCTCAGCATAGCGTTTCAGGCTGGACAGGCTGTCCATCTTTATGGGGTCTTCGTGCCAGAAAGTTTGAAATGGTGTCAGTGCCTTTGCGATCTGCATGGCGGGCAAAAGCTGCCACATCGAATGAAACTCAACCATGATATCCATGCGGTCACCAACGGATGCACGGATTTTCTCGAATGGTTCCAGTGCTTTGTGCATGTCAGGCATGGAAATATATTGGCCGAGTGTGGCCTCAGCCGCAGCGTCAAACGGCCAGATCTTCATGGCCGTGATACCCTCTTCCAGCAGGGAATGCGCCACTTCATCGGCCCGTGTCAGAAAGCCGTTCAGGTCGTCAAACTCAAGGCTGGTGCCAAGGCCATAGTTCGCTGTCACTTGCCCGCTGGTCTTCTTCACATAGTCCACCCCGGCGCAGGTGTTGTAGGTGCGAATCTCGCGCCGGGTGAACCCGCCCAGCATTTGCGCGATGGGCTGGTTCATCGCCTTGCCGAAGAGATCCCACAGCGCGATGTCAAAGGCCGAATTGCCGCGCATTTCGGCCCCGGATGACCGAAATCCCAGATAGCCGACGAGATCGGCGGACAGGCGATCAATTTCGAAAGGATCACGGCCAAGGACCCGGGGTGCGATGTAGTCATGCACATGCGCCTCGACCGTGGCGGCACCGAAGAAGGTCTCACCCAGGCCGGAAACACCTTCGTCCGTATGAACCTGCAACCACAAGAGATTGGGCCGCTCAGCAACACGGATGGTTTCCAGTGCCGTGATCTTCATGACATGCCTGCCGCCAACAAGGCCCGCACGCTTTCATCAAAATGCTGCGCCATGGCGGCCACCGCCTGCTGCGGGTCACCTGCGGCTACTGCACGGGCAATGTCTTGATGGGTGGCCAGCATCAAATCCCGAGAAGCTTGGGTCGGCCGGCTTTTCCAGCCAATCGGCCAGGTCTGCCGGGTGATCCCCTGAAAGGCCCCAATCAGCAGTGAATAGACCGGGTTCCGCGATGCCCGGGCCAATGTCGTGTGAAAGGCCAGATCATGCTCCATCAGGGCGGCGGGATTGTCAGCGCATTCCGACATCCGCGCGGCGAGCGCAAGGATATCTGCCGCCTCGGCATCACTGCGCCGGATAGCAGCCAGAGCGACGATCCGCGTCTCGATGGTGCGCCGGACGTCGTAGATCTGCTGAATGTTGATCTGGTCGGTATGCACGCCGTGTTCTATCATCAGCGACATTGCGCCATGGTCGATCTGCGCCACCGTGGCCCGCTTGCCGGTTGCGAGTCCAATGATGCGCATGGCCGCCAGCGAACGGAACGCCTCGCGCACCACGGTCCTCGAAACATTCAGTTCTTTCGACAGGATGGCCTCGGATGGCAACCTGTCGCCGGGCATCAGATCCTTTTCACGAATATGGCGCGAGATGGCACCGATAGTGTCACCAACCAGCCCGCTGCTGCCCACTTGTTCCAAATCACCCCCACAACCTGTCAGACAGGTTTGACTTGAAAAGCACATATTTGATGGGCATCCTGCCTGTCAACGGATTCGTTGATGGACGCTGCTATGGATGCAACACAAGTCTTTGCGGCGCAGGATGTCGTCGGCGAAAGCCTAGTCTGGGATGACCGAAACGGTCGGCTGATGTGGGTCGACATCATCGGCCGCCGCATCCATGCACTCGATCCGGCAACCCTTGACCACCGGCTGTGGACGCTTGACGGCAGGCCTACGTCGATCGGGCTGCGCGCAGATGGTGGTGCAATTCTTGGTATGGAACGGCACCTCTGCGCTTGGGACTGGCATGCGAAACCCGTCCCTTTGATCGAGGTCGAGCCTGATCATCCTGACAACCGGCTGAACGAGGGGGTGGTCGGTCCTGACGGTGCTTTTTGGGTGGGCACCATGCTGAACAACATCAATGATGATGACAGCCCGCGCGACATTCCCGCTGCCACGGGGCAGATCTATCGCTATCATCCCGATGGCACCCTGACCCGGGTCAGTGACGACCGTTTCGGCATACCGAACACACTGGCCTTTCCGCGCCCTGATCTCTTGCTGACCGCCGACACGTTGGCCAACACGGTCTACTCCTACAAGGTCGGCCCGGGCGGTCATCTCTCACAGCGCAAGCCGGTCCTGTCAGGCTTTGCGCGAGGTTTGCCGGATGGTTCCTGTTTGGACGCGCAAGGGCGGCTTTGGACAGCGCGGGTCGCGGGGGGCGGCTGTGTGACCTGCATGACGGCGAAGGGCAAGCTTGAGGCGGTGGTAGATCTTCCTTGCTCTTGGCCAACCAGTTGCGCCTTTGGAGGTCCGGATCTTTCGGTGCTTTACGTCACTTCGGCCCGGTTCACGATGAGCGCAGATCATCTGGCCGCAAACCCCCAGGAAGGTGCTCTCTTTGCCATCAACCCCGGGGTCAGGGGCCGACCCCCGCATCGGTTCGGAGCAAGCCCATGAAGATCGTCGATCTGCGCGCAACCACGGTCTCGGTGCCGCTGGAAGCGCCCTTGCGCCACGCCAACGGAGCGCATTGGGGCCGCTTCATTCGCACAATTGTCGAAGTGATCTGCGACAACGGCGTGGTGGGCCTGGGCGAGATGGGTGGTGGCGGCGCATCGGCCGAAGCCGCAATCCTTGGGTTAAGGCCCTATCTGACCGGCCATGATCCGCTGCAACTGGAACAGTTGCGCTGGAAGATCATGAATCCGGTCGGCAGCCTTTACAACGCCCGAGCCCAACTGCATGCCGCCGTTGAAATGGCTTGCATGGACGCGGCGGGCAAGACACTGGGTATCCGGGCGTGCGACCTTCTGGGTGGGGCGGTACGCGAAGAGATCCCCTTCGCGTCGTACCTGTTCTTCCGTCACCGAAATGCTGTAACCAGCAAGGGAGGAGAGACCACGGCAGACGAAATCGTCGCCCATGCCCGCGACCTGAAGCGCCGCCACGGCTTTGCCACGCACAAGCTGAAGGCTGGGGTGTTTCCACCTGCCCATGAGATCGAGGTCTATCAGGCATTGGCCGCAGCATTTCCGCAGGACCGCTTGCGGATCGATCCGAACTCGGTCTGGACAGTCGAAGAGGCCATCCATGTGGGACGGGCGATCATCAACCTGAACAACGACTACTTCGAAGATCCGTGCTGGGGATTGGAAGGCATGCGGCGTCTGCGGCAATTCGTGCCAATCCCGACGGCCACCAACGCCGTTGTGGTGAACCTAGAGCAACTTGCCCAATCCATCAGGCATGACCTAGTCGACGTTGTGCTGCTCGACACCACCTTCTGGGGCGGACTGCGACAGGCGCACAAGGCAGGCACGGTTCTTGAAACCTTTCAGTATGGCGCTTCGGTCCATTCCTCGGGGGAGTTGGGGATCCAGCTTGCCTCCATGTTGCACCTCGGTGCGGCTTTGGCGAACATCGGCTTCGCCGCCGACGCGCATTATCATCATCTGACGGATGACATCATCAAGGGCGGGCCGCTGCAGTACCGAAACGGCTGTATTGCCTTGCCCAAGGGACCAGGCCTTGGCGTCGAACTTGATCACGACAAACTTGCCGAATACGCCGAGCACTTTCGCCGACATGGCGGCTATGCCTATGACCGTGATCCGATGCGACCGGACTGGTACTCGATCTTCCCCGAACGCAATTTTGCTGACCCTAGCAAGGGGGCAATGGCGATCGAGGGCAACTGAAAGAACCTTTTCCCGAACCCGGCCCTCGCTTGGCCACTTGGCAGTCATATTGGACCTAATGCTTTCAAGACCTAACCGCCGCAACAGCAGTCGTTCATACTGGCCGCAACGAACGACCGCTCCCCGCCCTCATTCACGCCGCTGCAAAGGGCATCATGGCGAGCCTGCGTCCGGTCTCACCCCCCAGCCGCTTCGCCCTTTCCGCCAGCCTGACCAACGGAGCGCTTGCCGTCGCCGCAGCGCTCCGCACAGCGGCGGGCGCCTGCTCCGCCGGGAGTGGGCAAAACTTGGGGGTCTTCGGTTAGGATGGTAGTTTAGGAACGTCTGATCAACGGCTTCGGCTGCGTCAGGATGGCAGCCTGATCGCTTCTGCCGCAGCCAGCCGAGCTTTTGTGGCCGGATATGGCGATATCAGGCCCGCCGCAGGGGCAGGTTCCCGGTTTCCGGGCAGACTCGTCCTCATGCCATCAGCCTCCTTCGCACCAGGAACAGGTTGCCGAGCGCGACCAGCGTGAAGAACTGCGCGTTGTTCCTGGGGAGGCCCCGGTAGCGTTCTTGGCGAGGCCCCGGTAGCGGGTCTTAATGTGGTCGAACTGGCGCTTGATGATGCGGAACGGATGCTCGACGCGTGCCCTGACCATTGCGATCATGCGGTTGGCCCGCTTGTCGAGGGGGTGCAGTGGGCCACCCTTCGGGGCCTTGCGCATGACACCCCAGACCTTGCCCGGTCCAATGAGCACAGCCTCGCTGCTCAGCAACGAACGGTCTGACAGAACATCAGGGGGGTCAAAATTGGCCGCCGATACCCCGCCTTAAGGGGTCAAAATTGCACGCCGAAACACACCTCGCAGACCCACCTTGGCACACTGATGCCGACGATGGCGGTCACATCACCAGATCCTGGGCAAGTCAAAAAATCAGCAGATGCGGCTTGTCTGCGACCTCGTAAGGCTGCACAGGAGATCCGGCGCGCCGAATCCGCCTGATTTCGAAATCACGAGCGTTGATCCCAAACGACCGCCAATCATGCGCGACACTGGCAAACCTGGGGCAATTTCGCCCAGACAGTCCACGGCAACGGTCTTCGTGGCGTCAAGCAAGGTCGCAAGGCAGTCTCCGCCGGTCACGAAGATTGCGCTGTCGTCTGTTGGCGGGATTAGTCTTTGCAGGGATTGCACCAGCTTCGCGCGCGTTTGAGCCCCTGACTGGCAGTCGGGGACCGGATCTATCCGCAGCGGCTGCGCTGCAGAGGGCATGATTGCACCCGATACCGGGGCATCCTGCACATATGGCCCCAGTTCAAGGGCTTGCTGGCGGGTTGTTGCATGACTTGTTCCTAGGACGAAGAGGCCTACGCCCGGCCTTTGCATCGCACGGGGCGTTGCACATAGCGCGCGCGCCAAACCTCCGCTGCCCGCCCACAGAACCCCCGACTGCCGACGCCAGCGCAGCGCCGCTGCCTGCAGGTCCGCTTGTGTTTCGGCTTCCACTTGAACCAGGTTGCACGCATCAGCAGAGCCTTTTGACTGCTGCTCGGCCCAGGCGGCGCTGAAATCACTTGCCATTGCCGAACGCCACGCTCCGTTAGCGTCCACTATCATCTGGCGTCCAGCCCGCGTTATGCGCCCCATCTCTGGAAAGGCTGGCGCGAACACACAGTGTGAAAAGCCGCCCATTCGCGCCAGCGCCAGCGTTTCGGCGAACGGATGACCACGCAAGACGCTGTCAACCTTCTTGAACCACAGAGTTGACTGAGGTCGCCCTTTGGCCAGTGCCTTGTACGCCGCAGCGACTTGGGCAATCGCCCCGGCTTCGGTCCTGTCGCGGCTTTCTGTGCTGCAGGCGACCTTCGCATACTGCGACAGTCCCAGCCAAGGATAGAGTTCCAGACGAACAGGTGCGTGAGGCGACGCGAACGGAGCAGCTGCATCCAGCGCCCCTGTCAGATCGTCCGCTATCAGGCATAGTGCAGTCTGCGTCATCATCCTGCCTTCACGATATCAAGTCGCAACCCCCTGGCCGCGAGCACGGCCCGTTTTTCCTCAGACAGGCGGGCGTCGGTAATCAACCGATCAAGGCTGTCAAAACTCCCAAAGCTGCAAAACGCCTGGCTGAATATCTTGGAGCTGTCAGCCAACAGGATCGGCGTGACCGAGGCTTTGATTATGGCGGATTTCAGTTCGGCAAGCTCGATTGTGCTGTCGGACATTCCAACTTCGGACAGGGCATGTGTTCCAACAAAGGACAGATCCGCCCTGAGACGCTGGAACGCGGCCAGAGTATCGGCACCCAGCAGGGTGTTTGTGCCGGGTCGAACCAGTCCCCCGGTCATATGGACCTTGACGACCGGGCTTTCGGACAAGAGCGCTGCAATAGCCAGATCATTGGTGATAGCCGTGAATGGCACTCGGCGGTCACGTGCGGCACGCGCTGCAGAGGCGGTTGTGGTACCACTGTCCAGGATGACAGTTTGGCCCCCTGCGATCAACTCGGCAGCACGGGCGCCTATGGTGCGCTTGGCGTCGCTTTCCAGTTCAGAGGCAATCTCACGCTCGAGTTCGATCCCGGCCCTGCGACCTTCGGTCAAAAGTGCGCCACCGTGGGTGCGTTCGACATGGCCTTGCTCGCACAGGTAATCCACGTCGCGCCGCAGGGTCGAGACAGAGACAGAGAGGGCGCTGGACATCTCTTTCAGTTCTGCAGCGCCATCCCGCCGCAATAGCTCGATGATCCTGGCCCTTCGGATGGCTGGCAGCATGGTGGATCCTTCCAAGTTCAACCGAACATTTCACTATCCTTCCATATCTTTCAAGTTTGACCGCCTGACCGGATGATTTCAAGAAGAAGCTTCCATAATACTTCAAAAAGTGTCATCATCTACCACATGACGGCGGAATCGGCATCCACGCCATGCTGTCTTTTGGATTTGGGAGGATCTCATGAAAAAGTACCTGAAGGGCGCCGCTTTCGGTGCCGCAACTTTGCTTGCGGCAACTGCCGCTTCTGCGGAAAACCCAGACATCGGTGTGATCGTGCCAACGCTTGATGCACAATTCTGGAACTCTTACGTCGAGTTCATGAAAAAAGGAGCCACCGAACTTGGTGTGGACCTTGTCGTGCTGAATGCAGACAACAAGCCCGACCAGATGGTCAAGGGCCTTGAGGATCTGGTGGCGCAGGGCGTGGATGGCATCATCTTCACACCCTATTGGGCGACGGCGGTGCCAGGCCTGACCATGGCGCGGGATGCCGGCATTCCGGTCATCATGACCGACAGCTACGCCGATTTCCCGCCGCAGGATGCGTTGTTCCCGAACTATCTGGCCTTCGTTGGCCCGTCCGACCGCGATGCTGGTCGGCAGATGGCCGAAGCGCTCTTTGCCTCGCTGACCCCGGATGCAGAGGGCAAGAAGAATATTGCGGTTGTGAACGGGACAGCGGGTACCTCGGTCGCAATTGACCGCCGGGCAGGGTTGCAGGATGCGCTGGACGCGAACCCGGACGTGGTTGTGGTGGGCGAGGTTGACGGCAACTTTGTGCGCGACACCTCGCAAACCGTTTTTGAAAGCCTGTGGCAGGGCAATCCGCAGGTCCAGGGCGTCTGGGCCGCAAATGGTGGCACGGCCACCGGCGTGATTGCCGCAATTACCAGTGCCGGCAAGGTTCCCGGCAAGGACATTGTCGTGGTTGGCATGGACCTGAACCCCGAGAACGTCGATGCCGTCGAAAAGGGCGACCTTCTGTTTGATATCGGCGGCCATTGGCTGCAGGGCGGCTTTGCTCTGGTGATGATGTATGACCACCTGAACGGTCAGGCCATTCCCGCCGACAAGGCGAACGTAAAGCTGGACCTGCTTCCGCTGACGCAAGACATGGTTGCCAAGTTCCGCGCCGACTTTCCGGGCGGCGTGCCGGTCTATGACTTCAAGGTTCACTCCAAGACCTACAACCCCGATGCCCAGACGGCAGTCTTCGAAATGCAGTACAGCGACTGAGACATGCATCAGACAGGATCGGCGGCTGAACCCCGCCGATCCTGCGCCAAAGCGGGAAAAAGGGCCATTTGCATGCTGTCGGCACGGCAGATCACCAAGACTTTTGGGGCATCACAGGCCTTGCGGGGCGTTTCAGCCGAGTTCAACCCAGGCGAAGTCGTCGCGCTGGTGGGCGAAAATGGGGCCGGAAAGTCGACGTTTCTGAAAGTGCTTGCCGCCGTGCATCCTCGATCTGGTGGCGATGCGGCGCTGGACGATGTGCCTTACGCGCCGCAAAGCCAGCGAGAGGCCGAAAAAGCCGGTGTTGCCCTGGTCTTTCAGGAACTGAACGTCAGCCGCGGCCTGAGCATTGCCGAAAACGTCATGCTCAGCCATTTGCGGGATTTTCGCAGGTTTGGCCTGATCGACTGGTCGCGCCTGAATGCCGCCGCGCAAGACATTCTGGACCGGATCGGGGCAAACTTTCGCACGTCGGATGACATCGAAAGTCTGGATCTTGGTCAGATAAAGACCATCGAGGTTGCCCGTGCGCTGGCAACCCGTCCCCGCTTTGTGTTCTTTGACGAGAGCACCGCCTTTTTGAACCATGACGAGGCAAGCCGCCTGATGGCCGTCATCCGCGAGTTGAAGGCGCAGGGAATCGGTGTGGCGTTCGTCTCGCATCACCTGCACGAGGTCTTCGAGATTTCTGACCGCCTGATCGTGCTCAAGGATGGAAGTCTTGTCGGAGACTGGGCGACCAACTCGATGACCGAAGCCCGGCTTGCCGAGTTGATGGTTGGTCGCGAGATGGTGGGTGGTCTCTTTCCGCCGCGGGATCAGGTGGCGCACTCTGGCAACCGGATCGTGCTGAAGGATGTGACGACCGCCTCTGGCATGGGGCCGGTCAATCTAAGCGTCTCCCCCGGTGAGATCCTTGGGATCGGCGGGCTGAAGGGATCAGGCGGCGAGAGCATCCTGGCCGCGATTGCGGGCGTCGAGGCGGTTCAGGCAGGGGAAATGCGGCTGGACGGGCAGCCGTTCCGGCCCGCCCATCCCGCCGATGCCTGGGCCGCGCGCATCGCCTCGCTGCCGGGCGACCGGACCGGTGAAGGCGTTATCGCAGAGTTTTCTGCGCAGGAAAACCTGACACTGGCCGAACGTCCCACCCGCTGGGGGGTCTTCTCGGATCTTCCGAAGATCGCAGATCTGGCTCGTACCCAGATTGCGGCGCTGCAGATTAAGACGGCTGGTCCCGAGGCGGCGGTCAGTGCGCTGTCGGGCGGGAACATGCAAAAAGTGGTGCTCGGCAAGTGCCTTGCGGCGGCACCATCGGTTCTGCTGTTGAACAATCCGACCCGAGGCGTCGATATCGGCGCCAAGGCCGAGATCTATCGGGTTGTCCGCAGGCTTGCGGCCGAAGGGCTTGCCGTGCTGATGGTCACGGAAGACTTGCCAGAGCTGTTGGGCCTGTCAGACCGGGTGATCGTGACCCGCAAGGGTAAGGTCTCACAGGTATTCGAGCGGCAGTCGCATCCGAATGAGGAAGAGGTGGTCAGATGGATGATGTGACCGGTGCCACGCCCCGCGCTGAAAATCGGGCTCGGATGAGCGTTGAAAAGCTGCGCAACTGGTTTCCCGTGGGCCTTCTGGTCCTGCTTTGCCTGGGCTTTGCGCTGACGTCTGACCGCTTCCTGACTGTGAATAACGGTTTGATCATCCTGCAGCAGAGTGCCGTGCTTCTGGTCGCAGCCGTGGCGATGACTTTTGTCATCGTGTCGGGGTCGATCGATCTGTCTGTCGGGTCGGTCGTGGCGTTGTCGGCGCTGGCGGCGGCGACGTTTTCGGCCGATCTCGGTGTATGGGCAATTGTGCCGGCCATCGCGATCGGTGTTGTCTGCGGGCTGGTGAACGGGCTGCTGTTCGCCTATGGCAAGATCCCGTCCTTTATTGTGACGCTGGGGACCATGGTGATTTTCCGGGGTCTGGTTCTGCTATACACCAAAGGTGCGCCGGTTTCGATTGCCGACCGCGAATTCCTGCTGTTCTACACCGGGCGCAGCCTTGGCGTTCCAAACGCCGTTCTGATTGCCGTGGTGGCGACCATCGTCGCGGCGATCATTTTCAATCATACCGTGTTTGGACGTGAGGTGCGCGCGGTCGGTGGCGGCGAGCGGGTGGCGCTGCTGTCCGGCATCCGGGTGAACAACGTCAAGCTATGGGTTTTCGTGCTCTGCGGGGCGCTCTGTGGTCTGGCGGGCCTTTTGCAGTCGGCGCGCACCATGGCGGCAACCGCACAGCTTGCGCAGGGGTTGGAGCTTGATGTCATCGCTGCTGTCGTCGTCGGGGGTACCCCGCTGACCGGTGGCATTGGGCGCATCCGGGGAACCGTGCTTGGCGTGCTGATCATTGCCATTCTGTCAAACGGCATGAACATGACTGGGGTTGATCCCTATTTACAGAACATTCTCAAGGGGTTGGTTCTGATTATCGCGGTCTTCTTGACGATTGACCGGTCCAAAATCCTTATCATCAAGTGAGGCAGCATCCCGTGGCGCACCCTGTTTTGGCAATCACCCTAGGCGATCCGGCTGGGATTGGCCCAGAAATCTGCCTGAAGGCGGTTGCGCGGCTTAAGGACCGGCTGGCTGCGCGCGACATGGCGCTGCTCTTTGTTGGCGATCCAGGGGCACTGGCGCGTGCAGCCAGACTGCTGTCGGTGGATATGCCGCCGGTCGTGGCGCGGGAGGATCTGCCGATGCTGTGCGGAGCCGCCATCCTGCCAACGCCCAGCCCCGCCGAAGACATCTGCTATGGCATCGTGTCGGCTGCGGGCGGTGAACAGGCTTACCAGGCCGTGGCGATTGCAACGCGACTCGCCCAAGACGGGCTGGTGGCAGGGATTGTGACGGCACCTTTGAACAAGGAAGCGCTGCATCTGGCGGGGCATGACTATGCCGGCCATACGGAGCTTCTGGCCGATCTGACCGGCCTGACCGGCAGTGTGATGATGCTGGCGCATGGCAATTTCCGCGTGAGCCACGTCTCTACACATTGCGCGCTGGAAGACGTCCCACGGCGCGCTACGGCGGAACGCATTTCTCATGTCATCGACCTGACGCTGACAACGCTGCGCAAACTGGGCATCGCGCAGCCCCGCATTGCGGTTGCCGCGCTCAATCCGCATGCTGGAGAGGGCGGCATATTTGGCCGCCATGACATCGATGTGACCGAACCCCTGGTGAAAAGCTATTTCGCTCGTGGCGAACAGGTGTTCGGACCGGTTCCGGGCGACACAGTTTTTGTCAAGCTCAAGAGCGGAGCTTACGACGCTGTGGTTGCGATGTATCATGACCAAGGGCACATTCCCGTCAAGCTGCTGGGGTTCAGCGTCGATCCAACGACGGGCCGCTGGATCGCCTTGAGCGGGGTGAATGTGACGTTGGGCCTGCCGCTGATCCGCACTTCGGTTGATCATGGCACCGCGTTCGACATCGCTGGTCAAGGCATCGCCGACGAGACCAGCCTGATCGAGGCGATCGACTATGCATTGAAGCTTGCCGCCCCCTCGGGTGGCCAACCTATGGCGGAGGCGAAGAATGGCTGACTTCAGCAAGATGTGGGTGGACGGTGTCTGGGTGTCAGGAGAGGCTGGCACCCGAAACGTGCACAGCCCGACCGACGGGTCAGTGATCGCCGAGGTACCCGAGGCGTCTGTCGACCAGGCCCTGGCCGCGATCAAGGCGGCCCGCAATGCGCAGCCCGGCTGGGGAGCACTTTCCCCCGTGCAACGCGGCCGGGTCATGCACCGGATTGCTGCCCTGATCCGCGAGCACGCCGACCCCTTGGCACGTCTTGTGGTCCGCGAGCAGGGCAAGACCATCTTCGAAGCGCGCGGCGAGATTGGGGGGGCCGCCGAGTTCTTCACCTACTTTGCGGAATTTGCCCGTCGCATACAGGGTGAAATCCTTCCATCAGATGCGCCAGGCGAGCAGATCTGGATACAGCGGGTGCCGGTCGGTGTTGTCGTAGGGATCATTCCCTGGAACTATCCAGCAGCGCTTGTCAGTCGCAAGGTCGCACCCTCAATGATTGCCGGGAACACCATCGTGCTGAAGCCGCATGAGCAGACGCCGCTTTCGGCGCTTTATATGGCGCGGCTGTTTCAAGAGGCTGGGGTTCCGGCCGGTGTCGTGAACATCGTCACCGGGGCTGGGCATACCGTTGGCGCAGCGCTGACCGGGCATCCCGACATCGACCTTGTGACGATGACCGGCTCTGTGCGGGCCGGTCGGCAGATCATCGCGGCTGCAGCGGCAAATCTGGTGCCGGTCTCGCTGGAACTGGGCGGCAAGGCACCGTTGATCGTGATGGAAGACGCTGATCTTGATCTGGCGGTCGCCTCGGCAGTGACCTCGCGTTTCATGAACTGTGGCCAGGTGTGCATCTGTAACGAGCGCATGCTGGTGCATACCGCCGTCTACGATGACTTCGTGACCCGGTTTGTTGCCGCCACGCGGGCGCTCAGCGTGGGGGACCCCATGTTGGAAAGCACCGATATCGGCCCGAAGGCATCAGCGAGCGAGTTGGAAAAGGTCGAGCGTCTGACCGAGGCCGCGATCGTCGCGGGTGCGACACCGTTGCTGCGGGGGGGGCGCCCCGAAACGCCACCAGTCGAAGGTGGGCATTGGTTGCTGCCGACCGTCCTTGGCGACGTGACGCCCGATATGGCGATCATGCGAGATGAGATCTTTGGCCCCGTGGTCCCGGTCATGCGGGTTTCGTCGTTCGATGAAGCGCTGCAGGTCGCGAATGACAGCAACTATGGCCTTTCGGCCTACCTTTTCACCAACGACTTTTCCCGGATTATGCAGGCGGTTCGGGATGTGCGCTTTGGCGAAATCTACATCAATCGGATCGGCCCCGAGGCGCTGCAGGGATACCACACCGGGTACCGTAACTCGGGCCCCGGAGGCGATGACGGGATTCATGGTTTGGATGCTTATCTACGCAAGAAAACGGTCTATGCGAACGCCTCGGGCGTTTCGCCGGTGGCGCTGATGCCTTGGAACGGCCCTGTCAAAGCAACTTCCCTTGAGTGATTTACTCTCCGATCTTCGCTCGAGTATCCGACTGCTGCGGGACCGTTCAATTCCCTGGGGTCATGCGGCACGCTGAAAGATCGGGACCGGCACGAAAGGCGAAATGAGGGTCTGCCCTGGTTGAATTGGCGGCTGATAGGCGAGACGGTCTGCAAGATCGCCGTTTGCGATGGCAACGCGAACCTGAAGAAGCAGGTTTGCCCCTCCTTCCGACCAACGCATTTGCTGCTTCTTGACCATCCGCCTTGCGACAAGATTGTTGACGCTCGCTTCAGCAGCCGTGGAGGCGATCCGCTCCCCTTCGCGATATCTTGCGCCGTAATTGGTGATCGAACCCCGGTTCTGCTCAATGTAGATGCGCAAGTTCAACAGACCGCCTCGTAGCGGTACTACCGCGGAGTTGACCTGTTCAACTGCCTTCAGGTAATGAAGCAGGCGAGAGATCAGGTCAATTGCCCTGTCTGTTTGACCATTCCAAA
>Ga0164293_10001395_pt1 | contig 20140 bp, 22 predicted proteins | sample GEODES118metaG_FD_111487 | JGI IMG/M metagenome (GOLD analysis project Ga0164293, IMG submission 111487) | Eutrophic lake water microbial communities from Lake Mendota, Wisconsin, USA - GEODES118 metaG | ecosystem: Environmental > Aquatic > Freshwater > Lake | place: USA: Lake Mendota...
CACTCTTCTTGGATCTGGTTTTTTAAATCCTGATCAGGCTTGAGTCTTAATGGAATCACAGAGGCGAACTTTCTTTAACGACAGAATGTTGATTCCATTTCAAAGCCCACTCAAAGATCCTTGGGTATAAATTTTCTAACTTTTCATTGGCAAATCGAAGATGCAAATAATCCACAAAACAAATCACTGAAACTTCTGCCACTGTCAGTTTCAAAGTTGATAGCTGAGATAAATGATTCTGCAAAAATTCCAGAGCATTCAAAATTTTATCCCGCTGCCTGAGATCGAAAGCTTGATCAAATTTATCAGCGGACCTTTGGCTTTCATACCTTCGCAGAACGGCGGCCTCCATGCCCCCATCAGCAATGGATTGCAGATTAAGTGCAGTCCATAGTTGATCTGCCATTGGAAAAAATCCTTCACTGGGTTTGAGGCTTGCTAAATACTGACAAATAAAAGGTGAGTTCGTTAAAATTTCGCCAGTTCTTGTCTGTAAGGCAGGAATTTTAATCAGTGGATTTACATTTTTATAAGCTTCTGTGTTTCCGTAAACATCTGTGGAGAGTAATTCCACCTCATTTTGCAGACCCAAAGCAGCTGCAGTCATACGAACTTTTCTAGCGAATGGTGAAGTTTTAGAGAAATAAAGTTTCATCGGGACCCCTTCATGAATTTTTAGATGATACTCAATAGTGTTGCTGAGCCCAAACTTGACGCGTCGTTACGAATTGTGTACCTGTCACCTTATGAAGATTCGAATGGAAGTCTCCTATCAAGGTGCTAACTATTGTGGCTGGCAAAAACAAAATCATGGCCCACTGAAAAGTGTCAGTCATGTCTTGCAGGAAGCTCTCGAAAAAGTTTTTCAAGAGAAGATTAAACTCTTCGGCTCAGGCCGCACAGATGCAGGTGTTCATGCCCTCGCTCAACACTGTCATTTCACTGTGGAAAAGGATGAAAAAATATTTCAAAACTGGGATCTGGCGTGGGCCATGAAATCACTCCTTCCACCCACGATTACAGTTCGTAAAGTTTGGATTGCCCCCAAGGATTTCCACAGCACTTTATCTGCGGTGGCAAAGACCTATAAGTACTTCATTTACTCCAATTCCAGGTCCAATCCTTTTTTGAGGCCCCATTCCCATTGGGTCAGGTTTCCGTTGGATATTGATCTTCTGAACCAATACACAAAAGAGATCATTGGATTTCATGACTTTAAGTCTTTTCAGTCTGTGGGCACTGAAGTTGCCCATACAAAACGCAAAATTTTAAAAGCCCAATGGGTTCGTAAGTCACCGAAAGTTCTAGTTTTTTCTGTGACCGGTACGGGATTTCTTAAGCAAATGGTCAGAAATCTTGTAGGAACGATGCTGATGCTTGAAAAGCAGAAAGCACCGGCATCCGAGATGAAAAGAATCCTGGAATTGCTGGATCGCCAGAAAGCTGGACCACCGGCACCTTCGGAGGGTTTATTTCTTTGGAAAGTTTATTATCCACGAGAACTTGACATTAGGTGCCGCGAACTTTAAAAAGTGTGGTCTTGTCATTGGAGCACAATATGAAAACTATGAAAACTTGGAACGCCAAGCCTGAAGAAGTAAATCACAAATGGCTTATTATCGATGCCGCTGGCCACAGAGTCGGTCGCGTTGCTACCCACATTGCCAATCTCTTACGAGGAAAAAATTTACCAGAATTTACTCCTCATGTTGATACTGGCTCGTTTGTTGTTGTGGTAAACACTGATAAAATTCAGCTCACTGGCCGCAAAACTGAAACAAAAAATTATTTCACTCACTCACGCTTTTTTGGTTCTTTGAAATCAAAAACAGCTGGCCAAATGATGAGCGAAGATTCAACTTTCGTGTTGTCAGAAGCTGTTCGTGGAATGTTACCCACAAATAAGTTGTCTCGACATCTGATCCAAAAAATGAAAGCCTACCCTGGCGCGGATCATCCTCATGCTCCTCAAAAACCAGAAGCTTATGTTATTCCAACTCACAAAGGTCTAAAAAAGTAGGTCATCATGGCAATCAAATCTAAAGAACAGTACATCTTAGCAACAGGCCGAAGAAAAACCAGCGCTGCCCGTGTTTTCATGAAACCCGGAAAAGGGGCTTTGACAATCAACGGTAAAAAAGCAGACCAGTATTTAACTCGTCTTCAATCTCAAATGGTCATCATGCAACCCATGGAGCTTTTAGCTCAAACTGGAAAGTTTGATTTAAAAGTAACAGTTACAGGTGGTGGTGAATCTGGGCAGGCCGGCGCCATTCGCCATGCCGTGACTCGCGCGTTGATCGCTTTCAATCCTGAATGGAAACTTCAGTTGAAAAAAGCGGGATACGTCATCCGTGATCCTCGAATGGTTGAGCGTAAAAAATACGGTCAATCAGGTGCACGACGTCGCTACCAATACTCAAAGAGATAATTTTGAGAGGCGATCTTTTCAAAGATGGCCGCTCTCATATTCGTTATTCATTAAACAAAAGAGGATTTATGAAAGCATTTTTAGTAACATTGTTATTTTCCTTGGCAGCTCAAGCTCAAACAACTCCACTTGCACTTTCTTGTGTTGTGCCTGTTGAAAGCGGAGCTCCAGTGATCACAGTGGCAATTGAAGCACTTGAAGAAGCCCAAGGTGATTTCATGACTTTAATTATCAACACACCTAGTTCTGAGTTGGTTTATTTTAACCAATTAGAAAAAGGAGCTTTCCGTGCAGGTCTAACTGCTGGTCAGCTTGTGACTTTAGTAGTTAAAGAAGGTGTTAAGCTAGAAAACGGTGCTGTTGTCGGCGCTGGATTTTTGGTTCTTGGTAAGGATGAAACTGGTTATACAGGTTTTGCTTCTTTAAATGATACATTCTTTCCTTTGCAGTGTAAGTAGTCGAGCTGTTTCGAATTGAGTCACTCAGTTCGAATTTAAAAAAAGCTCTGCTCTAAAAATTTGATTTATCTAAAGGGATTTCTTAAATCGAGAAATCCCTTTTTTTTTGTCGAGTTCTTGGTTGGTTAACCATAATATTTAAAGTTAAGGGGGATTCTTATGAACAAATGGATTCCGTTAACGATCGGTGGTGCTTTTGTGCTGCTCAGTTTTCAAAACTGCAGTCAAAGCGGCTCATCTTCTGGCGCTGATACGAATTCCCCTAGGCAAACTAAAATTGACGACCCTAACCTTAAACAGGCTCAAAACATTGATATTTTGACATTAGATGACTCAATTAAAATCAATCTGGATCTTTCGACGGGTCGGTTGACCCAAATGAATCTGACAACTGGACAATCAGTTGTGAAATGTTTGTCGAGCTCAATGGTAGGAACAATTAACGATTTGATGAATGCCTCTAGCCTTTGCGAATCAAAGCCGCCTGCAGAAAATGAAGATATCGCCTGTGCACAAGTTTATCGATATCCTTATGCTCAGTTAAATTGGTCGGATAAGTCGCAAAAAGTCGGCGAGTACGTTGATAGCTGCAACCGCGGACCTGATCTATGCGGTCAGGATGGAAACATTCTTCGAGGTTTACTACGTGATGTGGTGGCTCGATGGGACGAGTGGTCTTGTGACTTCGAAGAAGTCTCGATCAATGTTCGGGACTAACTTAGAAGCTAGTTTCAAAATTAAATGTAATTGGAAAGTCTTTATTTAAGCCAGAAGCTCTCGAAGCTTTGCATGAGCTTGCTTCCAAGATCCCGCATCAGGAACAGCCCCTTGAGCAAAATCAGGCCTTCCACCACCCTTGCCACCCATGACAGAGGCCATTTCACGAAGCAAATCACCGGCTTTCACGATCGAAGTTAAATCTTTGCTAACGGATACTAAGATGGGATGAGTTCCAGTCCCTTTTCCGAGTAGCACAACAACGCCACTTTGCATGCGATCACGAACTTGATCAGAAATTTGAGCTAGTAAATCACGATCCTCAATGTCCACCTGTGCTGCAATCACTGAACCCTTTGTAAGTGATTCTTTTTGTTTGATCAGATCATCAACGGAGATGCTCGAGCCTTTTAGTTTTTTAATTTCTTTATCGCGGTTTTGAATCTCTTGTTTTAAACCTTGAATTTGAGAAGCCAGTGGAGCTGACTTTTCGTTTGTCACAAAAGAATAGGACTTGGGAAGATTTAATGATTGTAAAGCTTCATCTAACTGATGAATGGATTTTTGTGCGAACTCGACGGCTGTGTCTGCAACGACAGCTTCAATTCTTCGAACACCAGAGCTCACTCCACTTTCAGATATTAATTTAAACAAACGAATCTGTGAGGTGTTCTTGACGTGGGTTCCACCGCAAAGTTCAGTGGAAAAATCACCCATCTTTAGAACTCGAACTGAATCACCGTACTTTTCGCCAAACAGTGCAAGGGCACCGGCCTTGATTGCATCCTCAGGTTTCATTTGATCTGTTTGGACATCGATTCCTTTTGCAATTTCCTCATTCACCAATTGTTCAATGTTTGAAATTTCTTGAGGTGTTAGGGATTGGTTGTGAGTAAAGTCAAAGCGTAATCGGTTGGATTCAACAGATGATCCCGCTTGAGTCACATGAGTGCCTAAAACTTTTCTGAGTGCTGCATGCATAAGGTGTGTGGCCGAGTGATGGGCTGCAGTATTTCTGCGATTAACAGAATCAACAATGGAAGTGACGACATCATCTGCCTTAAGAGTTCCACTTTTCACTTCTACGAAATGTAAAAACACATCGTTCTTTTTTAAACAGTTCGTGACTCGCGCGCTCGCAGAAAGAGTTTTAAACTCTCCGATATCTCCGGCTTGACCTCCGCCTTCAGCATAAAACGGGGTGGAGTTGAGAATCACAATGCCAGATTCATTTTCTTTCAGCTCGTTAACAGTCTTTTCGCCATTTGAGATTCCAAGCACTTTAGATGTTGATTGCAAACTTTCGTAACCTGAAAACTGAGTGGCCTGAGTGCTTTTCATGACCTCTTGAGACCAGCTGATCAAATGAGACTCAGAAGTTTGAAGGGCTTTGCCCTTCCAGCTGGCTTGGGATCTGGTTTTTGCTTTTTCCATTTCGGATTGAAAAGCCGAGTGATCAACTGCGAAACCTTTTTCTTGAGCCATCACTTCTGTCAAATCCACGGGAAAACCAAAGGTGTCATAAAGCTTAAACAAAATTTCACCAGGAAGCTTTTTTTGATTTTTAGCTGTTAGTTTTTTAAGTTCGTTATGGAGGATCTCTGTGCCCTGATCCAATGTTTGTAAAAAACGAGCTTCTTCTTCTTTGAGTGTTTTTAAAATGTGGGACTCGCGAATTTTGAGCTCGGGGTAAACGCCGGCCATTTCACGAATCAAAGTTTCACTCATGGGTGTTAAAATCGATTTTGATTCAGAAAGTTTTCGACCAAAGCGAATGGCTCGTCTTAAAATACGACGTAAAACGTAACCACGGCCTTCATTTGATGGCAAAGCACCATCTGCAATTAAAAAACTGGCGCTGCGAGCATGATCAGCAAGAACACGCAAAGCCGCAGTCACCTCAGAAGCTGTTTTGTTGTCTTCTAGTTTTTTAAAATCAGAAACGTAATCAGAGCCTGAAATTTCACAGGCTGTGTGAATCATGCCTGTGAATAAATCTGTGTTGTAATTATTGTGTTTGCCTTGAAGGGCCGCCACCAGACGTTCGAATCCTGAACCTGTATCAACCGAAGGTTTCGGCAGCGGTACCATCTGCCCCTGGGCTTTTTCATCAAATTGCATGAAAACCAAATTCCAGATCTCAATAAAACGATCTTCTCCGGCGACGATGCCTTTGAAGGGATCTGACTCTTTGCCGTATTGAGCTCCATGATCATAGAAAATTTCAGTGCAAGGTCCACAAGGACCTACGTCACCCATGCGCCAGAAATTATCTTTTTCACCTAATCTAAAAATGCGGTCTTTGGGCACGCCTTCTTGTTTGTGCCAAATGTCTGCGGCCTCATCATCAGTTTCAAAAACAGTGACGTAAAGTTTGTCTTTAGAGATTTGAAAATCTTTTGTCAGAAGTTCCCAAGCAAAGTGAATGGCATCTTTTTTAAAATAATCACCGAAAGAAAAATTGCCAAGCATTTCAAAAAAAGTATGGTGTCTGGCTGTGAAGCCCACATTATCCAAATCATTGTGTTTACCGCCAGCACGCACGCATTTTTGCACACTGACAGCTCGGTTGTAATCTCGTCTATCAAGGCCAAGAAAAGCGTTTTTGAACTGATTCATCCCTGCATTTGTGAATAAAAGTGTGGGATCATTTTCTGGAATTAAAGAGCTTGAGCCCACGTGGGTGTGACTCTGCTTTTTAAAGTAATCTACAAATGTATTTCGAATCTCAGAGCTCTTTATCATATCGAGTGACCTTTCAAAGGACTTAACAACTTCATAACCATCAGAAACTACAAATCTACACGGAATTCAGATTTAATTCTACGCTCGGAAAGTCTGTGTTTTGATTCTGCAATGCAACAGCTCATGACTTCACAGCGAAGATCGATACAACTCTCAGCCATGCCATCAGCTGTTGTTCAAAAAATCGCCTTTCAATTTGCCACCTTTTTAAGCATTGGCCGCCTGCCAAAAATGCCTGGAACTTGGGCGACTTTGGCGACTATTCCTCTCGCTTTTGGATTGATGCATTTAGGACCATTTGCTTACATGGGAATCACTTTTTTAATCCTTATTTTAGGGGTTGCCGCCTGCGAAGTCGTTGAAAGCACCTCTGGCAAGCACGATCAGGGACATTTGGTGATTGATGAAGTCGTTGGATACTTGATCACGATGACGTGGCTTCCCATAACCTGGCAAAGTTTTGTATTTGGCTTTGTTTTCTTCAGGGTGCTGGACATTGCAAAGCCTTTTCCCATAAACTTTTTAGATAGAAGGATGAAAGGTGGTCTGGGCGTGATGCTCGATGATGTGGCCGCTGGACTTTTCGCTAATGTTGTCTTGCAGTTGATTTACTCTAAGACAAATTGGCTAGGTTTTCAGTTGGTAACATTTTAGTGGATCAAAGTCTGATGACATCTCTTATCCAAGTTTTACTGGGTCGAAAGCAAACCGTGAGCTTTGCTGAAAGCTGTACTGGAGGTACGCTTTCCGCATGGATGACAGAACAACCTGGAGTGTCTGCCATCTTCAAGGGCTCAATTGTGAGTTATGCAAACGAAGCTAAAGTAGAACTTCTTGGAGTGGATCACGAAGGCCTGGCGCAAGTCGGGGCTGTCAGTGAAATCGTCGCCCGCCAGATGGCTCAAGGAGTGCGCCATCGTTTTCACACGGATTGGGGAGTTTCTATTACTGGGGTTGCAGGTCCGTCTGGCGGATCTGTCGATAAGCCAGTGGGAACTGTTTGGATAGCTGTTGCAGGTCTCAAACTTGTAGCTGCGAAATCCAAATTAAGTTCACAAGGAGCTCAAGAAGATCTCGCTGAATTTGAAGAAGCACGAAAGTACTTCTTCAAAGGAGATCGCAAACAGATTCAAACTCAGTCGGTACAAGCGGCTGTGGATTTGTTGTCCAACGCTTTAAAATCGTCAGCGGTTTAAGGGCATGAAACATAAACACGGTGACCACACCAAAAAAGAGGTTTGAAATGGCAAACGTAAGTGCAGCAGAAACAAAAAATCAAAACGAAAAACTAAAGGCTCTTGAGCTTGCAGTATCAACCATCGAAAAACAATTCGGTAAAGGTTCGATCATGCGCTTAGGTGCGAATGAAAAACTTCACAAAGATATCGAAGCGATCAGCACCGGTTCTTTGTCACTGGATATCGCACTGGGTATCGGTGGTCTTCCTAAGGGAAGAATTGTTGAAGTCTACGGACCAGAATCTTCTGGTAAAACAACTTTGGCTTTATCTGTTATTGCTCAAGCTCAAAAAAAAGGCGGCGTTGTCGCCTACGTAGACGCAGAACATGCTTTGGATGTGTCTTATGCAAGACGTTTGGGTGTGAACACGGAAGATCTTCTTCTTTCTCAGCCTGATACGGGCGAGCAAGCTTTAGAAATCACTGAAACATTGGTTCGATCGGGCGCAATTGACGTACTTGTCATCGACTCTGTAGCAGCTCTTGTGCCTCGTGCAGAAATTGAAGGCGAAATGGGAGATTCTCACATGGGCCTACAAGCTCGTTTGATGTCTCAAGCTTTAAGAAAATTAACAGCAGCAATTAACCGTTCACACACCCTTGTTATTTTCATCAACCAAATCCGTATGAAGATTGGTGTGATGTTTGGTAACCCTGAAACAACAACGGGTGGAAACGCGTTGAAGTTTTATGCCTCTGTTCGTTTAGATGTGCGCCGGATTGGTGCGATCAAAAATGGTGAGGAAGTTATTGGAAGCCGAACAGCAGTTAAAGTTGTGAAGAACAAAATGGCGCCTCCGTTTACAAAAACTGAATTTGATTTAATGTACAATCAAGGGATCAGCGAAGAAGGTGATATTTTGGATTTAGCTGTAACAGCTAACTTGGTTGAAAAGTCAGGTGCATGGTTCAGCTATAACGGCGAAAGAATGGGACAAGGTCGTGACGCCGCTAAAGAATTTTTGAAGGCAAATACTCAGTACAAAGAAGATTTGCGAGCAAAACTTTTTGCAGCTAACGGCATTGGACAACTTTTGATGACTCAACCTTCAAGCAAAGAACTTGAGGATTCAAAAGCAGAAGAGCTTGTAACAACAGCACCAGCAGCAGAAGAAAAAAAGAAAAAAAAGCACTAAGCTAAGATCGGCTTAGCTTAAAGAATCTAAATCTTAAAAAGCCCTCTTGAAAATAAGGGGGCTTTTTTTATGCTCAACACGGCTCGCCATTCAATTTTGATTGAAACATGTCCCTTCAGGCATATGATTTTTAGTACAACAAAAGGGGACACAATGAAGCTATGGATCAGCATCATCGTTTTAATCAGCGCCATGATGGCACAGGCACAACAAAACACTCAACCTTATCTGGTCGTTTATAAAGAGCAAGACGTCAGACAGCTACGAAGCTTGCAAGGTTCACGACTGCAAAAGTATCTTCGTGTGCAAACTCAACAGCACGAAAGCAATTTAGTAAAAGCATTGCCCGAAGTACGTGGTCTTGGCGGCAATGACGGTATAAAAAGTTTGTGGATTTTAGGATCTTCGATTGCTCAATTGAATGATCAGTCGGCTCAAAAAGTCAGCCAGCTTCCATTTGTTCGAAGATTAGTTTCTATAGCAGGCACGGCCTCTCTCATTAATCCTTACCGTGGGGACGTTAATGTCGAGAATACCACTGCGTTTACCTATGGCCTTATTAAATTGGGGATGCCAGATTTAAGAACCCAGTATCCGCAGTTAAACGGTCAAGGGGTGCGAGTTGGTATTGTGGATTCAGGAATTGATGCCAATCACCCTGATTTAAAAGGTAAAATCCTTTACTACAAAGACTTCGTAAAACCAGGAAGTCAAACTCCCACAGACGAAATTGGACATGGAACCCACGTTGCTGGAACAATTGCTGGAGGAAATACATCAGGTCGATCAATCGGAGTTGCACCTGGCGTACAAATGATCATTGCAAAAGTATTTGGAGGCAGCGGGTCCAGTTCCAGAGAAGAGCTGTTGCTGGCTCTTCAATGGATGATTGATCCAGATGGAAAACCTGAAACTGAAGATGGTGCCCATATCGTGAGTAATTCATGGGGCTACTTTGGCAAATTTAATAACAAAGATCCACAGGACGAACCCTTTTGTGCCGTTCTAAACCGAATGCGTGCACTGAATATTTCACCGGTATTTGCAGCAGGAAATGAAGGACCAGGCGAGGGAACACTCAGAATCCCAGGCGCATGCCCTGATTCTTTTACTGTTGGTGCCACTGACTCTTCGGATCGGATTGCAAGGTTCTCATCTAAAGGACCCGCGAAGTGGAAATCTCAGAATACTCCAAAGCCTGATGTGACAGCTCCGGGTGTGGATGTGATTTCTGCTAGACCTCGTGGTGGTTATCAGCCGATGTCTGGAACCTCCATGGCAGCGCCCCATGTATCGGGTGTGATGGCATTGATGAAGCAAGCACGACCGGATCTCACTCAAAAAGACTTAGAAACGGCCGTGATAAAAACAAGTTTAGATTTAGGAACAAAAAACTACGATATGACTTTTGGTCATGGACGAGTGGAAGCTTTAAAAGCCATTCAATCTGTTATTCAGAGCTCGATATTCTAAAGAAGGAATTTTAATGGCTGGCTCAAGTTTATTGGCATTAATTGATGATATCGCAACGATTCTAGATGATGTTTCTGTCATGACAAAAGTTGCTGCCAAAAAGACCTCTGGAGTTTTGGGGGACGATCTCGCTTTGAATGCTCAGCAGGTCACAGGCGTGTCTGCAGACCGCGAGCTTCCCGTGGTCTGGAAGGTGGCTAAGGGATCTGCAGTTAACAAATTGATTCTTGTTCCAGTCGCATTGCTACTCAGCCAATTTTTACCAGCCTTGATTACACCTTTACTTGTCTTGGGCGGCTTATTTTTGTGTTTCGAGGGTTTTGAGAAAATTTATGAAAAGTTCTTTCCTCATGCTGAAGATCTCAAGAAAGAAGTCTTATCTGAGGAAGAAAAAGTAAAGGGTGCTGTCAGAACTGATTTTATTTTGTCTGCTGAAATTCTTGTGATCACACTTGGCACGGCAGCTACAAAAACTTTAGGTCAACAAGCTGCTGTTTTAGTTTCAATTTCAATTTTGATGACTGTGGGTGTTTACGGACTTGTTGCAGGAATCGTTAAAATTGATGACCTGGGACTTTGGCTGAATCAAAAAAAATCACAAGTTGCGAATGCCATTGGAAAGTTGTTGCTACTTGGCGCTCCACTTTTGATGAAAACATTAGGTGTGGTCGGAACAGCTGCTATGTTTTTAGTGGGTGGTGGGCTTGTGAATCACTCTGTACCGGCGGTTTATCAGTATCAGCAACAGCTATCGGGATTAGTGAGGATTGGACTTGACGGGCTCACAGGTATTATCAGTGGTGGGCTTGTGTTTTTTGTCGTTGTGCTAGCGAAGCCTTTAGTCAAAAAGCTCCGTAAAAAATAAGAGTGAATCTTCGATTGAAGATTCACTCTTGAGTAGGAAATCTAAAAAGTTTTAGCGTCGATGACAAAGCGGTATTTCACATCACTTTTCACAGTGCGGTCATAGGCCTCATTAATTTTTGAGGCCGGAATCAATTCAATGTCTGCAAAAACTTTTTTGGCAGCACAGAAATCAAGCATGGCTTGAGTTTCTTTAATGCCACCAATCAGAGATCCTGCAATGGCTTTTCTTCCCATAATCAAACCAAAAGCACCTAGCTGAGAGGGCTCAGCAGCCGCACCCACGAGTGCATGAGTTCCACCGACCTTAATGCAACCCAAATACGGCGTGAAATCATGGGGAGCTGAAACTGTATCAATAATCAAATCTAATTGACCTGCGAAAGCTTCAAAGTTTTTTGGATCTTTTGTGATCACAAAGTTTTTCGCACCGAGCTTTTTAGCGTCAGCTTCTTTGCCAGCAGAGGTACTAAATACTGTGACTTCGGCGCCCATGGCTTTGGCAATTTTCACGGCCATGTGACCCAGTCCACCAAGGCCAACAACTCCGACTTTTTTACCTTTTTTGGTGCCGTATCTTTTCAGTGGAGAATAAGTGGTAATGCCTGCGCAAAGTAAAGGAGCGACTCGATCTAAAGGTAAACCTTTTTTTATTTTAAGTGTGTATTTATCTTTCACTGTGATGTGCGAAGAGTATCCACCGTAGGTGGGCGTCTTTCTGTCCATCTCGGTGCCGTTGTAAGTGAAGGCGGCCTGCTTTTCACAGAATTGTTCTTCGTTACCCTTGCAAGGTGCGCACTTACCGCAAGAATCCACAAAGCAACCAACGCCTGCAAGATCTCCCACTTTAAATTTCTTCACTTTTTTGCCGACCTTGATGACTTTGCCAACAATTTCGTGACCGGGCACACAAGGGCTGTGGATGGGTCCCCACTCGCCTCGGGCGGTGTGAATGTCAGAATGACAGACTCCGCAGTAGGCGATCTCGATGACCACGTCATCGGGGCGTGGATCACGTCGTTCGATAGTTAAAGATTGAAGTTTTTGTTTAGGATCTAAGGTGCCGTATGCTTTTGTTTTCATCATAAAAAATGGTAACGGTGACTGCGACATGAAAGCAAAAAAAAAGCCCCGCTAACGCAGGGCTTTTGAAATTTTGAGTTGAGAGAAGCTAGAATCTAGTAACGTGAACGTCCGCCACCAGAGAATCCACCGCCACGGCTGTTTCCGCCGCCACCGCCGCCAGAACGACCGCCGCCACCGAATCCACCACGACCACCGCCGCCGCCACCTTCACGGGGAGCCATTGGTTTTGCTTCACTTACGTTCATGTTTCGACCAGAGAGGTCTTGACCGTTCAGCTTTTCGATAGCTGATGTTGCTTCTGTATCAGAAGACATTTCGACAAAGCCGAAACCTTTGCTTCTTCCAGAATCACGATCAGTGACAACGCGAGCTGATTCAACAGTTCCACATTGACCGAACACTTCAGCGAGATTTTCATCGCTTACTGAATATGACAAATTTCCTACGTATAACTTCTTACCCATTTTGGCCTCCTTATGGCATTTGGGAGCCGCTTAAGAGACCATTCGGTGCAAAACCTAGGAACTCATCAGTAGCTGAACATTGAGCCACCAGATTTAAACGAAGTCCTTGGGAATGAAAAGCAATAAATCACAAATTGCCGTCAGTCCTGTGTAAAGGGTTCAAGCCTTTCAATTCAAATCCAATGGATTGCAAATGAGAAAGGCTCCAGATTTGTAATGTGAGTCTGTCGGGAGGTCTTGTGACAGTTTACATCTCAGACTCATTTTTAGGTTTCCAAAGGTTCCAATTGGACCAGCCATCCAGCCCACTGAGTGGGGCATTTCAAGCCAGTGTGAGCGGTGAAGCTCACACCATCTGGAGCCAAAGCCTACCACTGAAAAAGGCAGCTGAATTTTTAAGATCTAAGCTTGAGCTTGTGCCCGATGGCTCCACTGTTGTGGCCCATGGTAAGGCAGGATTGGATCTGATCGAGTGTTTGATCCAATACCCAGAGACTCAAGCCAAAGTGGGCAGGCTGATTTGTTTGCAAACTCCTGTTTGGGGAACGCCGGTGGCTGATTTCTTAACGGGGCAACCTGTGGCTCGACTTGCTATGGATGTCATCTGTAAATTTAAGAAAATATCCATCGAAGCGATTGAAGAGCTCACAGAATTAAACCGCCAGGTCTACATGATCTTAAATCGCACAAAGATCCAAAACCTGTTAAACAAAATCGAGATTATAACAGTGGGATCCAGTTTTGTATGGAAACAAAAACCGCTTAATTGGAAAGAGCGAGTGGTTTTGTTCTTCAACCAAATGATCGCAAAACATTCAGGCCCCCACGATGGAGTTGTGCCCGAGCGATCGACTAGAATTGCAAACGAATCTCATTTGCAATTCAGTGATGTCAGTCATTTGGGATCTGTGAAAATGTCGGATGAGGCCGTTGAGTTGAACGAAGAAATTCAAACTCAATTGGGCGCTAAGCTTTTAGGGCCTTGCCGTCTTTAGTTTGCTGTGGCTGACATAGCGGTTCTCACGTCGTTGTGAATTTTAAAAACTCGAGCTTTGTGATTGGCCGTTTCTTTTGAAACTTCGTAAGCGTTTGCAGATGGATTGCGCGAGAGATAGCTTGCCACATCTGCATGAACTATCGAGCCGAATAAAGTACGATTTTTTATTTCTATACATTTTCTAAAGACTTGTTGAACTGGTTGTAAAAACTTGTTTTCGTTGAGTTCAAAATTGTGAACAATAACATTGTACTTCATAAAATGCTGATTAGGTAATTTGGGCTTCGGACCCGGGTAAAGCAGAGTCGAAATTTTATTTTTTTTTGAATAGATTTTAAGTATCGCCCACTGCCGGTGATTCATTTTGTTTTCAGTTATGAAAAAAAGAAACCCACCAAGTATTGCTTTATCATATGGGACTCCATTTGAGATGAGCCGCCTCACCTTTGAGGGACTTAACAGATAAGTGTACTTTCTCAGCCAGCAAAGAATCCCTTCGCAAATTCGAGAGTTATCGAAATGATAAGTGGCAGCCAAAAAGAATCTCTCTAAATCAGTATGCATTTCTGGCTTTGTTAATTGTCCGTCATTCATTGCAATACCAAAGTAATAGCACTGATTTAGAAATTCCCTTTTACTTAGCTGTGATAGCAAGTCTTTTGAGATCATCTAAAGTCTCCTGAAATTCATTTTTAATTTTTGAGCTTGCGCCACTTGGTGGAGCTACTGAGCTTTTGAGAAATTGAATGGCTGATTCGATTTCTTGTTTTGTGGGCTGAAGTAATTCTAGATCTTCCCAGTCTTTATTTGTGACCTCTCTTCTGATTGAAAAAGCTGAAGCTTTCATTTTGATCAGGTCTTCACGACTAATTAAAAAGGCATGGATAAATTTCCAATTGTGAACAGGCTGAGAGCGATCGAGTATTCCAGGTGGAAGAGTAACGGAAGAAGCTTGGTCGTTGAGCCAATGGGGGCCAAGCCTAAATCGTTCACCGACTGATTTGATTAATTCCAAAATCGGGGGGGAGTTGAGTTCTGTAATTGAGTCGATATCAAGAGTGTGCAGGTTTCTAGAGTAACCGTGGAGTTGAATAGCATAAGCACCGCAGATTACAATTTTTAAACTGAGTGAACTTTTAGACAGTTCAAGATCGAGATCATCTAAAGCTTGAGTGAGGAGATCATTTTTCATAAGTATTATAATAATACCACAATTATATAATAAGTTTCAATACTTTACGTCAGATCGAATAGATGATATCTGGCTTAAGATCTAAGCTTTTAGGGCCTTCTGGATATCCGCACTTAAGTCTTTTGGCTCGACCTGAGGGGCGTAACGTTGAAGGACCGAGCCGTCTTTAGCAATTAAAAATTTCGTAAAATTCCATTTAATCCCCTCGGTGCCAAGCAGGCCTGGGGCCGTCGATTTTAACCATGAGTAAACAGGTGCCGCTTTATCTCCGTTAACGTTAACTTTTGCTAGAACAGGAAAGGTGACATCGTAAGTGAGAGAGCAAAATTCTTGAATCTGTTCGTTCGTGCCAGGCTCTTGTGCGCCGAACTGATTGCAGGGAAAGCCAAGGATTGTGAAGCCTTGAGATTTGTACTCGCGGTAAAGGGCTTCAAGGCCTGTGTATTGTTTTGTGAAACCGCACTTACTTGCCACATTCACCACAAGTACGACTTGGTTTTTTAGTTGGGCGAGGTCGTAGGGTTGGCCTTGGTTATCTTGGACTTTGAAGCTGTGGAAGGTTTGGGACATTTGGGGGCTCCTGGGGGTGGGGGTGTTAAAGCGGAAACTCTTTACCTATAACTTTGTTTATATAGCTTGGGGTAGTCATTTTTTTATCATAACTGCCTGTTGTGATGGAGATGTTCTGGAAACCCATTTGATGAATAGTTGCGGCAAGCTCGTGGCCTTTTGAATTGTTGTCCAGGTGTAAATCCACAAAGATGGGGGTGACTGTGTCGATACTTTGCACAGCTTGAAGAAACTGTTCTTCACTTTTAAAAGTTTTAATTTCAAGAAATTTTTCTTTGGCGATGAGCGACCATGAGGCTCTAACGAGGGGGTCGTTGTCAATTAAGCAAAGTGAATAGCTCTTTTTCTTATTTTGTACTTCGATAGGGATTAATGAGCTCATGCCTTTGGGAATAATTTTTATTCCCAAAAGTTCTCCGCGAAGTCGGATAGCTTTTTCTTCGAACCGGCTGGTCACAAGAATCGCTCTCTTTTTAATTTCAAATTGCTCTACGAGATCTAGGCCTGTTGAGTGGCTGTCAGAAAGTTCGTAATCAAACAAAAAAACTGCTCGATCTAAATAGTTTTCATTTTGACTCATCCAAACTTTAAATGATTCCACTGAGGAAAGGCTAACAAAGCTAATAGAATTGAAGGGAGTCCTTAAACTTGAAAATCTTTGACTCCAAATTTGATGAATACTGTAGTCATCGTCAATACAAACAATGATTGCACCTTCTGTCAGGATTATTTTTTCTTGAAACCAGCTTGGGACTAGTTGAAGCGGAAACTCGATGATAACTGATGTTCCCTCTCCCATCTGGCTTGTTATATTAAATTTTCCGCCAAATGATTCTATACTTTCTTTTGCATGAAGAAGACCTAAGCCACTGCCTGAGTCGTTATTCTTCTTTCCATAAGAAATCCGCATGAATCCTAGTTTAGGTAAAATATGGCTTGGAACTCCACAGCCACTGTCGGTTACAACCAGCTTCACTGAATGATTCTGAGTTTCGATTGAAATCTGAATCGATCCATCGATGTTGTTCAGGGCATCGATGGAATTATTGATGAGATTAGACAAAACACGTTTGAGAATTGAAGGATTGACTTTGATGAAAGCTCCATAGGAGTTCTTAATATCCATCTGAATATTGACATTGTGCTTATCTCGAAACTGGACTCGTTTTTCAGAAACAAGAGTGTCAACTAGGCTCGTTAGTAACTCTATACTTTGATCGCTACCAGAAGAGTTACTTTCTATGTCCAGCTCGCTGCTTTTGAGTAGCTCATTTGCGATATCATTTATTCTTTGCGTGGCGTGACGGACTAACAATCTCTTCTCTTCCGAAATTTCTTTTGTTGTATCTAGCACCATCATGAGTGCAGATAATGGAGATCGAATGTCATGTGAAACTTGTGAAGCGAGTTCGCCCAGCTTTGCTTTCACTTTTTGTTCTTCTTTATCTTTTATTAATTTTGATATTCTCTCTGCAAGACTATTAAATTCTTCGAATTCTAAATTGGGCTTCTTTTTTTCAGGACCTTCAAATGTAGTCACCTGATCAACCCATTGAACAAGCAAGTTAAGTGCACTTGGTACGTCTTTAGACGCCAATTTTGAAAGGGCAATAAACTGTGAGGCAAAAACAACAATCAAAAATAGAATCATGACCTCGAACAGAATCAATTGCTGATCATGGATTTTAAAATCAGACTTATCTTTGACCTTAATCAAATATCCATAATTAATTTCTGCAAGCCTTACTGGAATTGTTAAGTAGAGCTTACTGGCATCTGCGCAGCTTTCAATAGTATCTGTGAACAAGCAGCCTGCGTAATTAGTTTTTGCAGATTCTACAGATTTAAAATCGATGTACAAGAAATCAGTTAATTGTTCATCTGCTCGAATTTTCTTTAGAATAAGATCAAGAGCACCTCGCTGCTCTTCAATCAATAAACTTGGAAGAATTTTATTAACTTGTTGGGGAGCAGTTGATTTGATTGAATTGATAAATGTATCTTTAGCGGAGCTGTATTTTATAAACGCGTAACCGAGTACAACAAAAGATAAGATAGCAACGACGAGCACAGCTGATCTTAGGGTCAAATTTGTTATCTTGGATTGGAGTGTATTAGATTTCATTTTTTTTCTTTTCGGATTTGGCCCATCAGCATCGTATTACGAAATTTACCGTGACGAAAGTATCCGTCGACTAAAACCCCTTCTTTGAGAAATCCACAATTTAAGTAACATTTCACTGCTGATAGATGGTCAGGGTCACACTCCAGCCAAACCCTATGGAGATTCATACTACTGAATGCATAATCAATTAATCCTGTTATGGCTTCCTGGCCGTATTTTTTGTTCCAAAATTTTTTGTTTCCAATGTAAATCCATATTTCAGCTCTTTGTGATCTATAACAGATATTCCTAAGTCCTATTAAACCGATCACTTCATTTTGATAGTCAGTGATTGTGAGGCTTAATTGGGAAGGATCATCCTGCATCATCTTTTTTATTTCATTATCTGACTTTGATCGGGAATGGGGATGGTACAAACCTCTCCAAAAATTGGTATCTGGATCATTTATCCAATTGTAGTATTGTTCAGAATCTGCATTTTCAATTGCTCTTAAAAAAAGTCTTTCTAATTTTATCATGTACGTTACCTGCTTTTGCTGAAGTAATTAAAACTACCTGATTCTGCCTTTAAAATGACAATATCCTTTTTAGGTGATTTGCCGTTCATAAACGACATTTTTCCTGTTACGCCATTGAAATCCGTCTGTTCTTTTAGCGTCCTCTCTAATCCAATCCGTGTGTGCACCTTACTCTTAATGATAGCTTTGATTAGAAATGACATTGCATCGTAAGCTAGTGCCGCAGTATCATTTGGAATTTTATTAAATCGTTTTAAATATGACTTTACAAATTTAGTAGAATTATCAGATGTATCATCCTGGTGCCAATGTGTAATTGAATAACCTTTTACTGCCTTATCATTGATTATTTTGAAGAATTCTTTGCCTTCATTACCCCAGCCGTCACCGCCTAAAAATGGTAAAGTAATGCCAGATTTTGTGATTGATGATATTATTTTTGCGGAAGTTAATTCATGATTGGGAACAAGAATAGCGTCAAACGGCTCCTTTTTTAAGCTCACTATAACATTGTCGAATAATACTTCAGATTCTAAAATTTCAAAAACCTTCGTATCGATTTCTAGCTCCTTAGCTCTTTTGGTGAAAGAAGTAGATAGGTCAACGCAATAGGAGCAGTCTGCAGCAACAATGATGGCAACTTTTTTTGCTTTAAGAGTATTCAATGATAAATTTGCAAGTTCCTTACCCATGAGATTATTGTTAAAACACGTTGGATGAATGTAAGAGTCAAATTCATTGAGCCTTGTTGCAGTTGCCGAGGGTGTAATCAAAGGCATTTTCTTTGCAATCAATGTTGGCGCTGCAATTAAAGCATGGCTAGAATAGTTATAACCCAAAACAGCAATAGCATCGGTCATAACTAGCTCATCGGTTACGCTCTTAACTTGGACGTCATCGATACCATAATCATACTTTTTGATTTTAATTTCAATCTTACTTAATGAAAGTACTTTTGAATTTGCTTCCAATGCCATCATTGCACCATCTAAAAAGTAGTTTCCGTATGGATTCGCGTTACTGCTGCTCGGTGATGAAAAATTTGATGCTAAGGCGATTTCTACTGTGTTGCTTACTTTGCTCTCAACATTGGAGCAGAAAAACAAGAAAATTATGGCTTTTTTTAGATTTGGTGCGGTCATCAATTCACACTCTCTGAATAATTCAGGTCATCGAAACTTTTAGTGGTTGTCAGAGTTTTATTAAATTGTCCGTCTGCACTTATGACGCCCACTTTAGGTTTAATTAACTCACCAAAAGAAAAAGCCTTTTTTTGAAAGACTGGGATGCAATCCAAAGCTCCCATTCTAAAGTAAAATTTTTCAAACTCTTCGAGCGATTCGGCAGTAATGGCCAGTAAAGTAGTGAATTTGTATGATTCAAGAATTTGCAATTGCAATTGCACTTTTGATACTACTGAACCGTGCATACTATCTGCACTTAACTTAATCAGCGTGCTTTTTGGATTGAGGTCTTTGATTAAATTAGAGTTGTTAGAAATCCACTCCCCATTTGTTTCTAGAATTAATCTGTTTGATTTTTCATTCAAAAAATCGAGGATGTCTAATATGTATGGATTTAAAGTTGGCTCACCTCCTCTGACAGAGATTACATCTATTTTTATTGGCAATGCGAAAGTGGACCAAATTGATTTTAGTTTTTTGAGTTCGAGATTTTTGACCTTTCCAACGGAATTTTTAACTTTACTACCAACTAAAATATTAGGTGCGTAACACCCTTGACATTGTTTGTCGCAAGCATTTGTCGCTTCGATCACTAAATCTGGGACAAAATTGTCGATGACTTTCATTTTAGTTTGTCCCTTTTGTGACGCTTTTTAGAAAAAGCGGTAGAAAAATTAAGAAAGTGCCTAGGAAAAACTGCAGTGTGAGCCTTTCGTTGAGTAAATATGAACCTAATAGAACGGCGACCGGTGTTTTAATGTACATGGAAATTGCAATAATTGTTTTTTCTGAATTCACAACAGCCCAATTCCAAATATAGAAAGTAAAGATGGTGCAGACCAACGATAGATAAATTGTCCAACCGAACAATTCTTTAATCAGCAGGCTACTTATCGTAGGTGCGTCCGAGGCTATATAAAATGGAAATAGTCCAAGAGTTCC
>Ga0164293_10001396_pt1 | contig 20139 bp, 18 predicted proteins | sample GEODES118metaG_FD_111487 | JGI IMG/M metagenome (GOLD analysis project Ga0164293, IMG submission 111487) | Eutrophic lake water microbial communities from Lake Mendota, Wisconsin, USA - GEODES118 metaG | ecosystem: Environmental > Aquatic > Freshwater > Lake | place: USA: Lake Mendota...
CATCGCCTGGCTATTCCGAGAGCACAAATGTATCACCAAACTTGCAAGCTCATCTGTGCTGACGAATTGTTTTGAGGGCTGCTTTTCACCCAGCAGGTTTTCGCGGGCTTGATCAAAGGTGATGTTTTCATTTTTTGCCCGGTCGTTAATTTGATTTTCCACCAGTGGTGTTTGGACCCAACCCGGACAAATGGCATTGCAGGTGATTCCTTGTCCTGCGGTTTCTAAAGCCATGGCTTTCGTAAAACCAATTAATCCGTGTTTAGCTGCCACATAAGCTGATTTATTCACAGATGCTACCTGGCCATGGACAGAGGCCATATTAATGATGCGGCCGAATTTTTGAGCTCGCATGTGAGGAATTAATTTTTGCACTAAAATCATGGGCGCTGTTAAATGAACATCCAACATCTTCTGCCACAGATTCAATGGAAAAGATTCGATAGGGGCCACGTGTTGAAAGCCTGCATTGTTAATGAGAATGTCTAAATTTATTTTTTGATCTGAAATTTGCGAGAGCATATTTTGAATGGCCTGGGGATCTGACAAATCAGCAGAAACTGCAAACGTGGGAGCTTGGAATTGCTTTTTAAATTCAGTGCTGATTTCATTCATCCGTGTTTGATTTTCGATGCCGTGAAGAACGATTCCACAACCTTCAGTGGCTAATTTTTGAGCGATGGCCAGTCCTATCCCACTGGAAGATCCGGTGACTAAAGCCCAGGTTGGTGACTGAAATAAATTTGAACCCATCAAAATACCCCCAAAGATCTTTACTTCTAATGGGACAAATCGGAAACTTCAATACATGGCCCATCATAATCATCCAGGTGTTCATCATCATCATTCTCACGACCATAGCCATGATCACAGCCACCATCATCACCATCATGCGCCACCCACAGGGAAAATCTTTGTGATTGGGATTTCGCTGAATCTACTTTTTGTCGCCATGGAATTTTTCTACGGCTTAAAAGTCAACTCCCTGGCATTGATAGCAGACGCGGGTCATAATTTAAGTGACGTGGCAGGGTTGCTATTGGCCTGGGCAGCAATGGCAATAAGCCTTAAAAGTCCGACCTTGAAGCAAAGCTATGGATTTAAAAAAGCCTCGATCTTGGCGGCTCTGGGAAATTCTCTTTTTTTATTGATCGCCATGGGAACTTTGATTTGGGAAGCTGCAGATCGTTTTAGATCCCCGACCATGGCAGAGGGAATGACCATGATTGTGGTGGCTGGCATTGGAATTTTTGTTAATGGATTCACAGCCTTGATGTTTGCAAAAAGTAGGCATCAGGATTTGAATATGAAAGCGGCCTACTTTCATATGTTGACGGATGCTTTTGTTTCCTTCGGTGTTGTAGTCGCTGGGCTTTTGACTTTAAAGTTCCAATGGTTGTGGTTAGATCCTGTCATCAGTTTACTGATTGCATTTGTGATAATCCTTGGAACCTGGAAAATTTTTCGTCAATCTTTAAATCTAGCCTTCGATGGAGTTCCAGACAATATTGACGTCAATGAAGTCAAAAATTTTTTAAAATCAAAAACAGGTGTGCAAGAAGTTTACGACTTGCACATTTGGGCCCTTGGGACAACGGAAGTCGCAATGACTGCTCATCTGCATTTGCCAAAGGGGTCCCCAGGGGATCAATTTTTAAAGCAAGTTTCTGAAGAGCTGAAATTAGAATTTCATATTCAACATTCGACACTTCAAATTATTCAAGATCCATCCGTTAATAACTACTGCAATTAGTTTTTTGCAAGATAAGCAGTGCCGTGAGGATCATATATTGTCGTGGTCGCTGGGACTTTCTCATCATCAACAATTTCATCTAGATATCTTGAGTATTTTTGCCCCATGGTGACCAGCTCATGTTGGGGGAAAATTCGAGCCAGCTTTTTAAGAACAAGGGTCTCTTCTTTTTTCATGTGATTTTCCATCAGGTCACAAAGGGTCCGCACTTTTGCAATCCATCTGCTGTCGTCATCAATGTCCACAATTTCTCTGATGAGCTGTGCCATCAAAGTGTGCTCAAAATCTCCTTTGAAACCTTCTTCGCGCATTTGATCATTATTCTTGATGTAAGCATAAAGACTGCGCTCTTCTGCAAACGTATGACATTTAAATAATGTCTCGAGCTGATGATAGTCTTCTCTTTTTTCATTCACGGATCTATTGGTTTTATGTATTTGCTGGATCAGAGCTAGAATGGGTTTGTGATCTGCACGAATCAGTTCTGTAATTAAAGGTTCATGCTCTTTGATCCTTTTTACGTTTTTGACGCTCTTCATGCTTCTCAATGGTTTTTTAGGGGCAATTTTTTTTGATCTTAATGTTTTCATTGATTTTAATGTGTTCATTTTTATAGGTCCTTTTTTATTAAGCTTAAAGCAACCTGAGTGCCAGGTGTGAAAGGTCACAGCCATCGAGATGGTGGCTTTTCCATTGGTTTTGTTGCACGACTTATGAGGTAAAATGCCACAGTCCAATTTTTCAGCTCGTCTTGTTTTCGATTACAGACACTGGCTTTTTTATTGCAAAACAAAAAAGTATTCACTGATTCCTTTTGTGAAAGAAAAGAGTTTTTATGAAAAAAAAGAGATCCAAACATTTAAATGGTCAGGTCAGCAAGATGAGTCGTAGGGTAAAAAAGCAGGTGACAGCTCATAAAAAATCACCGGATTCAGATGATTTTGATGTGAGTGGGATTATTGAAGCTCAAGTGGGTCGAGGTCAAATGGCGATAGGATCCATAAAAGAAAAAATTCAAAAAGGATCCCATGTGGTTGGTCAAGTGATGCAAACCATGGGCAAACGCTTAAAAAGTTTTACATAAATAAAACCAGAAAGGGGAAGAAAATGAATCTTAAAGCTGTTTACGGAGTTTACAAGGAAAAAAAAGAAGTGGAGTGGGCCATTGATGCTCTGACTGATGACGGTTTTCTTAATAAAGATATTTCAGTTCTGATGCCGGAAAATGGGTCCAAAGCTTCGGAAGAGTCTGCAGTTGGTGCCAGTGCTGACGCTAACCTCGGTGGACTTGCAGGTGAACTAATGGGACTGGGAATGCCAGAGTTTGAAGCCAAAAGGTACGAGAGTTATGTCAAAAATGGAGGCCTTCTTTTATCAGTTCATTCATTGACCAGTGAGCAAGTGGATCATGCCATTGATTGCCTCGTTTCCACCGGTGCTAATGACGTGACCTCGACTGCTGAAAAACGGCCTGATGAAAATTCCTACCGCACTCAAACTTTAAAAATGGAAAATGAAGGCGGCAGTATCAGTCCGTTCGCGATAATTTAAACTTGCAGGGATCGGGCATACAAAATTTGGGCACTTTCATCCAGACAGATCACTTCAAAGTCTGCACCCATTTGATGAGCTGTGGACTTTATCAGAGTAAAATTTCGAGTGGCTGTTGCCACCAGTCTTCTTTGATTGGGAACGATGTCTGGTGCGCCAGGAAATCCCCGGCTGTGGATAGAGCTTGAGGTCACTTCATAGGTTTTGTAACCCAGGGCTTCGCTTTCGATGGCAGAGATTTCACTAAAGTGAACATCACCTGATCCAAAAATCACTTTTGATGAAACAGTTTTTAAAACTTTTAACATCTGATTGAATTGTTCGGTGTGATCACCGGAAACAGATTCTTTCCAAATAAGAGAAGGAAAAACTTGAGTTCCGTTAAAAAACCAAGTGGGACCTTGGTGATTTTGTACGAGATCTTGCATCCAATCAAATTGCTGTTTTCCCCAATGGGCATAAGGTTCTTTTGAATTTCTGGCTTTTCGAAAACTACGATCATCCATCAGTAAAACCAGTTGATTTTTAATCTTGATTGCCGAGCTCACTCCGGGGCCACGAATTAAATTTTCGCAGTAATCTGGATCCTGTGCAAAGAAGGACAGAAAGTTTTGTTGGGATTCTTGAACATAGAAATATTCGTCCGCATTGGAGTCATCTTGTCCAAAATCATGATCGTCCCAGACTGCTAAGATTGGAATCAGTCGGGGACTATAGAAAATCTCTAGAGTTGTTCGGGTTTCACAAAATCGTTTCCATAGATGTTGGGGATTGGCACCAGAAATGGGGGCCCCCACATCAGCATAACAATGATCTCCGATAAAAAAGATGATTTGTGGATTTTGAGCCACCAGTGTTTTCCAAATTTTGGGGCTATGATTTTTCTCATCCATACAAGATCCCATGGCGAAATCAAATCGATCTGTGGATAAATCCAAAGTTTGAAATTGTCTTTGATCGATGATTTCGCCAGTCAAAGATTTTGCAATATTGAGTCGGTAGGAAATCATAGGTTCAAGTCCTGAAAAATAAGCCTTTGTGATTCTCAGTGGATGATCTTTTCGTTGAATGATTTCCATCTCGGCGGCTTTAAAATTTTGATTGTTTGGGTCTGTGACATAGACTTCTAAATCCAGCGATTTATCAAAGACGATTGAAAATTGAGTGTTTGTAAGATCGGTGGCTCCCTGAAGGACTGAGGGACCTTTTCGATACTGAACTTTTTTTTGTGACTCTGATTCGACAGGCAAAGGCAGAAAGCTAAGTAAGGAAGTGGAGAAACCCATTTTTAGAAGTTGTCTTCGTTGAATTTTCATAGCTGAACTCCTGATGTGTTGTGCATCAAGCTCAACATGAGTTGCCAAAAAATAAAAATGAGTGTTTTGTTAGTGTAGGACAGAATCAGGTCATGAAACTGTCAGGATCCTGTTGGGTTCATTATCAATTTTACTAAGGAACGCAAATGAAACAAGCTGAAATTTTGAAAGTATTGAAAGCAGAACTGGGAACTGATCAAGTGACTGAAATCAATCAAAAGTTAAAAGCCAAAGGTTTTGATACTAAATTTCGTATCACGGGTCCCACAGTTGTTCATTTTGGTTTCACGGGTTTAATCAAAGCCTTAACCCCAGAAGGTGTGAAGGTTTTTAACGTCAACAAAGTCACCCTGATTCGCTACGATGATATCAAAACCTTCGCGAAAGCAAAGCCCCGAGAGCGCGAAGCAGTGCCTGAAAAAGTAAAGCTAACAGCCACACCTAAAAAAGTGGCTAAAAAGATGATCGAGGATGACGAAGAAGATTACGACAACGATGATGATTTTGATCCCTTAGCTGATGAAGAAGATGATGTGATTGAAACCGATGATTTTAAAGTCTCGATCACAGCTGTAAAGAAGAAAAAAGATTTTAAAAAGAAAGTTTCAAATCCTGGGTCAGGCAGTTTGTATATTCCTAAGAAGAAGCCAAAGTGAGCCTCATGCTCAGGCCATTGACCTATGAATTGAATGGTCAAATCATCACAAAAGATTGGGTCACTGAGAATCAATTCTCACCACCCAAAAAATTGATTGTCATAGATGATACTTTTTCTGCTGATCGTTTCGTCGCTTTGGCTAGCCAAGGGGTGTCTTTTGTTTGGCAAGGTGACTATCATAATGCAAAACAGCTTTTGCAGGCGGTTCAGCGGCGAATCAAAATCCACAAGCCAGAGAGCCAAGCCACAGATCCTCAAACCATGGCTCGAGAGTTTTACCGACATCGTCAGCATCAAGCTCACAAAGCGCAGCTGTTATCTCGATTGATGATCTCTGTGGAAGCAGATCTTTCCATTCGACTGCCTCGGGCCCCTGATTTAAGCTCCGCTATTTCTGAAGCCTCTGCCAATTTACCAGCGGGTTTTTTGATCAGCCTTCGAGAGCTTCAAGGTTATGTGGGAGCTCATGAGTGGCGAAAAAAAGGAGTTGCGATTGCAGCCCTCAATCATCAGAAAATTTATGCTCATTACGGCGTTTTTTCGCCCCTACGAGGCGAATATTTAGATCTGGTGGCTTGTGCGCCTTTGCCAGCGCAGGCACAGACGGCATTTGATATTGGGACGGGGACAGGGGTGATTGCTGCCATCTTGGCCAGTCGTGGAATTCAAAATATTATTGCAACCGATATGGATGATCGAGCCATTCAATGTGCAAATACGAATCTTAAAAATTTGAACTTTGACCACCAAATTCAAATTGAAAAAACTCATCTTTTTCCAGAGGGCTTAGCTGACCTCATTGTTTGTAATCCCCCGTGGTTACCCGCAAAACCAACTTCTGCCATCGAGCGGGCCATCTATGACGAGGACAGTGGAATGGTCAAAGGATTTTTAAATGGGGTCAGTGACCATCTCACTGAAAATGGAGAGGCTTGGTTAATTATCTCTGATCTGGCTGAACACTTGGGACTGCGTGGCCCCCAGGATTTAGAAAGTTGGATTGCGAAGGCGAAGCTTCAAGTCATTGATTGTCTGAAAGTTCAGCCTCGCCATTCTAAAGCGACCGACAGTGAGGACACTTTGCATTCCGCCCGCTGTAAAGAAGTCACCATGCTTTGGCGACTTTCGAGATGAAATTTTTAAGACTGTCAGATGATTTACTATCAACCCTTTTTGAAGATGACGACATTATCGCAATCGATAAACCCTATGGGTTTAATGCCCACACCAACGATTCAAAGTTAGAGCACTCGGATGCAATCGAAGATGGTCTGATTGAAATCTATGAAAAGCAACGAGGATCAAAACTTCATATCATTCATCGACTTGATCAGACAACAACAGGAGTCATGATCTTTGGTAAATCTGCTGAATCTGCAAAAAAGTATGCCGAGTATTTTTTTAATCGTCAGGTCAAAAAAACTTACTTATTTATTACGCAAAATAAGTCTCAGAAAAAATCCGCTCATATCAACCAGCCTATTATTCATAAGGCAAAAGAGCTTCAGGCCGAAACAAGCTTTCAATTTATCAAAAAATCAAAAAATTATGAACTTTGGCAAGCCTTTCCCCGTACGGGCCGCAATCATCAGATCCGAATTCACAGCCAAATTGCGGGTCTTTCAATTTTGGGGGACGTCAAATATGAAGGTCAACACTATCCTTTTTTATGTTTACACAACCAACGGATCGAATTTCCCAATGGAATTGTGATTTTATCAAAGCCTCCGCTCTACTTTGAAGATTTAGCCCTGCTTGAGAATGTTTCACTCGCACAAGTTTTATTTGATGCTGATCGCAGGCAAAGACTATTTTCTGGGGCTCGTCCTGATCAATGCTTCAGGTTAGCTCATCAAGAGTCCGTCTTTAGTTTGGATCAATTCGGTCAAAAGCTACTGCTGACATGGTCTAAGCAAAGCAAAGCAGAAGTGAGCAAAAAAGTTTTTTTAAATTTCGCGCAAATACAAGGCAAGTCCCTTGTCGTTCAAAAGCTGCAAGAGGATAAAAGCAGCTGGATCGCAAGTGAAGGTCGTATAAAATACGAAATTGATAGTGATTTTCCAACATTAGCACTGAATCAGCGTCTACAAAGAAATTGGGTTCTCAATCACAGTGGAAACAAGTCAGTGCTAAATTTGTTTGCATCAACTTGTACTTATGCTGTGGCAGCAGTTTTAGGACAGGCTTCAAAAGTAATTTGTGTGGAATTAAATAAAAAAGCTCTCGATTGGGGGCGAAAAAATTTCGAACTCAATGAAATTAAAACTGAATCCACCCAATTTTTATGTCGTGACAGTCTGACATTTTTGAAGCTTAGCCTGCAGAAAAAACTGACCTATGATCTGATCATCTGCGAGGTCCCCTCTTTTTTTCGCCGGGAGAAAGGTGTTTTTAAAATAGAAAATGATTTGGAAGATCTGCTCCAGAATTGCCTGAAGTCTTTAAGCGCTCAAGGCTTGCTTCTGATCTCAGTCAATTTTGATGGACTTTTTATAGATGATATTCGTAAAACAATTCTTAGAGTTCAGAAAAATTTAGAGCTCAATCAACTTGAAATTAACTGCATCCTTGCGTCCCTTGATTTTGAGTTACCGGGCCAGAAAACCCATTTGAAATCATTTCTGATTCAAGTCTAGAGGGGCTTTTTTTAAGATTGTTTTTCTTAGCTCATGTGAATGGAGTGAATGGAAAAATTGAAAACTAAAGGTGGATTAGAATTTATGAATGATGAGCGTTGGATTCAAGAGCGGCTTTTTTTTTCAGGAAACCAATATTATGAATCTATAAATACGGAAATAGAAAATGCTCAGTCAAGCATCGAAGTCGAGAGTTACATTTTTGAATATGATAAAATAGGTCAAATTCTTATCAACAACCTGATCAGAGCATCAAAGCGCGGCGTGCTTGTTCGCATCTTAGTTGATGGATTTGGTTCGGCTTTTTCAATTCCAATTCTACAACAAGAACTGATTAAAAGTTCTGTCCAATTTAAAGTTTTTCATCCTTTGTTTGGCATTTGGTACATTCCTATTTTTCGAACACTGAATCGCAGAAATCACCGCAAAGTGTGGATTTTTGATAAAGCTGTTGCCTTCGCTGGAAGTTTTAATGTTTCTGATGTTCACACTTCCTTATCAGGCCAATCTTGGCGAGACAGTGGAATCAGAGTCAAAGGTAAACAGGTCCAACTTCTGAATCAATCTTTTGAAAAGTTATGGCAGAGGAAATTATTAACTGGTGACAAAATGAAAGGATGTTCAATTGTTCGTCTTAATGATGGTATCAATAAAAGACGTGCCGCCCGCAGAGAGCTACATTTAAGAATTCGTGGTGCAAAAAAATATCTGTTTTTTGGGAATGCTTATTTTGCTCCTCACCTTGGACTGATCCTAGAGCTTTGTCGTTGTGCACTCAGAGGAGTTGAGGTTCACATCTTAGTTCCTCACCGATCTGATATCTTTTTTATGCCATGGATCACTTCCACTTTCTATTTTGCTTTGTTACAATCAGGGGTCAAAGTTTACGAGTATTTGCCTTCCATCTATCATGCTAAAAACTATGTGATTGATGATTGGATGCAGATCGGCTCGACAAATTTGAATTCTCGCTCGCTTCTTTATGACTTAGAAATTGATTTTAAAATCACCCATCCAAAAAACAGACAAATCCTGATGGCAGAAATAAAAAAAGATCTTAAAAACTCCTTGGTGATCACATCTGATTTCTTTGATAAGATCTCTTTGTTAAGAAAATTCATGACCTATTTTTTTCTGCTATTTAAGAGGTGGATTTGATATGAATCGATTACGAATTTTATCCTACAATATTCATAAAGGCTTCTCGCTTGGCAATCAAAGATACACTCTAGATTTGATTAAAGAAAGCATCCAGCGATTTCATGTGGATTTAGTTTTGCTTCAAGAAGTCGTAGGCAAACATGAAAAAATGACGTCTCAGATTTCAGAGTCTCAGTTTGAATTTTTAGCCGACGGAGCTTGGTCTCATTTTGCTTACGGTAAAAATGCAGTTTACGATCAGGGACATCATGGAAATGCAATTTTAAGCCTTCATCCGATCACAAAATCTTTCAATCTGAATCTTTCAACCAATCGTTGGGAAAGTCGCGGGCTTTTGCATGCCGTGCTCGACGTGCTTCCAGAGAAAAAGATTCATGTCATGAGCCTTCACTTGGATTTGTTTGAACGAGGCAGGCAGCTACAAATTCAAAAAGCTTGCGAGTACATTAATAATAATACAGGGCCTGATGATATTGTTATTTTTGGAGGTGATTTTAATGATTGGGGTAAAAAAGCAAGCTACAAAATTGAATCAGAAACAGGTATGGAAGAGGCTTTTTTAAAACTTCATGGCTCCTACGCCAGAACTTTTCCCAGTTTTATGCCACTTCTATCTTTAGACCGAATCTATACAAAGAATTTAAAACCCATTCAAGCCGAATGTTTAAGAGGACCTCTCTGGAAAAAACTATCGGACCATTTGGCTATTTTGACTGAATTTGAGTGCTAGTCCACTGCCGAGACTATTGTCTCGTTTTTCCAAGTGGATTGAGTAATCAGTCGAGATCCATGCTTTGAAAATAAATAACTCCAAACCCATTGCGACAACACGGATAATCGATTTCTAAATCCCACTAAATAAAGAACGTGAATCAGAAGCCATGCCCACCAAGCCACGCGGCCGTCTACTTTGATGAGCTTTCCTGGAGATTGCATCACAGCTTTATTTTTTCCAATGGTGGCCATCAGTCCTTTATCGTAGTAGGTAAATTTTTGGCGAGTGTTTTCACGAATAGATTTTGCGACATGCAAACCCATTTGTATGGCAGCTGGGGCAACGCCTGGGACCATTTTTGAATCCGCGGTTTCCACATGGGCCATGTCACCAACAACAAAAGCATTTTTAAATCCCTTGATAGTTAAATCAGTTTCAACAATCACTCGGCCGGCACGGTCTTGTTGAAGGCTTGGAGTCGTGGGAATTTTTCTAGCTTGGACGCCTGCGGCCCAGAAAATGGATTCACTTGAAATCCACTGCTGAGAGAAAAAAACACCCTGTTGTGTGATGTTCTCGACTTTTTGATTCACAAGGACTGTTACACCTAAAATTTCTAAATCTTTTTTAGCTTTTACAGAAAGACTGGGATCAAAGTCTGCAAGTACCCGGGGACCGGCTTCAAATAAAAAAACTTGAGCTGAAGCGGGGTTGATCACTTTAAAATCATTGACCAAAACTTTCCTGCTGATTTCAGCAATGGCGCCTGCCAGTTCAACACCTGTGGGACCACCGCCCACCACCACAAAGTTTAAAAATCTTTTTTGTAGTTCTGGATCCATTTCACTTTCAGCTTTTTCAAAGGCTGATAATATTCTGTGTCTGATTTCTGTGGCTTGCTCGAGGGTTTTAAGTCCCGGGGCCCACTGTTCCCATTCATGATTTCCAAAGTAGCTGTGCTGAGCCCCGCAGGCTAAAATTAAATAATCATAGGATATATCCAGATTTGAATTGGAAAGCGAAAGGCTTTGTTTTTCTAAATCAATGGCCTGCACTTTTGCAAGATGGACCACAACATTTGAGTCCTCACTAAATTCACCACGAATGGGAACAGCAATATCTGAAGGATCAAGACCCGCTGTCGCGACCTGATAAAGCAATGGCTGAAACAAGTGATGATTTTTATGATCGATTAAAATAACTTCAATTTTTTCATCGTGGGAGAGCTTTTTTGCAGCATTAAGACCAGCAAAGCCTGCACCAACAATGACGACGGATTTTTTTTTATTCATAAGTTACCTTATGAGGTTTTAAAAAATATGCCAAGTGATTCAATCGATAATGATAAGAAACAGAAACTCAAAAATAAATCATTTTATAATAATCAAAGTTGACCTTGCTTTTTGTTTCTTTAAACTGAAAAAGTGAAAAAAAGTGATTCTTTATACTTAAAAGAAAAGTCTTTAAGCCCAATTTTAAAGACCAGAAGGCTTTCTTTAAAAATTGGCAAAATTGGAATGGCTTCTGGTCTTTGGCAGGCCATAAAAAAAGACCGTGAATTGGGCCGCCAAGTCTGGGGGAAAGTTCATTCATTGCAAGAAGCCAAAGATTACATCCGTGAAACCAGTCAAAAAAATCCAGGCCCAGAAATGATCTATTATTTATTGAGTCAAAAAGATGAACTGATCGGCAGTTTTCATCTGCATACCTTCAGCTACTTTGATCACAAAGTTGAGCTCGGATATTGGATTGTAAAATCCTTCGAAGGGCAGGGTTTTATGTCTGAGGCGCTGCTCGCTGTTGAAAATGAACTGGTGAGATTGAAATTTCACAGATCAGAAATTCGCTGCAATCCTTTGAATAGCAGGTCAGTTAAGTTTGCACTTCGAAATCAGTACTCTCACGAGGGAACCCTTAGAGAAGACACACGAGTCGAGGGTGGATTTATCGACACTGCAGTTTACGGGAAGATCCTTACCACCCATCTTTGACTTTAAATTTAAGGTTCAGGAATCTGTCATCATCGGCGTCGCTGGCATTTTCTAGGGCCTATTTTTTAAATTCTTCTTTTGCACTTTGATAGGAAGTTTTAATTTCTGTCCAAGCTTTCGACATTCCAGCTCGCAGCTGTCCCCAAGCATTTCCAGAGGATTTTTTAAGCTTCGATAAGTCTTGTTCTAAGTTGGCTTGTTTGGTTTTTAAATCATCCATCTGTTTGCTTTGCTTGCCTTTGAGCTCTGCGATTTGCTTTTTAAGACTTGAAATATTATCCTCCATCTCTTGAATGAAGGCTTGCTTCTGCTCTTTCGTGTACTCAACAGCCGTGTTGACGGTTTCACCAGCTTTGTTTTTTACATCCTGAGCTGAAGTGGCCATTGCAAACTGCGATAAAAAAAGAGCTGCGACAAGGTTGATCATTTTATTTACTCCTGTGTTATTTTATTATGACTGAAGTTTTGCGACTCAAGCAAGACTTCGTGAATCATGGACTTGATCACTTCTTGATACTGAATCAGCAGGTCACGAATTTGAATTTTTCTCAAATCACTTGGTGTCACTTTGTGTCCGCTTAACAATAAATGAAGGGGTGTGATGTGAAGCCTAAAATCTAAATCCAACTGGCAGGTCAGCTTTAAAAGTGATTTAAGAGCTTTGTCATTCAACCCACGGGTTTTATTTTTAAAAGTGAGATCTAAAATAAGTTTAAACTCGGACTCATGCAACGATGTTTTTAGAAAATTAGAAAAGATGTACCCCATCAAGATCATGTGAAAGAGCTCAAACGTCCCGAGCTCTTGCCTTGCTTTCTGAAAATTTCCCAAATTCTCAAATAGGCTTGTAAACGAATTCACTTCATAAAAGGCCTGGTGGATTTGATTGTCTACGTGGATGATCGAGAGCAGCTCGATTGTATTGGCAAAAGATTCTTCGAGAAGGCGAAGAAAGATCAGCTGCTGTGAATCGGCTCTTTGCATATGGGATTTTGTTTTGTCCCGGGCCATCACATGACAGCTTTCGTGAAAAATAAAATTTTTTCGCAGGGAGTTTTGAAGGTGAGACCAGTCAAGTCTTCGGGGGAGTTTGCGTAGAACGTGGACGTTGTCGTAATAGGGAATGCTCTGAGATTCTAAAATATTTTCAAGCTGAGTGTAGGGAAGGGTTTGATAATCGGAGTCTGGTGGAGACTGAAATGTGGTTTTGAGTTTGACACAAGCCTTGCGAAGATTTTGATAAATGGGATTGTATTGATAGAGATAGGCATCACCAAAACAGTTTTTTAATGTCTGATCACCTTGGTTACGATCATGGGCCTCGAGTAAAAGCTGGATATTCACGGAGCCACCATCCGCAAGCCATCGGGTTCGATGGTGATCAGACGTTTTTTGTAGAGTCCGCCAAGTGCAATTTTAAATTTCTTTTTACTGACGCCAAACAAAGAATAGATTTTATCTGCATCAGATTTATCTGTAATAGCTAAAAATCCACCCGCCTTTTTGATTTCCTCAATAATCTTGGGTCCAATATCCTCTTGAGCGGCCAAGTGCCCCGACTTTTGCAGAATCAAATCGATCTTTCCATCTTCACGAACTTTTTTGATGAAGCCTTTGATTTTTTGGCCGTAGTGAATCGTTTGAAAAACTTCTGAGTTATAAAGAATGCCACCGTGCTGATGATTAATAATCGCTTTAAATCCCAAATCTGTTTGCGCATAAATTAAAAGATCCACGGGCTGGTCTGTTTGATAGGTCGCAGGCTTCTTTGATAAAAAGGTATCGATTTTCATACTGGCTGTCAGTCGATCCATTTTGTCTAAGTAGATATGAACGACCACAAATTCGCCCCGACGAAGCTCGCGGGTTTGCTCGCTGAAAGGTAGAAAAAGGTCCTTTGAAACACCCAGGTCTAAAAAGGTGCCGATTTCTTTGAGATCAACCACCTCAAGTGCCGCAAATTCTCCGATCCAAGCCGCCGGTTTTGTGTTGTCAGAATTCACTTCGTTTTTCCTTACAGTTAAAAAGGCTTTACACCCATCTATCGAATTGGGAAATTAGCATATTCATGTTGTGAGCGACAGGCTTTTGAAAAAAGTCAGCTAAACTTTTTCAAAAATAACCGCCCTGTTTGATTTCATGCAAGTCTTCCCCCCATCACGACCCGGGCCTTTTGGGTCAACTTTCCAGGTTAAAATCAAAAGAATCACTCTTGAGAACCCAATGAAATAGACCATGACAAAGCAGTCCAGTTGTGCCACCCTGCCTAATCGATCAGGGGAGCTCAATGTCAGATTCCGAAGCCTCAAATACCATATCCACCCAAATGCTTGAATCAGACGAGGACATTGTATTTGAATCCATCAGTCTCAATTTTCAAGATTCAGTGCTTTTCGACAATGGACTTGATTTGTCTGCCCATTTTGTCAACCAAACTTTTAAGCAAATCCACAGTCATTCCAGTCAAGAAATTCTGTCTCCTAGACTTTGGGATTTGCCAGATGTTTTTCGTAAAAAACTAATCTCGTATTCCACTTTGTACCTAGCAGATGTGCAGCGCCTGAACCGGATGTCCGATTCCATTCGGTATAATTTTTCCAATGGGACTCAAATTAGCTGTCAAGAAATTCTCAGGCATCGATTCCAAAGAAAAGTGCCACTTGATTACCTTCCCAACGGAAAGGATCAAGTTCAGCCCTTTCAGCGATGGCCACTTCTGCAGGAAGACAAAAAACTTTTTGTAAGCACTGGAGCAGGGGAGCTGGAAGTGATCATGCAAAATTTGCTGATCAAGCTGATGACGGCCCATGGAAATTCAAAAGTAAAATTGTTTTTGCAAAGCCATGGTGAAGGTCCCTCTCAGATTCCGATCAAAAAAATAGAATTTGAAAAATCCAAAGACTTAGCCTGGAGAATGCAACTCTCAGAGACCCCCGATTTAAAAGCAGAGTTTCAGTTGATCCACACTCAAAACAAATCCCTTCAGATTTTTGATAGTTTTGCATTTTTACCCGATGAGCAAACGCTTCTGATTCACCCCTTTAAGCTCGAGCATCAGCTGATCAAATCAACGCTGGCCTTGTTCTCGCCTGAAACCGCAAAAATTAGCCCCGTTCACTTTCGCCTTGAAGTTGCAGGTGAGTTGCAAGCAAAGGCCGTTCTCAATCACTTAAGATCCCGACTCATTCCTGTCATTGTTGAAGGCAAGTGCTTTGAAATTATCGAGGACAGAACCCACACTCAGGTCAACTTAAATGAAGTGGGACTCTGGGAGCTCAATCATCAAATGGAAATTCCAGGTTTAAAGCCCATGGAACTTTCTCAATGGACTTCATCCACTCAGTATTTATTGGAATCCTTAGAATTGGGTTTGCCTTGGATTCTAAATCTAGAAGTGAAGGATCTGACAGCAAGACTTGGTATTAAAAGGGAATGGGACATTCGCCTACTTAAACACTTAGGACTTCTGCATTATGTTTTCTTTGAAACCCTGAGTTTGTATTTCACTGGCGAAATCAGTGATGGCAAAGTGATTCGCCAGGAAGAGCTTGTCGCGCAAACAAAAGAAAAAATAAGACTGCTTTTGATTGCAACCAATGCTGAAAGCACAGTTCGAGATATGAAATTTGAAGAACTTTGCTCGAGCAGTTTGCTGGTGGCTTTACAAAAATTTTCTGATCGAGTTTTCAGCCTTGTGGATGCCGAAGAAGTTTTTTTAAGAGAAGTGGGTGAAATCAGATGCCAGGGACTCGTGAAGCGAGAGCTTCGCCTGGTGTTTGAACTGATGAAACATAACATTTCCAGATTCGGTTTAGAAGATTTCAAAAAACCAAAGTTTAGCTTTTTGAAATCTTTGACCTTTCAAAATGAAGAACTCAAAGGGCCTTATCGTGTTCTTCGCACCATGCCTCCTGAACTTGGTTTTGCCACAGGGTTTTTTCAAAACCTAATCCCCTATGGTTTTCAGATTTACCTCAAGGGGCAAAAAATTGAAGAACTCGAAGACGATGAGTTCTCTTTTGAAATGAATTTGGTCACTGATCAGCCCAATCAGAACTTCAATTGGTTCGAATTGAACCCGACATTTTTCTTGAAGGGTGAACAAGTGACTTTGGATACTTTTTTGCATTCAGGAAAAGGTGGGGTCATCGAGTTCAAGGGAAAGTATTATTTGATTCCAAAAAAACAAATCCCTTCTGTTAAGCGACTCGAGCATTTCTGGGAGCGTTTGCAAAAAGGCACCAGCGATAAAAAACGATCCGCTCAGACGGGTTATTATCAATTGCCCCGTCATCAAACCTTAGAACTTTTAGCTCTTCGTGCGACAGGTGTAAAAATTCGCGGGGACGAACAGTGGAAAAGAACCTGTCAATTTTATGATCAACTGGGCTCTATGGATTTTGAAATCGAAGGTTCTGAGTCTTTAAAAAAGTGGCTGAAGCCCTATCAGCTCTTAGGAGTCAAGTGGCTGCTCTCTTTGTACGAACTTCGTATGGGGGCTTTGCTGGCAGATGATATGGGTTTAGGTAAAACACTTCAGACCTTGAGTTTTTTAGATATTTTAAAATCAAAATCTGAATTGAAAAAAGTCATGATCGTTGTGCCTTCCTCTTTGATTTATAATTGGCAATCAGAAATTGCTAAGTTCACACCCAGTCTTCCTGTGGCTTTATTCTCGAGCCGGGACAAAGAAAAACTAGGCCCCCTCTTAGAATCTAAATCTGATTTGGTTCTGATTGTGACCTATGGCCTTCTGATGGAGCACGCAGATTATTTAAATCAATACCGTTGGAATGTGGCCATTTTTGACGAGGCTCAAAATTTAAAAAATGTGGCAACCAAACGAACCAATATGGCAAGAACTCTAAAAGCTGATTTCAAAGTGGCCTTAACAGGAACGCCCATGGAAAATCATTACGGTGAATTCTATTCGATTCTGGATATTTTAGTGCCAGGAAGTTTGGGTTCATTAGAGGATTTTAGAAAACAATATGTGAATCCAGAGATCTTGTTAAAAGCAGACTTGGATTATTTAAAACTCAAAGTAAAACCTCTGATGCTTCGAAGAACAAAAAAAGAAATCTTAAGTCAATTGCCAGAAAAGCAAGAATCTAAGGTCAGTATTGCTTTCGAAGAGCGACAAAAAGAAATTTACCGAGATATTGCACTTTCTTATAACAATTCCATCAAAACTTCCTTGGAAGTGGAAACTGAGGGTAGCCTTCAGTTACAAATGTTAACAGCCCTTCTTCGGCTTCGTCAGGCCTGTTCTGATCCTGCAGCCCTACCGAATGTGAAATACGAGCGCATTCCACCAAAGCTGGAAACACTTCTAGATTCCTTAGAAGAAATCACAGCCAGCGGCGAATCAGCCTTGGTCTTTACTCAGTTTTTAAAAACCCTCGAGCGCACGGTCAGCGTTTTAAAAGAAAAAGGGATTTCTGTTTTTGCTTTGCATGGTGGGGTGTCTACAGCTCAAAGGCAAAAAGTGTTAGCTGACTTCCAAAACTCACCAAAAGGATCAGTGCTTGTGATGACTCTGAAAACGGGCGGTGTGGGTTTGAACTTAACCAAAGCCAGCTACGTCTTTCACCTGGAACCCTGGTGGAATCCGTCCGTTGAAAATCAAGCCACTGATCGAGCTCACAGATTGGGTCAAACCAAAGCCGTTCAGGTATTTCGCTATATCATGCATGAATCCTTAGAAGAAAAAATTGAGCTTTTGAAAGAGCAAAAAGGGCGAAAGTTTCAAGCTCTTTTCAGTGATACAGAAGGTGAGTTTGACCCGAACAATGCCAAATCTGGTGGTCTGACAAAAGAAGATTTTGACTACTTGATTGGGCTTAGGTCCACTCAGTAACCTGTGATTCTTTCTATTTTTTTTTCTAAAAGTGACCAATCATCTTTTAGGTGAATACTTTGCCACAAAGCTTCGATCTCATGAATGTAGAGGGTTTCGGGCTTTTGTTTTTTTAAAATCAATTGGGGATTCTGGGCTTCATACTTTGAAATCAAATGGATGAGCTCTGCGGGATACAGCTGGGATTGCGAAGACCTTGTCCAGGCCTGTCTTAAAATTCCAGACTGAAAATCAAAGAAAGTTTTCTCAAACTGAACATGATTCAAAGTTAATGTTTGAAAAAAAGTTTGAATGAATCGCAAGTCTTGCTTTTGATCAATGGGTTTTAAATTCAATCTTTGAAAAAAAAATCGGTGGTACTCTTGGTGAAAGGATTCTTCAAAAACTTGATCTACAAACTGAATATCCAAGCCTGGTTCAGCAAATTTCAGTGATTCAGCAAGCCTTTGAATTCCCCATAAGAAGCTCTCGGGTTGGCGGCCATAACTGTACAAGCCTGCATGATCAAAGTAGGCGGCTGTAAAGTGGGGATTGAAATGGGGCATAAAACGATAGGGCCCAAAGTCAAAAACCTCTCCGTTGATATTCATGTTGTCCGTATTTAAAACGGCGTGCACATAGCCAGTCATCATCAGTTGAGCTGCAAGTTGAGCTGATTTTTCTGTCACAATTTTTAAAAATGTTTTGAATTTTTCATTGGGCTGATAACTGATCCCTTGAAAGTATTGGTCAAGGCATCCACTGACAAGTTGATGAATCATTTCTTTTTGTTGTAAATAGGCAAGTCGTTGAAAAGTTCCAAACCTGATTGAGCTATGAACTCGTCTGGTGAGTACGGCTCCACGAGTGGGGCTGTCTTCATCGGGCCTTTCGAGCTCTTCACCGGTCTCAAAGATGCAAAAAGTTTGACTGGTGTTGACTCCCATTGATTCAAGCATTTCACTTGCAAGAAGTTCTCGAATGGCGGCTTTTAAGGTCAGCCTTCCGTCTCCACGTCTTGAGTAAGGTGTGGTGCCTGAACCTTTTGTTGTTAAATCATGAATTTTTTTATCCAGACCCAAAAATTGAGAGTGCAGAAAGCCTCGGCCGTCACCAATTTCCGGATTGTAATTTCTGAATTGGTGACCGTGGTAGGCCAAGGCTAAAGGCATTTTGATATTATTTGAGAAAGGCTCAAACCGACAGAAATGTTTTTCAATTTGCTCTGGATTCAAACTTTCTAGGCCTAAATTTTGAGCAGATCGTTTGTTGAACCAGCGAAGCGTAGGTTTCGGGAATTGAGCTGGCGGGACGGGTGAACCTAAAAAAGAGTAAAAATTGTTGTTTATCACAGGGGTGATCTACACGACTTTAAGACATTGGACTAGTCATTGTGTTGAAAGCCAATTGAAAACCTGTTGAAAGTGCAATGATTTCCCATTAACTTTAAGGTTCCAATTCAACTCAATGGTAAAGGAATTCAAAATGAAAATGACACGAAGAAGTTTAATTCAAAAAGCCACAGGTCTGTCTGCATTGCTTGCACTTGCACCTCAGCTTGTGGTGGCTGAAGAAAAAAGACGTGCTCGCGGCGGCGACTCTAAAGCAGCTGCAGCAGGTCCCTTGGGTTACCCCCTTGTTGATCCAGCAGGAAATGCGGGTAAAGCAGTGAATTATGTAAAAGTTCACGCTGATTTGAAAGATGCGAAATTGAAGACGGAAAGACAGGGAATGGCTTGGGATCAACAAAACTGTGCTAACTGCTCGTTTTACAAAGATGTGGGATCAAAGGACGGCGGAAAAGTTGGAACCTGCACAATCTTTGCTAATCAATTAGTTGTTGAAAAAGGCTGGTGCTCTTCTTGGAATAAAAAAGCATAATTTTTTTGCTGTTTTAAAACTAAAAAAGGAGATGACAAAATCATCTCCTTTTTTTTGGGTGCTTTTGAATGTTATGAATTTCGAAGAGCTCGTCTTAGGATTTTTCCTACGTTGGTTTTTGGTAACTCAGTTCTGAACTCGACTTGCTTTGGAACTTTGTAGCCGGTGAGTGATAACTTTGCATGAGCGATCACATCTTTTTCATTTAAATTTGAATCTTTTTTAACCACGAACACTTTCACGATTTCACCCGAGTGTTCATCTGGAATTCCGATAGCTGCCACTTCAAGTACACCAGGGTGAGAAGAGATGGCTTCTTCGACTTCATTCGGATAAACGTTAAATCCTGACACCAAAATCATGTCTTTTTTGCGATCGACAATTTTAAAATAACCTTCAGAATCCACTTGAGCAATATCACCAGTGATCAGCCACCCGTCAGCGGTTAATACCTTAGCTGTTTCATCGGGACGCTGCCAGTAACCTTGCATGACTTGCGGGCCTTTACAGCAGAGTTCACCCTGTTCACCCGCTGCCACTTCTTTTCCGTCATCGTCAATGAGTTTTACGTCCGTGCTGGGAACTGGAAGCCCGATGGTACCAATTCTATCGTTGCCATCAATGGGATTGACGCAAAC
>Ga0164293_10001397_pt1 | contig 20134 bp, 22 predicted proteins | sample GEODES118metaG_FD_111487 | JGI IMG/M metagenome (GOLD analysis project Ga0164293, IMG submission 111487) | Eutrophic lake water microbial communities from Lake Mendota, Wisconsin, USA - GEODES118 metaG | ecosystem: Environmental > Aquatic > Freshwater > Lake | place: USA: Lake Mendota...
CACAGGTGACTCAATCACTGTGGCGCCTGCTCAAACATTGACCGATCGTGAATATCAAATCTTGCGTAATGCCTCATTGGCTGTCTTGCGCGAGATTGGTGTTGATACTGGTGGTTCAAACGTTCAGTTCTCTATCAACCCAGTTGATGGTCGCATGATTGTGATCGAGATGAACCCACGTGTGTCTCGCTCATCTGCTTTGGCATCAAAAGCCACTGGTTTCCCAATCGCTAAGATTGCTGCCAAGTTGGCAGTTGGTTTCACATTAGATGAACTGCAAAACGACATCACTGGTGGCAAAACACCAGCATCGTTTGAGCCATCAATCGATTACGTTGTGACCAAGATTCCTCGCTTTGCTTTTGAAAAATTCCCAGCCGCTGATAAGCGTTTGACCACACAGATGAAGTCTGTGGGTGAGGTGATGGCGATTGGTAGAACATTCCAAGAGTCTTTCCAAAAAGCCTTGCGCGGCTTAGAGGTCGGTGTTGATGGTTTGGATGAAAAATCAACAGACTTGGATGAGATCATTCAAGAAATCCGTGAACCAGGCCCAGACCGCATTTGGTATTTGGGTGACGCTTTCCGCATGGGCATGAGCAAAGCTGATGCATTCATGCACACCGCGATCGACCCATGGTTCTTGGCACAAATATCAGAATTGATCGATATTGAAAAGAAACTACAAGATCGTCAGTTAAAAGATTTGAGCGCGCAAGAATTGCGTTTTGTAAAACAAAAAGGTTTCTCAGACCGTCGTTTGGCCAAGCTTTTAAAGACAGATGCCAAAGCAGTTCGTGAAGCACGCCATGCTTTGAAAGTAAGACCTGTTTACAAGCGTGTTGATACATGCGCGGCAGAGTTCTCAACCAACACGGCTTACATGTACTCTTGCTACGAAGCTGAGCATGGTGAATGCGAATCTCAACCTACGACCAAAGAAAAGATCATGGTTTTGGGTGGCGGTCCAAACCGTATTGGTCAAGGTATTGAGTTCGACTACTGTTGTGTACACGCCGCTTTGGCGATGCGTGACGATGGCTATGAAACCATCATGGTCAACTGCAACCCAGAAACAGTTTCTACTGACTATGACACTTCTGATCGTTTGTACTTTGAGCCATTGACGCTTGAAGATGTTCTAGAGATCGTTGCGATTGAAAAGCCAAAGGGTGTGATTGTTCAGTACGGTGGTCAAACTCCATTGAAACTAGCCCTTGATCTAGAAGCTAATGGTGTACCTATCATTGGTACCAGCCCAGACATGATCGATGCTGCTGAAGACCGTGAGCGCTTCCAAAAGCTATTGCAAGACTTGGGCTTGCGTCAGCCACCGAACAGAACAGCTCGTACAGAGCCAGAGGCTTTGAAGTTGGCTGAAGAGATTGGTTATCCATTAGTGGTTCGTCCATCTTATGTTTTAGGTGGTCGTGCCATGGAGATTGTTCATGATGGCCGTGATCTAGAGCGCTACATGCGTGAAGCGGTCAAGGTGTCTCATGACTCACCAGTATTGTTAGACAGATTCTTGAACGATGCGATCGAGTGTGATGTGGACTGTATCTCTGATGGTAAGAGAGTCTTCATTGGTGGTGTGATGGAACATATCGAGCAGGCCGGTGTTCACTCAGGTGACTCAGCATGTTCATTGCCACCATATTCACTTTCAAAAGAAACTGTTGATGAGATGCGTCGTCAAACTGCAGCGATGGCCAAGGGCCTCAATGTGATTGGTTTGATGAACGTGCAGTTCGCGATTCAGCAAGTAGATGGCAAAGACATTGTGTTTGTTCTTGAAGTCAATCCACGCGCGTCAAGAACAGTTCCTTATGTATCAAAAGCAACAGGTTTGCAATTAGCGAAAATTGCTGCTCGTTGCATGGTTGGTCAAAGCTTGGATCAACAAGGCATTGGCGACGAAGTCATACCGCCATATTTCTCCGTGAAAGAAGCGGTTTTTCCATTCAATAAATTCCCAGGCGTTGATCCGATTCTTGGACCAGAGATGCGTTCAACAGGTGAAGTCATGGGTGTTGGTAGAACGTTTGGTGAAGCCTTGTTCAAATCACAGTTGGCAGCAAGTACCACTTTGCCTAAATCAGGCGCGGTGTTGTTAACAGTCAAAGACAGTGATAAAGCCAAAGCGGTTGAAGTGGCACAAATGCTTCACGACATGGGTTATTCAATTGTGGCAACTCAGGGCACTGCTGATGCGATTCAAGCAGCAGGTGTACCAGTCAAGCGCGTGAACAAAGTCAAAGATGGTCGCCCACACATTGTGGACATGATCAAAAATGGCGAAATCGAGTTGATGTTCACCACCGTTGATGAAACAAGAGCGGCGATTGCTGATTCAAGATCCATCAGAACCACTGCTCAAGCGAATTATGTGACTTATTACACAACCATCAGCGGCGCAAAAGCTGCGGTTGCAGGTATCAAGGCCATCAATCAACTTGAGGTTTACGACTTACAGGGCTTGCACGCCTCTTTATAAGATATCGGCTAAGATATATAAACAATCAAAAAACAACAATGACTGGTAGAGAACTACCAGTCATTTGTTCTTCAATTAACTAGATTTTGGAAGTAGATTTATGAGTACCATTCCCATTACAAAACATGGCGCTGAATTATTAAAGCAAGAGTTGCAAAACTTGAAGCATGTTGAGCGTCCGTCTGTCATCAACTCCATCTCTGAGGCGCGTGCCCAGGGTGATTTATCTGAAAACGCTGAATACGATGCGGCCAAAGAAAAGCAAGCTTTCATTGAAGGCCGCATTCAGGAGCTCGAAGGCAAGTTGGCCGCTGCGCAAATCATCGACCCTTCAACATTGGATGTTGAAGGTCGCATTGTTTTTGGCGCTACTGTTGAAATTGAAGATTTAGAAAATGGCAAAAAAGTCACCTATCAAATCGTGGGCGATGACGAGGCTGACTTAGAAGCCAATAAAATCTCTATCAGCTCACCGATTGCTAGAGCTCTAATCGGTAAAGAAGAGGGCGATGTTGCTACCTTCTCATCTCCGGGCGGCAGTCGTGAAGTTGAAATTCTGAACGTTAAATACATTTAACTCAGTTAACTTCAAACAACCTTCAGGCAAACCTCAAGAAACTTACTGATGCACATCACCGCCCAACGAGTTTTTATTTTCATCTTGACTCTGTGGGTGGGTAGCATCATCACGGTGGGTTATATCGTGACTCCCACTCTGTTTGCAACCCTTTCAGATCGCCAGGTGGCTGGTATGGTTGCGGGTGCGCTGTTTCGGGTTGAGGGGATCATCAGCATGATCCTGAGTGTGGGTTTGATTGTCTTTGCTAACTTATTGGTCAAGCGTGGCTGTGACCGTTATAAAAATATCCGTTGGTATTTATTGGCCATGTTGATCTGCGCAGGAGTATCAGCGTTTATTTTTGAGCCCATGATGGACTCTTTCCGTGAAGAGGCTCTGAGTAATGGCTTTCCGGTAATGATGTCACCTTTGGCTGAGGCTTTCAGCAGACTGCATACCTATGCAAGTGTTGTGTACCTGCTGCAATCTTTGATTGGCTTGGCGCTCTTATGGCGTCTCACCAAGCCGAACTAAAAAATAAAACTTAGTTAAAAACTTAGTTATAGACTTTATTTAAGACTTAATGGGCGAACTGATTAGCGACTGAGCTGTCTTTTCTTAGCGCTGGCCTGACGTGGCTTAGCACGCTTCACTTGACCGCCGGCAGCGACTCGCTCATTACCAAGCACAGTGGTAGCCACTGGTTTTGGACGACGCTGAGGATTGCGTGTGAATTTCTTCACCATCACCACTTTAGGGCCGCCAGATTTACCACGGCGCTTTTCAGTGACTTCTTTTTCTACCTTGGGTCTAAAAAGAACCAATAACTTGCCGATGTGTTGAATCGGTGCAGCATTCAATTCATCACACAATTGGTTATAGATTGCCACACGAGCTTCGCGATCATCGCCAAAAACGCGAACTTTGATCAAGCCATGAAAATTAAGGCCATTGCTCACTTCTTTGATAACTGCTGGCGTGAGGCCATCAGCACCAATTAAAACAATGGGTTTTAAGGTATGAGCGTCTGAGCGGTGTGCCGAACGTTCGGCAGAGGATAATTCAAGTATTGGCATAGAAATTTCTTTGGAAGGCCTCAATGATAAGGCATTAAATTGCAAAGTATGTGGTGCAAGATGAAAAAGAGCGGAAAATGGCGACCTAACTATAAAAAATGAGTGAATCACTCATTGAGCACAGAAGTGGAACAGTGTGGCAAAGAATAAATTTAATAAAGACTGGTTGAATGATCACCTGAACGACCCCTACGTCAAAATGGCGCAAAGGGAAGGATATCGTGCGCGCGCCGCCTATAAATTAAAAGAAATTGATGAGCAAGATCGCTTGATTGGCCCTGGTATGGTGGTGGTTGACTTGGGAAGCACGCCTGGTAGCTGGTCTCAATATGCCCGCAATCGTTTGGTTGAGCTCGGAAAAAAGAATCCAGACACACCTGATGGAAAACCTTTTGGCAAGATCATTGCAATTGATATTCTGCCCATGGATGACATCGCGGATGTGACCTTTTTGCAGGGTGACTTCCGAGAAGAAGAAGTTTTAAGGCAATTTGAAGCCTTGTTACCCGGAAATCCTGCTGATGGCCCAAGGGTTGATTTGGTGCTATCGGACATGGCGCCTAACTTATCGGGTGTTTCAACAGCCGATTCGGCCAGAATGGGGCATTTGGCTGATTTGGCCTTGGAATTCTCTCAAGCTCACCTAAAACCCAATGGAGCCTTATTGATCAAGTGCTTCCATGGCAGTGGCTACAGCCAAATCGTGGAATCATTCAAAAAAGTCTTCAAAATAGTCACTCCCAGAAAGCCAAAAGCCTCGAGAGACAAATCGGCTGAAACTTTTCTCTTAGGAAAACACCTTAAGTGAGCGTTTGATCTGAGAGCAAAATCCTTCAAAAAACCCCTAAAAATGAGTAAAACCATAACAAATCTATGGGATTTAATGACTTTTTAAGTTCAGCACTTGAAAAGGGGAGGGAGTAGAATCATATGGTGTACAGATATATCCGCCTTAAGGAGGCTTCGTGAACAATAATTTGATGCAGAAAGTTGGTGTGTGGCTCATCGTGGGCCTCGTGCTGTTCACTGTCTTCAAGCAATTCGACAAGCCACGCGCTCAAGAAAGCGTCACCTATTCTCAATTCATGGAAGATGCCAAAAACGGCAAAGTGAAGAGAGTGGATGTTCAAGGTCGCAATATTCAAGTGATCTCAATGGAAGGCCAGAAGTATTCTGTTCTAAGTCCTGGCGATATTTGGATGGTGGGCGACTTGATGAAATACGGCGTTCAAGTAACTGGTAAAGCAGAAGAAGAGCAAAGTCTCTTGGTATCTGCCTTGTACTACTTGGGCCCAACATTATTGATCATTGGTTTTTGGTTCTTGATGATGCGCCAAATGCAAGGTGGTGGCAAAGGCGGAGCATTCTCATTCGGTAAATCAAAAGCTCGTTTGATTGATGAAAATACAAATGCTGTCACATTTGCCGATGTGGCTGGATGTGATGAGGCCAAAGAAGAAGTCTTTGAACTCGTCGATTTCTTAAAAGATCCCAGTAGATTTCAAAAGCTGGGTGGTCACATTCCAAAAGGTGTTCTTTTGGTGGGCCCTCCTGGTACCGGTAAAACATTATTAGCAAAAGCCATCGCTGGCGAAGCCAAGGTGCCGTTCTTTGCAATCTCAGGCTCAGACTTCGTTGAGATGTTTGTCGGTGTTGGTGCAGCACGTGTGCGCGACATGTTTGAGAACGCCAAGAAACAAGCGCCTTGTATCGTCTTCATCGATGAGATCGATGCGGTTGGTCGTCATCGCGGTGCTGGTATGGGCGGTGGTAACGATGAGCGCGAACAAACATTGAACCAAATGTTGGTTGAGATGGATGGTTTTGAGGCCAACAGCGGTGTGATTGTGGTTGCTGCTACTAACCGTTCAGACGTACTCGATAAAGCTTTATTGCGCCCAGGTCGTTTTGACCGCCAAGTGTATGTTGGCTTGCCTGATATTCGTGGTCGCGAACAAATTCTTAAAGTACACATGCGCAAGGTGCCTATCAGCACCGACGTTGATGCAGCCGTATTGGCGCGTGGCACACCTGGATTCTCAGGCGCTGACTTGGCCAACTTGGTGAATGAATCAGCCTTGTTTGCAGCGCGTCGCAATAAGCGCACAGTAGACATGCAAGACTTCGAAGATGCGAAAGACAAAATCTTCATGGGTCCTGAGCGCAAGTCTGCAGTAATGCGTGAAGAAGAGCGTCGCAACACGGCTTATCACGAATCAGGTCATGCGGTTGTGGCCAAAGTATTGCCAAAGGCAGACCCTGTTCACAAGGTCAGCATCATGCCGCGCGGTTGGGCATTGGGTGTGACTTGGCAGTTGCCTGAGCATGATCGTGTGAACATGTACAAAGACAAAATGTTGGAAGAGATTTCAATTTTGTTCGGCGGTCGTTTGGCTGAAGAAATTTTCTTGAATTCCAGCAGCACTGGTGCATCGAATGACTTTGAGCGTGCGACCAAGATGGCGCGTGACATGGTCACTCGTTACGGTATGAGCGAAGTGCTTGGCACGATGGTTTACGTTGATCCTGATCAGCAAAGCATGTTCGGTCCAGTCAGCTCTAAATCAGTCTCTGAAGCAACACAGCAAAAAGTTGACGTTGAGATCCGCGCGATTCTTGATAAGCAATACGCTGTGGCCAAGAGGATTCTTGAAGAGAATCGTGAGAAAGTAGAAGTCATGGTCAAGGCTTTGCTTGAATGGGAAACCATCGATGCAGATCAAGTCAATGACATCATGGCTGGTAAAGATCCACGCCCACCGAAGTACCCACCAAGCGCGCCAAATAATGGCGGCGGCACAGGTGGTACACCCGTGGTTGCCGAAGGGGGCGCCCCAGCGGCGGCTTAATGGCAAAGCATGACCTAACGCCCGTGGCATGGCGCTGCGGGCGTTTTCTTTTTGACTGGAGCAAACGCACAACTCCAGTGGTCATGGGTATCCTCAATGTCACACCTGATTCATTCTCTGATGGTGGCCAATTCACCAATCGTGACAAAGCTCTCAGGCGTGCTGAAGAAATAATCAATCAAGGGGCTGAGATCATCGATGTTGGTGGTGAGTCGAGCCGTCCTGGATCTGAACCTTTATCACTGCAAGAAGAGTTAGATCGCGTCATACCCATCTTGGAAGCACTTAAAGAGGCACCAGTCGCAATCTCAATTGATACCTACAAAGCAAAAGTCATGACCGCGGCCATCAATCTTGGTATTGATTGTGTGAATGACATTTGGGCATTCAGACAGCCGCACGCAATTGACGCAATTAAAAATAGTTCATGCGGTGTGATGCTCATGCACATGCAAAAAGATCCGACTACCATGCAATTCGATCCACATTACCAAGATGTGGTGACTGAGGTGAATGGCTTCTTGATCGAGCGCTGTGTGGCTTTAGAAGATGAGGGTGTTGCGCGTGAGCGTTTAGCCATCGATCCAGGTTTTGGTTTTGGTAAAACCTTGGAGCACAACATGACCATGTTGGCGCACTTTCAAGCATTCTGCCAACACGGTTTACCAGTGGTGGCCGGGATTTCTAGAAAATCCAGTTTAGGGCTTATCACAGGCAAAGACATGGCCCATCGTCAAACCGCCAGCGTGGCAGCAGGTCTAATGGCTCTCGAGCGAGGCGCCAGAGTTTTAAGGGTACACGACGTCGATGAAACCATGGACGCAGTCAAAATTTGGGTTGCCGCCCAAGAATGCTTATAAAATACATACATGACACGTCAATATTTTGGTACAGATGGTATTCGTGGGGAAGTCGGCAAGTTTCCGATCGTCCCTGACTTTGTGATGCGCTTGGGTTACGCCGCAGGTCAGGTATTGGCAAAAAGTGCCGGCATCCATGGCAAACCCACTGTATTGATTGGTAAAGACACCCGTGTTTCAGGTTACTTATTAGAGGCCGCTTTAGAAGCTGGCTTCTCTGCAGCTGGTGTGGATGTGATGTTGTGCGGCCCAATGCCAACCCCAGCCGTGGCTTATCTCACCAGAACGCTTCGACTGTCTGCCGGCGTGGTGATCTCTGCTTCACACAATCCGTATCACGACAATGGCATTAAATTCTTTTCTGCTCAAGGTGACAAATTAGACGACGCTGTTGAATTACAAATTGAAGCAGCCTTGAATGAGCCAATGAACTGCGTTGATTCAGCTCACTTGGGTAAAGCAAAACGTTTGGATGATGCAACCGGCCGTTACATTGAGTTTTGCAAAAGCACCTTCCCGAATCACTTGAGCCTTCATGGCCTTAAATTGGTGGTGGACTGTGCTCATGGTGCCGCTTATCACATTGCTCCTCATGTCTTCCATGAGTTGGGTGCTGAAGTTGTTTCGATTGGTGTTCAGCCTAACGGTAAAAACATCAATGATGGTGTCGGTGCTACAGCACCGAAAGCATTGATTGAAAAAGTCAAAGAAGAAAAAGCCGACTTGGGTATTGCTCTAGATGGTGATGCTGATCGTTTGCAATTGGTCGATGCTCATGGCAGATTATTCAATGGCGATGAACTTCTTTATTTGATTGCCAAAGCCAGAAAAGATGCTGGTGAATCAGTCAAGGGCGTGGTTGGTACGTTGATGACCAATCTAGCAGTTGAAAAAGCCATTCAGGCCGAAGGCATTCAATTTGAGCGCGCCAAAGTGGGCGATCGCTATGTGCTTGAGAAGCTCAAAGAAAATAATTGGCAATTGGGCGGTGAAGGCTCTGGGCATATCATTTGCCTAGATAAACACACCACAGGTGATGGCATTGTGGCAGCCCTTCAAGTGTTGTCTGCGATGAAGCAAAATCAAAAAACCTTGGCCCAGTTATTAGAAAAAGTGACGTTGTTCCCGCAAACCTTGATCAATGTGAAATACAAACAAGATTATGACTGGACATCTGACACCAAGATCCAAGAAGCAATCAAACAAGCAGAGAAAAACCTCCATGGCAGTGGCCGGGTGTTGATTCGCCCATCAGGCACGGAGCCCTTACTCAGAGTAATGATCGAAGCACAAGATGCTGTTCAAGCCCAAGAGCAGGCTAAAAGAATAGCCCAGACCATTCCTGTATAAGCACTTACTTTTTAATAAGTGCTTACTTTTTATCAAATAGTTTCTTTCTTAGGCGTATCCGTTTTACTCACTCTAACGCCAGGGCCCGATAATTTATCTGTGCTTGCAATTTCTTTGTCAAAAGGAAGTCGGCAGGGCTTTTTGTTCGGATTGGGTTGTGCTTTAGGATGCATATTTCATAGCATCCTGGTGCTGGCAGGTGTCAGCGCCATTATTATTTCTAGCCCCAATTTATTTGCGTTCTTAAAATTATTGGGAGGCTTATATCTAATTTATTTGGGCGTTCAAATTTTTAAAAATAATAGCTTCATTAATTTAGACAATCAAAGAGCGTCAGATGAGTCATCAGTGAGTCAGACTTTTGTAAAAGGATTGTTGGCAAGCGCTATTAATCCAAAGGTAGGTCTTTTTTTCATATCGTTTCTACCTCAATTTGTTATTTCAAGCCAAGGTGAAATCATTTTTCAGCTGGCACTCCTGAGCGGCATTTTTATTTTTCAAGCAATCTTGATTTTTAGTTTGATTGCCTATTTTGCAGGGCTAATTAACCATGTATTGAGGAAGCATAAAAATGTCTCCCCTTGGTTAGATCGCTTTGCGGGCTTATTTTTAGTTTTATTGGGTATTCAGATTCTGATCGATTGATCATTTATGAGAGATTTTTATTGCTCACATTTACAAACACTGATAAAGCCATTGGAAATTTAAAACATTTCTGCGCTTAAAAATTTTAAGGCTTCAATGTTTTCGAAGGGTATTCCCCAAATTTTTCATAATAAGATTCACTGAAGTGACTCAGATGAAGGAATCCCCAGCGCAATGCAATTTGAGTGACTGTAATATTTAAATCATTTTGTTTTGCGGCTATTAAATCTTTTTGAACCAAATCTAATCTAAGATTTTTCAAGAAATTTTTTGGGCTATTTTGCCTGTATTTTTGGAAGCCATTGTGCAAGGTTTTCAAGCTAATGCCTACATTGTCGGCTACATCTTGTAATGTAATGGCTTCTGCAGCATTTTCCCTCATGTACTCTTCGGCCCTTCTAATGTATTGAGGGGTGATAATTTTTTCAGGCTGGTGTAACTCCTGAGAGTATTGATTTTTTTGATTAAGCAGTAAAGAGCTCACCAGCAACTGCTCTAATTGCCTGGTGATGATCGGAAAAGTCTTTGCCGACTCACACACAAAATTATTTGTAGCCAATAAATGAATAATGCTTTGATATATTTCAAAGCCTGATGACATATTCAAAGAAGATGAAAATTTGACATCTTGTTTAATAGGATGCCCTAGCAGCGTCTCGCAGGTTCTATGTATTAATTCTTTGTTAATTCTAATAATTAATTGGTTGCAATTATCTCCCCATTTCATCGAGAGAGGATCGCTGGTATTGATCAGTGCTGCAGTTCCTTTATTGGCTTTGACAACGCCATCTTCCACGGTTGCATCCATGACACCTGTCATAGGCAACATAATTAACAAAAATTTATCAAATGGATCACATGTGATATTGACGCCTGCACCATACCCTAGGGTATTCACAGAAGTATTTTCGAGTTGAAAATGATTCATATCAGCACTTAAATGTTTTTCCTGCCCAAGGACATTTAGATTGTGCGGAACAAAAATATTGCCAACTTTATGTCGCACCTCATCAACCTCATCACCGCTGTGAAAAAGTGGGTATTTATCTAACCATTTAGTTAGGCTTGAGAGATCTTTTGTTGGCGTCATTATTGGTAGCTTTTTATGGTTAATTACTTTGGCTAGTGTCGTAATTTTCCATAAATCTCGATATTAGGGTAAGTATGGATTAGGGTAACTCTCTACAAGACGGCTGAATAAACCCTTAATTAACAGGGTATTCCATTATAAATCCTTCCCTTTTTTTTAAAGTTACCTTTTAGGGATAGCCCCTTCACTGAAGGGATAGGACGCTAAATCAATCCTGTGGATGATTGATGCATATCAACATTTAACCGAGTGTATTTTGCAAATGATCCAAAACATCAAGCCTATTCAAAAAACCATGATTGGTCATGGCTTATTAATCATGTTTATAGCCCTTGCTACGGGATTACTACTTTGGGTTTCCTTGTTGGGTGGATTTGAAATTTATCCAGGATTTATTTTAAGCATGGATTTGGGTGGTACCCCAGAGGGGTGGGCTAGGGTTCATCGAGGTGTACCGATGAATGCATTGATGATTTTAGTATTTGCATTTGTTTTGATAAGCCTGAATTTCAGTTCTAAAAAAGAAAATATTTTGGGATGGATCTTTATTGCTACTGGTTGGGCTAACACGATTTTCTATATTGCCGCCAACTATTCGGGAAATAGAGGCTTGAGTTTTGGAGAGAATAAGTTTGGAGCTTCAGATATTTTTTCTTTCATTGCTTTAATGCCAGCTTATGTGTTTGGTGTTTTAAGCATGGCGATCATTTTTCATATGGCGATTCATTGCCTGAAGAAAAGTTAATTTTTTTATTTAATTTATCAGCTTTAAGGAGCAATCATGACTATATTAAACAGATCAGAATGGTATGACGTTGTCAGGGATACAAATTGGGTTCCTAAATATGTATCGCAGGAAGAATTATTCCCAGATGTTATGTGTGGATCCATGGGGATTTCATTTGAAAATTGGACTTCATTTGATGAGCCATACAAACAATCATATCCAGAGTATGTAAAAGTACAGCGCGAAAAAGATTCAGGTGCCTATTCTGTTAAAGCTGCTTTAGAGCGAAGCGATATCTATGAAAACGCTGTTCCAGGCTGGAAGTCTGTTTTAAAACTTCATTATGGTGTTGCTGCTAGATCAGAGTTTGGCGCAGCAAGTGCTGAAGCACGCATGGTCCGTTTTGGCCCAGCTCCTGGTATGAGAAATATGGCAACCATGGGCTCTCTTGATGAGACTAGACATGGACAAATTCAACTTTATTTCCCACATGAGCACATTAGCAAATCTAAGCAATTTGACTGGGCTCATAAGACTTATGACACAAATCAATGGGCAGCCATTGCTGCTAGATCATATTTTGATGATGTGATGTTAACCAGAGATGCTATTGGCGTTTCAATTATGCTGACCTTTGGATTTGAAACTGCTTTCACAAATATGCAGTTCCTTGGTTTGGCTGCTGATGCTGCTGAAAATGGAGATTTCACTTTTTCAAATTTAATTTCCAGTATTCAAACTGATGAGTCTCGTCACGCCCAAATTGGCGGTGCTGCACTAAAGGTTCTTTTAGAAAATGGCAAAAAAGAAGAAGCTCAAAAATTATTAGATATTTCTTTTTGGAGATCTTGGAGAGTATTCACGGCCTTAACAGGCCCGGCAATGGATTACTACACACCACTAGAGCATCGAAAATCTTCTTTCAAAGAATTCATGTATGAATTCATCATTAACCAGTTTGTACGAGCTTTAGAAGATTTAGGTCTAGATAAACCATGGTATTGGGATATTTTCATTGACCAATTAGACTCAGCTTCACATTGTCAGCAAATGGGATTCTACTTCTGGAAGCCGACGCTTTGGTGGGATGCCGCGGCAGGTGTGACGCCGGAAGAGCGTGATTGGTTGGAAGAGAAATATCCAGGCTGGAATGATAGTTGGGGTCAATGTTGGGATGTGATGGTTGAAAACATGCTGGATGGCAATATGGAAAAAACATATCCAGAAAATTTGCCATATCTATGCAATATGAGCCAATTACCAATTATTGGACGCCCAGGTAAGGGGTGGGATGTTAAAGATTATCCACTTGAATACAAGGGCCGTATTTATCACTTTGGTTCAGTGCCTGATCGTTGGTGCTTTGAACAAGACCCGGAGAGATACGCTAATACAAGAACTCTTGTCGATCGATTCTTAGGTGGCGAAGTTCAGCCTCCAACGTTAGAGGGCATTTTAAATTACATGAGCTTAGGCCCAGGTGAAATTGGTGATGATGCTGAAGGGTATGCTTGGTTAGATGCCTATAGAAATCATCCTAAGTATAAAAAAGCAAGTTAATTAATAAATTTAGAGGTAATAGAAATGGCTTTATTTCCCTTATGTGTCAATTTCGAAGGAGACTTTGTTCTTCAACTTGTACCGGTTGATAGTGAGAACTCAATGGATGAGGTGGCGAAAGCCGCTGCACATCACACGGTGGGTAGAAGAGTAAAGAATCAGCCTAATAGAGTTTTGCGAGTTAGGCGCTCAGGCGAGAGTTTCTTTGCAAGAAATATGAAAGTTTCCGAAAGCGGTTTAAAGCCGACGGAATGTGTCGAAATTATTTGGGAATAAAAGAATGGCGTTTAAAAAAGTTTGTACCGTTGAGGATATTTGGGAAGGTGAGATGGATTCCTTCGACGTTGACGGTAAAGAAGTTTTACTAGTTTGCAAGGATGGTGGCAAGTTCACTGCATTTCAAGGGATCTGTCCCCATCAAGATATTCCACTGGTTGAAGGAACATTTGACGGCAAGATTATTACTTGTAGAGCGCACTTGTGGACGTTTGATATTTGTTCCGGTAAGGGCGTAAATCCTTCAGATTGTGCATTGGCTCAATATCCAGTCAAGGTAGATGGCGAGGATATTTATGTAGATGTAGAAGGTATTGAACCTTTATTTGCCCATACTTAATTAACAAAAAAGGAAATTTAATGTCGTCAGAATTAATGGGGAATAACAAGGTTGGCCCAGTTATGCGTGTAGGTGAGTTGGCCTTAGCAGTTGTAGAAGCAGCTAAAGAGGATAACCCAGGGAAAGAAATTAATGTCGTTGATAAAAAGGCGTACTTAAGAATTGAAACAGATGACGAAATGATCCTCAGAAGAGAAACAATCGAGGAAGCATTAGGCAGGCCTTTCAAATTAAACGATCTTGAAGTTGATTTGAGCTCATTTGCAGGCAGGATTGATACGCAACAAGAGTTCATTAGATTTTATTTTGAAAAAAAGCTTGAGTTAATTATTTAATTAAATATTAGGAAATATCAAATGTCTCAAACAGAAAATGTAAAGCCATTGAAAACTTGGAGTCACTTAAGCAATAAAAGAAGGAAGCCAAGTGAGTATGAGATCGTTACAGCCAATCTCCATTTTAATAATAGAGAGGCTGACGCTCCCTACCAAGTTGATTCAAATATGTTTATGAATGAGTGGTACAAGAAAAATACATTTGGTAGTCAATTGCAGCATCCCGATTGGAATGCTTTCCGAGATCCGGATGAGGTTGTTTACCGAACTTATACGATGATGCAGGACGGTCAAGAAAATTATGTGTATGGCCTATTTGATCAATTTAGTAATAGAGACCACGATAAATCTTTAGATTCTAATTGGGTAGGTACCCTTGCTTTGCGATTTGCCCCTGCAAGATATCTATTTCATACTGTTCAGTTGCAGTCAGCTTATATCGCTCAAACAGCTCCTGCAAGCACAATTACGGTCTGCGGCATTTTTCAAATGGCTGACTCATTTCGCTGGTTAACTCATACAGCTTATAGGTCAAAAGAGTTATCAATTTCATACCCGGAAAAAGGTTTCACAAAGAAAGAGCAGTCTTATTGGGAAAATGAGCCGGTCTGGCAAGGATTTAGAGAGTTAACTGAAAAATCACTAATAGCATGGGATTGGGCTGAGTCATTTGTGTCTTTAAACCTAGTAGTTAAGCCTGCCATTGAGGAGGCTGTTATTAGAAAGCTAGGTGAATCAGCAAGACATAACAATGATCAACTATTGGCTATGTTATGCGACGCACAATTAATTGATGCCGACAGGCATCGTCGTTGGACAGCTGCTCTAGTAAAAATGGCTTTAGAAAATGAATCAAACCGTGCAGTTATACAGGGTTGGATCAATAAGTGGGAGCCGTTGGCAGACAAAGCAATTGATGCTTATTGTAGCGGTATGCCAGATGTTCCTAATGCAGCTAGCGACGCTAAAGCAGCCTCTCGCGCTTATAGAAAATCTTTGGGATTCTAAATAAAGACGCCATGATGGTATCCAATCAAATCAACATCAATGGCGAAAAGGATGTGTGTATGCAGCACAGTGAAGATACTGTGTTGCTAGCTTCACTCAGATCTGGTTTTGGATTCCCTTACGAATGTAATGCGGGCTCTTGTGGAAGTTGCAAGTATGAGTTGTTGTGCGGCCAGGTTGAGTCCTTGTTTGATAACCCGCCAGGGTTAACCGCAAGAGATATACGAAAAAACATGTACTTGGGATGTCAAACCAGAGCAATTTCTGATATTTCCATTAAAACAAGGCTGTCTGATGAGTATGTGCCTTTAACAAAAACTGAAAGACTCAAAGCACGATTTGTGGGTGCACATGACGTCACTCATGACATCAAGGAGTTTGTTTTTGTTACTGATCAAGCGGCAAATTTCCAGCCAGGACAATACGCACTTTTAACGTTCCCTAATCTAGGGATCAAGCGTGCTTACTCAATGTCAAATTTGGCGAATTCAAAAGGCGAGTGGTGTTTTCAGATTAGAAAAGTACCGAATGGGAAAAGTACTGATTTTTTATTCAATGAAATTTCAGCTTCTGATGTTATAGAAATTGACGCTCCGTATGGAATGGCATATGTCAGAGACAACTCTAGAAATATTGTTTGTGTGGCTGGCGGTTCAGGTCTTGCCCCTATGGTGTCGATAACAAAAGGCGCTTCTGAGCAGGGCCTATTGAAAAATAAAAACCTACACTTTTTTTACGGTGGCCGAAGTTATAGAGATGTTGGGGTTGAATCTCAATTAACTAATTTACCTGAATTTGGAACAAAAATTTTTTTCCATCCAGTTGTTTCTGAATCATCAGAAGAGAATTTAAAACATTGGTCTGGTGAATTTGGTTTTGTACATGAGTCAGTTGAAAAAAGATTGGGAGGGGATATAAAAGATTATGAGTTTTATTTTGCTGGACCACCACCGATGACAAAAAGTTTGCAAGAAACCTTGATGTTGAAACATCAGGTTCCTTTTAATCAAATCCATTTTGATCGTTTTTTCTGAAATTTATTTATCAACAACAAGTGAGGGGGATCTATGAAGCCACTAATTAAAGGAACATTGCTTTTAGCTTTAGTTTCTAATTTGGCATTTGCAGTAACAAGTGAGGATATAAAAGCTTCTTTTAATCCTTATGAAAAAGGAATGCCAACTATTCCTGGTTTTACACCCGGCATGGTCATTAATAAATCCAATGTGAATAACTTCAAAGATTTTCTCGATCCAGCAACTTTTACTTTGGTTTCTGAGGGGGCTCTAGAATTAACCACTGAAGCAGGTCATTCAGTCATGTTGCATCCAAATTATGTGGCTGCTACTCAAAAAAATGCAGCCAATGTGAAGTTAGGAGCCACCCCGGGCACCATTGATGGATATGTTGCAGGTCGACCTTTCCCAACAAATCCACAAAAAAGTGATCCAAGAGCAGGTGAGAAGTTAGCGTTCAATTACAAGTATTCTCAAATTGTTGGCGATAGCGGCCGAATTTATCCTTTCTACTGGACTTATATTGATTACAAGACCGGTAAAAAAGAGAAGCGTGTTGAATTTGACTTCAACTTTATTAGTTTGAAGCACAGAACAACCCAAAACCCTATTGAAGACATCCAGCCTAACTCATCTAATATTTATAGAAATATTTATTTAAAGGTATTGGCTCCACAAGATTTAAAAAATACCCAATTGTTAATTCAGCGATTTGATGACGATACGAAATTGGATGACTCCTATCTTTATCTTGGTTTCCAACGTCGAGTTAGACGTTTGCCAACAGGTCAAACGACTGATTCATTCTTGGGCTCTGATTTAATGATTGAAGACTTTGAGGGATATAACGGCAGAGTTCTTGATGCTGAATGGAAGTATGTTGAATCTAAAGTCATGTTGACTCACTTCTATCGTCATAGCCAATTAAAAGACACTGAAGCGAAAGATTCAGATGGTTATGGTATGGCAACTTTTGGTGGTAAGAGCGGATGTTTTGCTAATGCACCATGGAGCCCTCGTTTAGTGCACGTTCTTGAAGCTGTTCCTACGAATAAATCGAGCCCTATTGGTAAGCGTGTGATGTATATGGATGCTCAAACATCAATTTTCCCGATGATCCTTATTTATGACAAAAAAGGCGCATTATGGAAACGTTGGGATGTTGGTTTTAGTGATTCTGCCTACCATGCACCACAAAATAAAAATGCAGGTATTGCAGCCTATACAACCGCTTCTATGTTAGATGTGCAAAATCAACATTGCACCGCATTGCAACTAAAAATGATCAGTGACCCTAAATTGAACCCTCCAAATATGTTTAATGTGCAATATATGAGGGGTGGTGATTAATTAAAAATTGTTTTACAAGAGCGTTTTTTTGTTTTCACTCTTGTATTCAATCACCCCTTTTTTACTGGGGGTGTTGACCTTGTTAATATGGGAAACAAGGTCCGTTGTGCCCCCCTTCTCTTTGCGGAAGGAGAAGGGGGCTTTTATTAATCATTTACTCAGGAATCACTATGGCAAGCTATAAACTATCTGGGGGTTGTGCTTGTGGCAATTTTCGTTATGAATTCAATGGTGAGCTAGCCATGGCATTTCACTGTCACTGTAGAGATTGTCAAAGATCTAGCGGCACAGGATCGGCTGCCGTTTTTGCTGCAAATCGTAGTGATTACAAATCCACTGGCACGACAAACTCTTATAAATTCACTGGCGATAGTGGAAAAATTGTTGAAAGACATTTCTGCCCTACTTGTGGTTCGCCTTTATTCAGTTACGCTGAAGTTCTTCCTGATTTAATTTTTGCCCGCATCGCTAGTTTGGATGAGCCATCTCAAATCAAGCCAAGCATGCATATTTATTGCGATAGTTCTCAGGCTTGGGATAGGCCCAATGATCATCTGGCTAAATTTGGAAAAATGCCGACTTAATTTTTTTAGTCTTTCTTTTTCTTCTTTTTATCTTTTTTCTTGGATTTCTTCTCTAGCTTGTCTTTATTGCCGTTGGCGTAGACAGCCCATTTCTTAATCTCTTCCAGTAGTTCCTCAAGATCATCGTAAGGCAACTCTTTGAAATTAATTAAACTGATTGACCCAGTTTCTTGTAATTGTTTGACAGCTTCTTCATAGCTATACATATAAAACCCCCGTATTTTCTTCAGTTTCGTTTAGAAGTGTGTCAATATCAAGACAAATAAGACAAGTCACAAAAGGTTCACCCAAGAGCCTTAATGAGTGGCCTGGGTCATCGCTGAAATGTCATGAAGCTGTCATATAGTTCCATTATCATGGAATTATGAAAAATATAGACGCAGTTCAATCCTTTTTAGCCCTTGGTCAAGAATCAAGGCTCAACATTTTTCGCCTAATCGTGCAAAAGGGCTCTGAGGGAGTCACTCCCTCAGAAATCAAAGAGAGTTTGGGTATACCGGCAGCAACCCTGTCCTTTCATCTCAAAGAACTCTATCAGGCCAATCTTATCTTGGTCGAGCGCCAAAGCAGGAATTTAATTTACCGGCCTCATGCAGAGCAGGTGACCGGTCTTATGGACTTCCTGTTATTCAATTGCTGTGGCGGTCAACCTTGTGCGACCAAAGAAAATAATTCAAACATTGCAGGAGTTCAATCATGAAGCGCATGCACATTCACGTTGGCGTGACAAATCTAAAAGAAAGTATTTCTTTCTACTCAAAGATGTTTGCCACAGCGCCCACCATTGAAAAAACTGATTACGCCAAATGGCAATTGGAAGATCCAAAAATCAATTTTGCTATTTCAGCCAGAGGTGCTGCCGAAGGCCTTAACCATTTGGGCATCCAAGTGGAAGACGCTACAGAGCTTTCTGACATGAAGGCTCGTTTAGACACATTACAAGCGGACTTGGTTGAAGAAGAGGGTACAGCTTGCTGTTATGCAAAATCAGACAAGTACTGGGTGAATGACCCTTCCGGTATTCCATGGGAAACTTTTCACACCTTGGATTCAATTCCTGTATTTAACGAGGCGCCAGCAAGCAGTGCTGAAGCCAATGCCTGTTGCGTTCCAACTACCACCGCCAGCATTTCAATTGGATCAATCAAAAATTCAAGCAAAAGCTGCTCGTGAACTTGCGATTCAATCAACTATTTAATTCATCATCTAAAAGTAACTTTAAGAAAAATTTATCATGAAGAAATACAACATCCTTTTCTTGTGTACGCATAATTCAGCGCGCTCTGTTCTTGGTGAGGCGATTGCTTCAACCCATGCCAGCGGTCGTTTTGTGGGCTTCTCAGCAGGCTCAACACCTGGAACCAAAGTCAATCCATTTGCAGCTGAGCTTGCCAAGGAGATGGGTTATCCAGAAGAAAAACTATCCTCAAAGAGTTGGGATGTTTATGGCAAAGAAGATGCCCCTCAAATGGATTTCATTATCACAGTGTGTGACAACGCTGCTGGTGAGGTTTGCCCATTTTGGCCGGGAAAACCAGCTACTGCTCACTGGGGCTACCCAGACCCATCACAAGTACAGGGCACTGATGATGATAAGAGACAAGCCTTCAAAGAAGTCATGATTGGCTTGAAAAAACGCATGGATATTCTAGGGGCGATGCCTCTTGAAAAATTAGATGCGATGACGATTCAGTCTGAACTCAGAAAGCTTGCAGAAGTTAAGTGATTAGCAATTAAAGTAAAAAAATTAAACATAAAAAACTAAGATCAAAAAAGTAAAACAAAAAAGAAAGAAATACCATGGGTTTATTTGAGCGTTACTTAACAGTCTGGGTTTTCTTGTGCATCTTGGTTGGCATCGGTGCTGGCCAATTAATGCCAGATACCTTTCAAGCGATTGGCCGTATGGAGTTTGCAAAAGTAAACATACCCGTAGGCTTCTTGATTTGGGTCATGATCATTCCGATGTTGCTGAGAGTTGATTTTAAAGCGATGCATCAAATTAAAAATCA
>Ga0164293_10001399_pt1 | contig 20108 bp, 24 predicted proteins | sample GEODES118metaG_FD_111487 | JGI IMG/M metagenome (GOLD analysis project Ga0164293, IMG submission 111487) | Eutrophic lake water microbial communities from Lake Mendota, Wisconsin, USA - GEODES118 metaG | ecosystem: Environmental > Aquatic > Freshwater > Lake | place: USA: Lake Mendota...
ATTTTCCGGACGGAGTGGTCCTCCTGGAGTTGATTGAGAGCTGCCTTTGCGATAACGATTTTATCGGACTTAAGAGCTTGGTCTGCCAGCGTGAGGAGTTCCTGCGGAGAGGCCTGTTTTTCCACCATAAGGCTTTGAATGGAAGTGAGTGCATAGGGGTCACCAAAGGAGGCGTTAAAGAGACGGACTTTGCGAAAGATAGCCTCCTCATTAGGTGCCATGAGAATAGCTCGGCGCATGAGGTTTATAGATTTTGGAATGTTCCCCTCATTGGCCGCGATCTCCGACTGCTCTAAAAAATTCATAGCCCGCCAGACTTTGAGCCGTTGATAAGCAGGCGGGATCATCACCCAAAGGAGCATGCCTGTAAGAAGCAGTGCCAGTACGATACGCACACGGATGTCTCCTGCCAGATTCTGTATAACGTGACGGGGCGAATGGTGTACATGATGTTCGACTTCATAGTCTGGCAGTTCGACAGGTGCCGGTGCGAGAGGTGCCGGACTGGAGTGGCGTTGCTGCGGCGATTCCTTCTCCTTGAGCTGTCTTTTTCGACGAGGCGCGGCCCGGGAATTCTTGGCAGCGTCTACGGATTTGATTATTCTCCTCACCGAGTCGTTCACTTTCTCCCTAAACCATCCTCCCTCATGGTAAGTGCCAAGAATTCTGCGAGCGTGTTTGATGCAGTAGTGACATCAGTTGTATTCCAGACAGCCGCTTCTAAAAGTGTTTGCCCGCGATTTCTGATTCCCTTTGCCACAACATTCCAGCGTCCTCTCAGAGTATCCCCTTCACCACTGATCGTTTCATCTTCATAGGAATCATGCTCCGATGAGATACCTCCTGCAATGATGGAGTGGAAAACAAGCACATGCCGCCCGGCATCGCGGAATAAAAAAACACGAAAGCGGAAACTCTCCTTGCCCACTTGGATCGTGAGAGAGTTGAGTTGCTTTTCAAGTACCATGCCGATGCTGGCAAGACATGTTCGCGGATCATGGATGTTCAGGGCCTGAATGGCTGTACGGCCAGCGGGCCACCGCAGGTAAAAAATCTGCCACTTACGTCCTTCTGAATCCGCAAAACGTTCGGAAAATCCATCTGGAAAAAACAGGATGCGGCGAGTGCGTTCGGGTATTTGAATTGGCATCGTGCCCGCGCTGCCGGATTTGAGAGTCCAACTGCTTTCGGACATTGTCCCCGCCTCATGCGCGCGATACCACAGTTCTGTTCCTGCGAGGGAAACCATCGCGAGAAAAAATGTGGAAATGCATGCTAGGGCGATCGGCTTGGAAATTGTCAGCGGTTTATCGGGTGAGTCATTGATAGTAGCTGATGCAGGGTTTCTTTTGTTGCGGATTGTGCTGTAAAAATGAGCGATCAGCCAAAGTGTCACGAGCGTGGAAATCAGAATGACATAGCCTGCCATGTCATGCCACTTTTCGATCGCATCGACCCCTTCCTTGTAAGCGATGATTGACAGAATCGTGGTGCGTAGGAAGTTTCCAAACAACGCAACTAAGAGGGAAATCGAGACCAGAATAGAGCGAAAAAATCTACTGAAACGAAAAACTTCCCCGAGGAAGAGTGAGGCCATAATACCACTCTGAAGTGACCTGACTCCGCTGCACGCCTCCTCCACGCCAAGGGTGCCGGTAGGTAAGGCAATGAGGTGTCCACGCCGCACCGCCTCGTAGCCAAGCCAGTGGAGAATTTCCAGCGCAGCCATGGCATTTTTCTCCATGAAGAATCCCATGATCGCCTCCTCTGCGTTGCGCGGCCATGGAATTGCGATCAGGAAGAAGCCGACCGGAAATAGAAAATGCCGCATCCAGGCGTAGCCACCGATACACCAAAGAAGGAGTAGGGTGAGCAACACCGCGGAGAGTGCGCCAAGGATGCCGGGAATCCTCCACTCCGGATTTGCCTCGTAAAAAGGCTGAACAGCCAAAAGAAAAGAAAGTGTCGGCAGGGCTGCCATGCCGAGTCTGAACAGGTTCTCGGATTCCCCGTGCAGGGGGCGGTCCCGCCAGCGCTGAAAAAAAAGCACCACGCACAAGATGGGAACCAAAAATCCATAGCTATATTGAGGGTCGATCTCCCACTCGATCCAGAGCATTCGGATAGCCAGCCACCAGACTGCGGCTAGTCCAATCCAAACCGCCCAGATTTGGCGGGTCAGCGCGATGCGAGCCGGGAGGTGTGTTTCCAAGAGCATCGCTCCCTGTTTTAACGGCCTTTTCCGAAGATCATGACGTGCAATGTCTTTAGGATTACGGTTGCATCAAGTACAAGTGAGAAGTGGCGGATATAATACAGATCATACATCAGCTTTTCGAGGGTATCATTGATGCTGGAACCGTAGGAATAGTTCACTTGAGCCCAGCCTGTGATGCCTGGCTTCACAAGATGCCGGAAATGGTAATATGGAATGACCTCTTCATATTGTTCGACGCATTTGATCCACTCAGCGCGAGGACCGATGAGGCTCATTTCGCCACGGAGCACGTTCCAGAGTTGAGGAAGTTCGTCTAGGCGCGAGATGCGCAGCCAATGCCCGAGTGGCGTCACACGCGGATCACCTTCTGCGGTGTAGATGCCCTTAAATTCACTGCCGACCTCCATTGTGCGAAATTTATAGAGGGTAAAAAGGTTGCCATGCTGGCCGACCCGGGTCTGGCTGAAAATCACAGGTCCACGTCCTTCCCACTTGATCAGCAAAGCAACGATAGCCATCACCGGTGAGATAAAAAGAAGGGTGAGGGATGCCAATATGATATCAAAAACACGCTTAAGTGAGGCAAAGGCGGAGTGCTGTACTAGTTGAAATCCCGAGTCCAAAGGCCAGGTGCGACTGAGCAGGTCAGGTGGCATTTTTTGCCAATAGGCCTCGAAAAACGAGTGCATCGTGTAGACAGGCAATTCTTGAAAATGTACTGCGACAAGAGATGTTAGGATGTTGTTTTCGAGGTGGTCCGGCGGAGCTGCAATAACGATAGCTTCATGTTCAGTATCAGGATTTTCCTCTAGATTTTTTAGAACATCACTGGCTAATGCTGAGTAAATCGGGCTTCCAGGACCTGCAACATTTGCCCCTACCACGGCATCTCCAGCGGCAAAGAAGTGAAGTTTCTGTTTCTCTCCTTTGATGGTGTAGTTTTTGTAAAAACGCTCGCCAGATTCTGTGTCGCTAATGACTAGTAGGCGTTGGTTTCTGCGAAGCAGATGGGAGGAATAGATTAGTCGCCTTTGGAAAAGCGAAATTGCGCTGAAAGCTAGGAACGTGAAGCCGAAAATCGAGCGGCTTGAGGCAACCATTCCGCCGAATGATGCCACTAGATAGACAGCGAAAGCGGAAATAAGAAATGCGGTTAGGCACGCAATAAGGTGTTCGCTGGAATAGCTTACCGATTTCATTTCGGAGCGTGGGTTGTAGGCCCCGATCAGGCTGAGGGAGAAAATCGAAATGGCTGTTGGCAAGATCACCTCGGGCCAGCCGTATTTATTAAAGTCTCCGGATAATTTTGATGTAGCTATGTAAATTCCTGGCCACCAAACGGAATCAAGAATAAAAAGCAACAGCATAACTCCCCTTTCTCGGGATGAACCCCGCGCAACTTTCAAACCGGCAGGGAATAAGGATGCCGACTTTCTGGAAAGTAGACTGGACTCGTGTTCGCTAGCTTCCATGGAATGTGTGGCCATCTGTTGAATAGGGTAGCGAGTTACTGACGAGTACCATAATGCTCGTAACGGACTGCGTAAAGTTTTTCTTGTTTATTTAATAATCAAAAATCTTAGTAACGGTTTTCCGTAAATGGAATGTATCAGACCATGTTAATCCTAAAGTGAAAATGAGAGGAGGTTTTTTAATAGGAACCCTCAACACGAGTGGAAACATCGCGGTACCCATAGTCAATCTCGTAAATCTGTTTCATGCAGTCCACAGACTTTGCCTTGTCGCCCATCTTTTCATAGACGAGCCCCAGATTGTAGATTACGTCCTTCTTTACGGAATCCATCGCAAGAAGTTCAGAAGCAGCATCGGACAGCGTTTTAGCCGCGAGGTCGAGCATGCCGCGTGCGGTGAAACAGCGGCCGAGGAGGCACATGGCTTTCGTGCGGACATTTGGGTTTTGCCTAGCCTTCTGGAGTTCCGGAATGGCATCCTGCCAGCGCTCTAACTCGGTGAGAAGCTCACCCAGTTCGAAGCGGAACTGAAGGTCTGTAGGGTTTTGTTCTACTCTTGTGCGGGCAAATTGGAGTGCAAGTTCGGACTGCTGGGATCGAAGACCGGGTAGTTCCTCTTCGTACAACTTCGATTCCGGCGTGCCGGGATGGGCTGCGATATAGTTCTCTCGGGCGCTGATGGCGATATCGAACTGACGGATTTGCAAATCGGATGCCTTGCGCACTAGTGCCATGTCGGAGTTATTCGAGAGAGCGGCCGCGTATGTGAACCAGCTGGCGGCATTTTCCCAATCCTCCTTTTGCTCATACATCTCTGCGATGCGCCGCGAAGTGTCGATATTTCCGGGTTCCGCTTCCGCCTTCGCATGCAGTTCGGCCAGGAGGTTCTCGATCATTTCTTCGCTGCGGACCACGCGGGATTGCTGCTCGAGTGCGATGGCCTGCTCCTTGTTTTTAATCAGATCTCGATATGTTGTTTCCTCTTTTTCCCAACCCCCGCTTTGCATGGAGGCTGAGGCTGAGGCGTCTTTCATGCCTTTGATGGCGGCCATGTCGTTTGGAGTGATCTCGAGGATGCGCTGGTAGAGTTCCACAGCCTTGTCTGGTTGCGCGAATTGAAGTTGGTGCTTGGCGAGTTCGTGCAAGGTTTTGGTGTCCTTGGGTGAACTTTCAAGAATGGTTTCCAAGGCAAATGCGGCCACTTCGGGGAGATTTGCAGCCAGTGCGGCTTCGCGGAGGGTTTGGTTGAGTTGCGGATTGTTCGGCTCGGTTTCCAGACATTTCTCGATGGCTTCAATGGCTTCGAGAGGGTTTTTTTTAATCTGAGCTTGAATTTTCATCGCGCTGAACGAAGCGGTGGAGAAGATCGATTTTTTTCCTCCGCTCTTTGCCAGTGCGGCTTTGCGGGCGAGCTGGCGTCCGGCAAGGAAGTCAGGGCAACTTTTTAGAATCGTCTGAAGAATCTGGATCGTGTAGCCGTAGTTCTTCAGTTGCATAGCGCTCATGGCTTTCAGCCAGTTTGCGCGGTGGAACTCGGGGAGATCTTTTTCTGTCTTCACGTTCATAGGAGAGGAAAACTATATAATGTCTTGGCATATTTATTCAAGCTTCCCCTCACGCGATTTGGTGGCGATGGATATGGTATACTGATCGTATAAGGAATAGTCCCTCTCGATGAATTTGCCATTTCTGCTCCGCATCCTTTATCTTCTACTCATAGCACCAATGGTGCATGCCGATTGGCGAGTCGCTTTACCGGGTTGGAATTATCAATTCCCATCGGATCATGGAAGCCACCCAGACTTTAAAACCGAGTGGTGGTATTTCACAGGCAATCTGCAGGCTAAGAAAGGCGAGGAATTTGGTTTTCAACTCACATTCTTTCGCCAGGGTGTTTCTGATCCGTCCCGGTCCTTGCCGAAATCGCGCTTCGTTCAAAGGGACGTCAAATTCGCTCACTTTGCAGTCTCTGACATCAGCCGAAACAAATTCCACCACTTCCAAAAGCTCTCGCGCGGGGCATTTGGCGATGCAGGATTTGATGAGGTCGGGCGGATCGCATGGATCGAAAATTGGTCTTGCGAGCGCACGGGTCTGCATGATTTCAACTTAAAGGCGGCTCAGGACGACGTCTCCATGGATCTCAAACTCGTCTCCCTCACTGTTCCGGTCATTCACGGACGGAATGGAGTTAGTCAGAAGGCGGCAGGCGAGGGAAGGGCATCGCATTATTACTCGCTCACCCGCATGAGAACGAGCGGGACGATCAGCATCGGCGGCCTTGAATATCCGGTGGAGGGATTAACTTGGTTCGACCACGAGTGGGCCACGAACCAGCTTGCCTCGCACCAAAGCGGTTGGGATTGGTTCAGCCTCCAGTTTGAAGAGGGGGGTGAGCTCATGCTTTTTCAAATTAGAACGAAGGATGGTGGGCGCGATGAATTTTCCTCAGGCACATTTGTGGATTCTTTTGGCGCTGCTCAAAAGATCGAGCTTTCCGACTTCGAACTGGAACCAATCGAGTGGTGGACAAGTAGTGAATCGAAGGGGCGCTATCCTGTGGCATGGACAATCAAAATCCCCAAGCACGGGCTTGACTTAACCGTTAGGGCTCGCTTTTCGAAACAGGAACTCGCCTCTGCACCGTTTGCCTATTGGGAAGGTGCCGTCTCCGTCGAGGGGAGCCGCAAGGGGCGCGGCTATCTCGAAATGACCGGATACGCTGGCCGCATCGTGGGCATGCAGGCGCAGTGAGGGAGTTGTCTATTGCGGGATCGATTCGCCACGCACGAGGTCGTCCAATGTTTGCCGTTCGCGGGCGAGATGGAATTTCTCCCCATCGACGAGAATCTCGGGCAGCAGCGGACGGGAGTTGTAGTTCGATGACATGACGAATCCGTAGGCTCCGGAGCTGAGAACGGCGATACGGTCCTCGGGATGGAGCGGTGGCAATGGACGGTCCTGAGCGAAGAAGTCACCGCTCTCGCAGACGGGGCCTACGACATCCATTGTGGTTTTATCTGCTGAGGATTGACGAAGCGGCACGATTTCATGCCAACCTTCGTAGAGGGCGGGCCGGATAAGGTCATTCATCGCGGCATCGATGATGGTGAAGGTTTTTGCAGGCGTTTGCTTCACGTATTGCACGGTTGAGAGAAGCGCGCCGCCATTTCCCACGAGGAAGCGTCCGGGTTCGAAAAGAATGCGCAGTCCCAGGGGCTTCAGTTCGGGAATGATCGCGGCAGCGTAATCCTCCGGTGTGATGCGGCTTGAAGTGACTTGGCCATCCCACCACGAGGGGCTTCCGCTGCTCAAGGCCTCGTCGTAAACGATACCAATTCCACCGCCGAAATCAAAAAACTCGATGTCATAGGCTCTTTTCAAATCTTGAGCCAGTGCCGCAAGCTTAGCTGCGGCTTCCGCAAAGGGGCCGGATTCCAGAATCTGGGAGCCGATGTGCGTTTGGACGCCACGGATTTTCAGATGAGGGAGATTGGCTGCGACTTCATAGACTTCGGCAGCCCGGTCTATGCCGATACCGAATTTGTTTTTGCTTTTGCCCGTTGAGATGAATTTGTGTGTTTTGGCATCCACATCGGGATTCACTCGAATGGCGATTGGCGCTTTCATGCCGAGGGAGCCAGCGACTTCGTTGATGCGCGCGAGTTCGCCTTCACTCTCCACGTTGAAAGAGTAAACCCCTTCTTTCAAGGCGTATGAAATCTCTTCGCGCGTTTTGCCCACGCCTGCAAAGGTGCATCGGTCGGCGCGTCCACCGGCTTTCAGAACACGGAACAACTCACCGCCCGAGACGATATCAAATCCCGAGCCGAGCTTTGCCAGGAGATTGAGAACGGCGAGGTTGGAGTTTGCTTTGACAGCGTAGCAGACGAGGTGATCAAGCGGTGCCAGTGCTGTGTCGAGGCGCTGGTAGTTTCCCCTGATCGTGGCGGCGGAATAAACATAGGCAGGCGTGCCGAAGCGGTTGGCGATTTCATTAAGCTCCACACCCTCGCAGCGCAGGGTGCCATCAACATAGGAAAAGGAATGCACGCGGCAAAAATGGGGATGTTTTTTCCGGGTGTCAATCGGCCTGCGAAAAAATGTCAGGCCGCCTCGATGAGTTTCCGGTTTTTAAAGAGGTAGGCGAGGCCGGAATAGATGGAGAGGATCACTGTGACTGGAACAAACACGTGCGTTCCGACAAACCATGCGGTCGGGAACCAGGCTGGGACGTGGATTTCGCCGAGAGCCAAGAGGAGGAGAAAAAAGGTGATGGTGATCATCTGCCATGTCGTCTTGTGCTTTCCGAGATTATCGGCCGGTATCACAAGCCGCTTGGTGGCGGCCAGCGACCGTAAGCCTGTAATCAGGAATTCGCGGCTGATGATAAGGATGACGGCCCAGCTTGTGATTGCGTCGAATTGAATCAGGCAAATGAATGCAGAAGCTGTGAGAATCTTGTCAGCAAGCGGGTCCATGAGCTTGCCGAAATCGGTGATGAGGTTCCAGCGCCTCGCAATGATGCCGTCGAGCATGTCGGTGAGTGCGGCTAGAACAAAGACGGCAAAAGCTGTTGTGAAGCGGAATGGGAAATCGATCGCAAAGCAGAGCACAAACCCGCCTGTGAATGCCAAGCGGGCGACCGTGAGCCGGTTAGGAAGGTTCATTCGTTCTCAGCCTGAAGCGCAGCGTGGGCGCGTGATACCGTGATGTATTTTTCGGCACTTGCCCGCAGGGAGAAAATCTCCGCTTCGCTCAGTTGCCGCGCGACTTTGGCGGGTGCTCCCAATACAAGTGAGCGCGGTGGGATTTTGGTATGCGATGTGACGAGTGCCCCGGCGCCGATGAGGCATTCGTTGCCGATTTCCGCACCGTCGAGGATAACGGCCTTCATGCCGATCAAGCACAAGTCTCCAACCGTGCACGCGTGGATGACAGCAGCGTGACCGATTGTGCAGTAGGCGCCGACCGTGGCTCCGAGATCATCAGCGAGGTGTATAATACATCCATCCTGCACATTTGTTCCTTCGCCTATTTGGATCGTCTCAATGTCTCCTCGGAGCACAGCGCCGTAGAAAACACTGGAGTCACGCCCCAGACGGACGTCGCCAATGATGGTGGCATTGGACGCCACGAAGGAAGCCTCTCCAATTTGGGGTTTCGCGTGCAGAAACCTTTTGAGGCGGTCTTCGATGTTCATGGCTAAGCCGCCTTGAATGCTCGGTCGGCGACAGTTTTGTTAAATTGTTTTTTTCAGCCGGCGCTTGGCTTCAGCCACGAGTTGGGACTCTGCTTCGATCCAATCGGTCGAGGAGTTACCTGGCCATCCCATAGTCTGGCGACGCTCGGAAATAAAATAGGCGCGCAATTGGATCTCTTCGCGTGGAATGGTCGGAGCTTCAACGCTGGCAACCGGAGCGGAGACTTTGGGACCTGTAGTTGACTTGGTCGCAGTTTTTTTGACTTCTGTTGCGGCTACCGGCTTGGGTTTGGACGTTTCTTTTACAGCCGGCTTCGCAACTTTTTTGGCCGGAGCCTTCACAGCTTTGGCCGAGGTAGTTGTGACGTTGGTTGCTGTAGATTGCTTGGTTTTCGTTGCAGGCATATGAACGATTCTTTTAATCTGAATCAGCTGTTTGTAAAATAATTCTTCAAAAAAAAGCGAAACCGATTAGATTGATACTGTGAGTGCTTTCTTAATTCGCTGGTTGGTTACAACGGTAGCAGTTTTTTCAGCTGAGAAGGTTCTTCCCGGCATCAGTTGCTCCAGCTTGGGCGCTTTGCTCGGAGCATCGCTCCTTCTTGGAATCATCAATGCTTTCGTTAGGCCAATCCTTCTTTTACTAAGCATCCCATTTATAATTATATCAATGGGGTTATTTATATTTGTTGTTAATGCCTTGCTTCTGCTCTTTGTGTCGCAGATTATTCCTTCCTTTTATGTGGATGGCTTCTGGAATGCATTCTTCGGGGCCATCATCATAAGCCTTGTGAGTTGGATTCTTAGTTCATTTTTTCGCTCTAGCGATGGGTGCATTCACACCATCACTCACCATCCCTCCGTCAAAAAAGCCGATGCGCGTCTGATCAAGTGATGCTTTTTGATCCAGGTCAGGTTGGTGTTAAAATTTGCGGGATAACGAACAAGGCCGATGCCGACATGTGTATCGTTGCAGGAGCAAGAGCCTTAGGCTTCAATTTTTACTTCGGTTCGAAGCGATTTATCGATCCGGACAAATCTTTCGATTGGATTCGCTCATTAGAAGGGACTGTCGACCGTGTTGCTGTGGTCGTGAATGCCGATTCAGACTTGCTATCGAGAATTCGCGACTCGGGTTGTTTTGAGTTTATTCAATTCCATGGAGATGAATCGCCGAAAGAGTGTATCGCCTGCGCCGCGCGCGAATGGATTCGTGCCGTGCGAGTCAAAGACACTTCCTCGCTCGAAGCAGCACTTGATTTTCCGACTCCCCACCTTCTTCTGGATGCATGGTCACCGGCTGCTTACGGCGGCACAGGGCACATAGCCGACTGGAAAATGCTTGGCAAATTTTTGCGCCAGAATTCCTCGAGAAAGTTTGTGCTGGCCGGGGGGCTTACACCTGGGAATGTCAGCGAAGCCATTCGAATCGTTAGGCCTTCAGCCGTCGATGTCGCAGGCGGGGTTGAATCTGAACCGAGAAAGAAAGATGCCATTTTGGTCAAAGCATTCATCGATGGTGCTGCTCGAGCCTCGTATCAGGGGGAAGATTGGGCTTGACTCAGATCTACTTGCCTCGGTTGATTTTTTAAGCCCGAAGTTTGCAATTTTCGACTAATCGGATTTTATCTCATCTCACCACAATGCCACCTTTTTCTGAAGCCCATCTGCGCGCTGCTCTGCTTTTTGCAGTCATCCTCCTAGCCGGCTGCGTCACGGATAATCGTCACCGCATGGTGGTTAGCGTTGCCGATCAAAAGATGATTGTTCTTCGGGATGGGAAGCCGTTCTCGATGTATCCTGTATCCACTTCCAAATTTGGTGTTGGCGATACCCCCGGGTCCTATGCCACACCTCTCGGCGTTTTGCGCGTGAAAGAAAAAATTGGGCACGGCCTTCCTCCGGGATCGGTTTTCAAAAGCCGCAAACCCACAGGCGAAGTTCTTGTGATCGACGCCCCCGGACGTGATCCTATTGTTACGCGCATCCTATGGCTAGAAGGTCTTGATAACAGGAATCAAAATGCTTATCGACGTTACATCTACATTCACGGCACTCCTGAGGAGCGCAATATTGGAAAGCCGGTCAGCTATGGCTGCATCCGCATGAAATCGAAGGATATCATCGAACTCTTCAATACGGTTGGTCTGAATTCGAAAATTTTAATCACTCCAAATTCCTTGCCTCCAACCCTGACAATCGTTGTGCCTCAACGTGATTCCCGAAACTTCTCCGACTACCGCTAACTTCTAAATTTCCCGAAATGCAAAAAGCCTTCATTTTTTCTCACATCAAACGCCAGTCTCCGATGGGTACATGACAATCGATTCCCCCAAGCCATCTGTAATGAATCCTCTCGAGGAACGCATAATTTACAAGTTTCGCAATGGGTTGCTGCTTGCTGAGGCACTTACCCATCCCAGTATTTCGCTTGAGCGCAAAAATTATCCTTTCGACAACCAACGTCTGGAATTTCTCGGCGATGCCGTGATTCAGGTTGCCGTCACGGAGCATCTTTTCCGCATGTTTCCTGAATTTGGCGAGGGTCAACTAACAAAGCTCCGAACTCGCATCGTATCCCGCCCAGCCCTAAGAGATCGCGCTCTGGCACTTGATCTCGGCAGTTTCATCATGATGGGACGTGGCGAAGAAGCTAGCGGGGGACGAGATCGCGCCTCCACCTTGGCGGATGCTTTTGAATCCCTCGTTGGGGCGATTTATCTGGATGGCGGTTTTGACGCCGCTCGTATCTTCATTCTCCGCCAAATGGAATCGGTATTCGGCGAAATTGCCAATCAGCCAGATGAGATCAACCCAAAAGGCTACCTTCAAGAAATTCTCCAGGCCATAGAACCCTCCGCTCCGGACTACCAAATCCTCTCACAGACAGGGCCTGAGCACTCCAAGGTTTTTATCTGTTGTGTGCTTTGGAATGGGCTGGAATTGGGGAGGGGATGTGGTTGCAGTAAAAAAGAGGCCCAAGTCGCAGCCGCCCAAGTCGCCCTCTCAGACCGTCTTTGGGAGCATGCTATTAAGCCATCTCTGCCTAAGAAAAAGAAACGAAAATGATCTATCAACTTCCATTGCAAACGACCGGGTTTGCGGTCGGCCTCCTGCTGTTCATCTCGCACGCTCTTGGTCTGATCAAGCCATTTGCAACCATCAACTTCGTCCGAGCATTTCCCCGGTCCCGTGTTGCGGGTACTGTGTTGTTGCTCTTTGCTGCTGTCTGGAGCTTTCTCCTAGTGACCAATATTGATCTTGGGGAGTTTTCGCGATTACGCGGTTTGATGCTTCTCGGTATCGTTATAGGTGCCTTGTTGTCTTGGTTGTATGTGGAGGAGTTTCTGGCGGTGCGGTCGTTGGGCATGCTTTTACTTCTCGCCTCCGAGCCCATTTTGGAATCCTGCGCTCTGCGCATAGAGGAAAGCCGACTTCTTCTTGTCTCTTTGGCCTATGCCTGGATCATCGCCGGACTTTTCTTCGTCGGCATGCCATACCTTTTGAGGGATGCTGTAAAAATCCTGACCGCCAAAAAACAAATCTGGCTTCTGTCCGCGCTCGGAGGGCTTCTCTACGGAGCCGTCCTCATGACCGCCGCCTTGATCTGGTGGTGAACCTCACCATTCCACGCCCACCACAGTCAGGGTTACTGAATGGTGCGGCGTGCCGGTGCCGGTGTCCTTTGAGACATTTTTCTCACCAGTTCCATAGCTTGCAGGAGCTGCTGGATTCAAAAGTTGCCATGGTTTTTCGACGTCAAAAATTTGTTTCACAATTCCATCAATCTCAGGCTTCAACTCGGGCGCTTGCGTGGTGATCTCGCGTTCCCGCCCCTGCGGTGCCACAAAATCCTGAGCCATCAGACTTCCTGACAGAATCAGAATGGAAAAAAACACTCGTGCTTTCATTTTTTTAAAATACCACTCGGAATCATTCGTGGCAAGTGAGGGAGGTGCCCCGGAAAACCGGAAATCTTGACGCAATGGAGCCCTCTCCCCTAAAGTGCCTTTCTCGCAATGCTGTTTCGATATTTATTGATTTCTCTCGCCGCCCTCCTGTTTGTTTTCCCTTTGGCGGAAGCCCAGACTCCGGAGTCTACCACGCCTGCTCCGCCGCCTAAACGGCAGCAGGTCAACTCGGATGTCACTCCCAAGGAGCAGGCTGATTTTGATAAGGCTGCGGCTTCAGATCAGGAAGGCTCTTTATCTACCGCACTCGGTGGCTACCGTCGTTTCATAAAAAACCATCCAGCATCCCCGCTTGCTATGAAGGCTCAATTCCGAATTGCTCAAATTTATGACGATCTCGGCGACAGCACGAAGGCTTTCAATTCTTATCAGAAGCTTGTGACCCAATACCCGGACACTCCCGATTTCGAGCGCTCGGTGAATCGTCAGGTTGTCATTGCCAATGAGTATCTCGCGGGAAAAAAAGTCAAATTTCTCGGCTTGGCCTTCCTCTCCGGCACCGACCGCGCTGAGGAGATGTTTGCCTCTATTATCCAAAACTCCCCCTACAGCAAAAATGCTCCAATCGCGCAGTTCAATCTCGGGCTGACTTACGAACGTCAAAACCGCGTTGAGGATGCTGCCAAAGCCTACCAAGGTGTTCTTGACCGCTACCCAAACAGCTCCATCGCCGATGATGCCATGTATCAGATCGGCTACATCTACATGCGGCTTGGGCAGACCGGTAAAACTCAAGATCTTTCCGCTCTGGTTAAAGCAAAAAACACCTTCGAAGATTTCTTACTCCAATATCCTGCCAGCGAAAAGGCCGCGCAGGCCAAGGACAATGTCGTGAGCCTCGGCTCCAAAGAATCCAACGATCTCATGAGCATCGCTAAGTTTTATGATCGCTTCAAAAACTACCGCGCCGCCGCTATATACTACAACGACATCATCCGACGAGCTCCTGATTCTGCGGATGCCGTAGCGGCACGCGACCGTGTTCAGGAAATCCGCAGCGAATCAGGGGATGAAGCCCTTCGCACCGGCCCTGAGCAGGTGCAAACCGGTGAAATTGCATCCCTCCGCCGCAGGTTGCAAGCGCAAGTCGAAACCTCATCCCTCGCCGATTTCAACGGCCCGCCCCGTCAAGATATCGTCACCGACGAATTGCCTGTCGTAAGCAGACCAAAGCTCCGAACTGATTCGAGGGATGTCGCTCCGATGCCAGCAGTGGAACCCAACTTGCCCAATCCATGAAGACCACACACGCTGCACTTTTTGCTGCCGTCTTGATGCTTGCTGGTTGCGGTTACAAACTGGGTGAGATTCGCCCGACGCCCATGCGCTCGGTGAAGGATTTATCCGTTCCGACTTTTAAAAATAACACCTACGAGCCTCGCATAGAGGTGCTGTTTGCCGACACTCTCTTGAAGCGCCTTCAGCAGGATGGCAGTTACCGTATCGTCAACTCCGACCAAGCGCATGCCATACTGAACTGCACCATCACCAAGGTCGATCGCAACCCCCTTCGCTCCGTTCAGAATAATGTTCTTGCGACCAGTGAATTTGGTCTGACCGTTCAGGTGCGCTATGATGTTGTTGATCAAAAAACCGGAGCTATCCTCATGAGCGGATCCGCTGTTGGCAGGACCTCGTTTTTCAGTGGCAACGACCTCCAGACGATTGAGCGCCAAGCCATTTCAAACGCTGCCGCCGATCTTGCAAGCAACATTGCCGCCCAGATCACTGAAGGTTGGTAAATCGGTCCACCCGCTGTGCTAAGCGTCGTTCCCACACCCATTGGAAACCGACAGGACATCACACTGCGGGCCGTTGAAGTTCTGAAGACTGCCGACTTGATCGCGGCCGAGGATACCCGCCACAGCGGACTTCTCCTTCAACATCTCGGCATCAGGAAGCCGTTCCTCAGCCTTCACGGTCACAACGAGTCGTTCCGTTGTGAGGATGTCGCCAACCGCATATCAGGGGGCTTACACGTCGCCCTGATCACAGATGCCGGCATGCCTGGCATTTCCGATCCTGGCTACCGCCTCATCCGCACCTGCATAGACCGGGGATTGCAGGTCAGCGTGCTCCCGGGGCCTTCCGCCGTCCTCACGGCCCTCGTCGGTTCAGGGTTCCCGTGCGACCGTTTTTTCTTCGGTGGCTTCCTGCCGGTCAAAAGCGGTAGGCGCTCCAATGAACTCACTGCTGCCGCCGCAAGGAGCGAAACGAGCATTTACTTCGAGTCCCCGCACCGCATACTTAAAACACTAGCCACCCTCGATACGATCTGCCCCGGGCGCACTGTCTGCGTCGCGCGCGAACTCACCAAAACCTTCGAAGAATACCGCCGCGAGATACCATCCGCCCTCATTTCCCACTTTGAGAAGCATCCGCCTAAAGGCGAGATCACGCTTGTAATTCCCGCTGGATCAAGTGCGGTCGATGAGGCGGTTTCGTCCGAAGACGACGATTGACCATGCCGCCACTGACGCCGCGACAGCGTTTGCTTCGACTCGGAATCATAGCCCTCTCAGCTCTGCTCGTAGCCTTCCCTCTTCTCAAAAGCCTGATCCCATCACTTCCCGCACTTCCCTGCGGTTTCAAATTCCTCACCGGCCTTCCCTGCCTCTTCTGCGGTGGCACACGCTCCGCCTGCGCAGCTCTTCACGGGGACTTCGCTTATTCGTTTTACCTGAATGCCCTTTCGATCCCGGTGCTTTGTTTCATCTTTCTCCTCGCATTCGCAAGCGCTGCGGAGATCGTGCGCGGCCGTCCCTTCGCCTTCTGGCAATCGCTCTCGAAGCCTGTTTTCAAAATCTGGCCCGGCTTGATTCTCCTCCTGCTCGCCTGGTGGGGCGTCCACATGATCACAGCCCTGCGTACACCCAAGCCCGAGTTGTTGAATCCTGACAACCCCATCGCCACCCGACTCCGCGCTTTTTTCCGCTGAATCAACCTATTCCAAGTTTCGCAAAAATTCTGTAATTCATAAAATTATAACTTTTTATGGCTTTCATCATTTCAAAGCGCTTCTGGGCACATCGACCGATACTATGCCCAAGGCTTTTTTTTAATGTCCCTCTGCCGACGCCGATAGTCGTTTTCCTTGAACTCGCGGTCATGACGCCGCGCATACCTGCTTTGTGTTTGTTCCATTTCGGGTCTCTTTCTTTAGTGGGCCCCTCACGGTTTTTCGAGGTAGGACCAAAATCAGCATCCAGCCGTGGCAGGATGCCTTCAACCACTTGTATTCCTCACATGCAAACGTGTTACGGAAAACTCCGCTCCGTTTTCCGTAAGTCAGGAGTCGTGATATGGTGATGTCAGCGATTCACAATCGAATTATTGCACTACCCAGACTGAGATGGCCTGAGCGCTATCAGGCCACAATATAGCGGATTAGCTCTGGACCGTGGTAAACAAAGCCTGTGTAGAGTTGAACCAAGTTCGCGCCAGCTTCGATTTTTTCGTGTGCGGAGGCGGCATCCATGATTCCTCCCGAGGCAATGATCGGAAGGTCGGTGGCCGAGCGTAAGATGCGCACAACTTCCGTGGAACGCTGGCGTAGCGGAGTTCCGCTGAGGCCCCCTTGCTGATCCGAATTTTTCGGAATCGAGCTGTGATCCAATGTGGTGTTCGTTGCAATAAGCCCGGCGAGGCGCTCGGACTCGGCTAACGCAGCAATATCTCGCACAGCTTCGTCCGTGAGATCCGGAGCGATTTTGACCAGTAGTGGCTTGATATTGTTTATGCGTTTGAGGGTCCGAATGATCTCCGTTAGGGAGTCTCGGTCCTGCAGTGAGCGTAGATTCGGGGTATTGGGAGAGCTCACATTCACCACAAAATAATCCCCAAAGGGCAGCAGAAGCTTGTAGCTTGTTGCGTAGTCCGAAGCTGCCTGCTCATTTGGAGTCAGCTTCGACTTACCGATATTAATGCCCACTGGCACGCGAGGCCATCTACCGTTTTGCTTCTGACGGGCAAGGCGTTCGGCCACCACGCTCGCACCAGCATTGTTAAAGCCCATACGGTTTATTAGAGCTTGTTGCGAGGGATATCGAAAACAACGCGGTTTGGAGTTTCCGGGTTGTGCAAGGGCAGTGATGGTGCCCGCTTCGACAAATCCAAAACCCAAAGCCTCCCAGGCACGCAGGGCGTTGGCATTTTTATCCATGCCCGCCGCGAGGCCTATATGATTCGGAAATGTCAGACCAAAAAGCTTGGTGGGTTTTTGTGGAGTGGCGCCGAATGCTGCTCTCAGGAGGGAAGGCGGAGTCATGCGCAAGCCAAGGATGGCCAGATTGTGCGCAGCCTCTGCCGGAAGCATGAAAAAGAAAGGACGTAGGAGCTTATGGTAGAGATTCACGAACCTAAAAATTAACTGACCACGGGAGTCGCAAAAAGAAAAATGCAGTCGGCTGGAAGCTTACTGCGCCGTGTCGATATTGTGCGATGCTGCGAGGGGATCCAGCGGGTGGTAAATGACGATTCCGAAGTGGTCGTCGGAGCTTTTGAGGTGGTCGGAATTTATTGTCGGCAAAGACCTCTTCCAAGAAGTGCATTAGGCTAATATATCTGCCGTCGCAGCGACCACAGAGGTATCTCTAGAGCTCCACGAGGGCCAAAGGATACTCCCGCTTGTAATCAATAGACTTCAGGTACAACATGCGCGCAGAGGTGAGGGTGATTTCGTAAAAAGTCCATCAATCCAAACCATGAAAATTCACCCATGGTGGTTCGATGTCATCGTGAATCTCGAGTGTATAGTTGACGTACGGCGTCCCGAGCAGAGCCTCTCCCACTTGTGCTGTGCTTTGACCAATTGGCAAGGCGCTCAGTTTTCGCGTTTAACGTGCTTCATCAAGTGCTGGAATTTTTCCTCGCCCTTGAAAACAACCTCCATTGGCAAGAGTTGCTGAAACTTGGAATTTGATGTCGCTGGCGCGGAGATGCTGAGTGCGAGCAGGAAGGCGAGGATCTTCATTTTCGTGACGCTCGATGCGAATAGGAAGCTGCCAGATGCGTTTCTATTCCGCAGTGAGGGCGAAGCGCTCGGAGCCGAGGAGGCCGGATTTCTCGAGGAAGTAGTCGTAACCGCCAGGGTATGAGTTGACTTGCCCCGCATTGATGTGGAGGACGCGGTTGGCGAGTTTGCGGAGGAAGTGGACATCGTGAGAGATAAAGACCAGCGTGCCCTCGTAAGCTTCAAGCGCTAGAACGAGCGACTCCACTGTGAGGATGTCGAGGTGCGTCGTCGGTTCATCCATGAGGAGGAGGTTCGGGGGATTGACGAGAAACTTTACAAGATTGAGACGGGTTTTTTCTCCACCGCTGAGGACGGCTGTTTTCTTGTGGATGTCATCGCGCTTGAAGAGGAATGAGCCCAGAATGCTGCGAGCCTCGTCTTCGCGGAGAGTGCCGTTTGAGGAGAGGATTTCATCAAGCAATGAGTGGTTCGGATTCAGTGTTGCGGCGCGGTGTTGGCTGAAGTAGCCGATCTTGGAATTGCTACCGAACGTGCATTTGCCTTTTTGGAATTCCACTACACCGGCGAGAATTTTGACGAGAGTTGATTTGCCGGCGCCGTTTGGTCCAACCAAGGCGACCCGCTCACCGCGCTCGATAAGGAGGTCGAGATTTCGGTAAACGACATGGTCGCCGTAGGCCATCTGAACACCCTCGAGCATTGCGACCCGTTGCCCGCCGCGCTCTGGTTGGGGAATACGGAAACGAAAGGGTTTCTTCGGAGGTTCGGGACGCTCAATTTTTTCCATCCGCTCGATCTGCTTTAGCTTGCTCTGGGCTTGGGCGGCTTTGGAGGAAACGGAACGGAATCTGTCGGCGAATTCTTGCAGGGCACTTATTTCCTTTTGCTGGTTCTTGTAAGCCGCAGCTTGGATTTCGTAGTTGCGCTCACGCTGCTGCATGGCGGCGGAGTAGTTGCCCTTGTAGTGAATGAGCTTCGGATTAGCGATTTCGTAAACCCCGTCGATGAGGGCGTCCATGAACTCCAGATCGTGCGAAATAAGCAAAAGCGCGCTCGAGCAGGTCTTCAAATACTGTTGCAGCCAGAGAAGTGAAAGGAGATCGAGGTGGTTAGTTGGTTCGTCGAGAAGTAAAAGGTCTGGCTCCATGACCAGAAGGCGTGCGAGGTGGGCGCGCATGACCCATCCGCCGCTGAGTTCCCGTGCGGGTCGGCTCCAATCTGACTCCCTGTAGCCAAGGCCAGTGAGCATTTTTTTGGCCTTCGCTTCGACATGCGAACTGCTGAGCGCCTCGTGTTTGGTATGGGCCTCAAGGTATTCCGCACCTTCGACATTTCCGGTGGCTTCGAGGGCGGCGAGTTGCTTTTCGAGTGCTTGAAGTTCACCTGCGCGGCCACAAGCGATGTCGAGAGCAGTTTCCGAATGCACAGCCTCAGCCTCCTGAGGCAGGTAGCCGAGAGTGGTCCACTCATCGCGTTGCACCGTTCCGTCATCAGGGTCGTCCCTTTTTAAAATCAGTGAGAAGAGCGTGGATTTGCCGGCGCCGTTCGGGCCGACCAGAGCGATGCGTTCGCCATAGTTGACTTGCATATCGGCGCCTTCGAAGAGCAGGCGGCCACCATGGGATTTTTTCAGATTGCGGATTGTGAGCATGTCAGCGGGTTATCAGTTTAAATTTCAAAAAGGGCAGCTCTAACAAATGACAGGAGTCGAGCGCCCTGACAATCCGTTGCTGGGTGAAGGTTCACGCACCGAGCGGGTTCTCGAGGACGACCCATTCTTGTATCGGAGCACTTCCTATCAGGTGCTTCTCAACAATGCGCTCACATCGTTCCGGGGTCACTTCGCCATACCATATGCCCTCTGGATAGATGAGCATCCAAGTGCCTTTGCAGCAAATGCGAAAACAGGCGGCCTTGGATCGTAATACAGGAACGCTGAGCTTTTTTTATGCGCTCCTTCAGAACCTCCCATGTCTCAAGCCCATGGCTTTCCGCGCAGCAATCCGGTTCCACGCAGAGGAAGACATGCCGCTACGCGGTATCGATGCCCATTTTTGAAAAACCGGCATCGGTTGGATTCATTCTGAACTTCGCTACAAAGAGGTGCCTGGACGCCTGTCTTACCTACGCCGGAGCTGCGGCGGGAAGACCTCCTGATGGAAATTCAGGCTTGATGGGCGACTGGGGTTCATGTGCCGAGTCCGATGGCGGCGGTGGAAGTGGTGGCGGCGCAACCTCGACAATCGGGGGATTCTGGATGTTCCCGTGG
>Ga0164293_10001400_pt1 | contig 20107 bp, 19 predicted proteins | sample GEODES118metaG_FD_111487 | JGI IMG/M metagenome (GOLD analysis project Ga0164293, IMG submission 111487) | Eutrophic lake water microbial communities from Lake Mendota, Wisconsin, USA - GEODES118 metaG | ecosystem: Environmental > Aquatic > Freshwater > Lake | place: USA: Lake Mendota...
GCGCCCTCGCCAATTTCAACCCGGCCCTGGAAGACGCAGTTCACATCAATCTCGACGTCGGCGCCGCAAACCAGCTCGCCGCGCACATCGAAGCGCGCCGGGTCGGCCAGGCGAACGCCCTGCTCCATCAGCGCCTGGGCGCGGCGCAACTGGTAGACGCGCTCCAGCGTGGCGAGCTGCACCGGGCTGTTGACGCCGTCGACCTGGGGCTGGTCCTGCGTCATGAGCGCGCGGGCGGCTACGCCATCGCCTACAGCCAGACCCACCACGTCGGTCAGGTAGTACTCGCCCTGGGCGTTGTGATTGGTCAGGCGCGAGAGCCAGCTGCGCATCAGGCGGTTGGGCGCGGCCATGAAGCCGGTGTAGACCTCGGTGATGCGGCGCTGCTCTTCGCTCGCGTCCTTCTGCTCCACGATGCCGCGCACCGCGCCATCGGCCTCGCGCAGGATACGGCCGTAGCCGGTGGGGTCGGCCATGTCGCAGGTGAGCAGGGCCAGGCGCTCGCCGGCGCAGGCCTGCACCAGGGCCTGCAGGGTGGCCGTCTCGATCAGGGGCACGTCGCCATTGAGCACGAGGCAAATGCCGTCGTCTGGCAGCAGGGGCAGGGCCTGTTGCACCGCGTGGCCGGTCCCCAGCTGGGGTTGCTGCAGCACCGTCTCGCAGGCCAGGCCGAGGGCGCTGGCAAAGCCGCGGGCTGCGCCGCCCACCTGCTCGGCGCCGTGGCCGGTGACCACCACCAGGCGGCGCGGGGCCAGGCCGGCAGCAGCGGCCACCACATGGTCCAGGAGGGCGCGGCCGCCCAGACGGTGCAGTACCTTCGGGACTGCACTTTTCATGCGCGTGCCCTTGCCCGCCGCCATCACCACCACGTCCACTGCCGCCATCGAATGTCCTTGTGAATGTCTTTGCACTTGCATGCTTGGATCCGTCAGCCCACCGGCCACACCACGCCGTTGTCATTGAGGATGGCGTCCAGCGGCACGTCGTGCGGCTCGGGCTCGAAGTCGGGCAGAAAGCCGTTGGTGAAGCCCAGTCCCACAGTGAGGGGCTTGGGCTGCAGGCTGGCCAGGGTGCGGTCGTAAAAGCCCCCGCCGTAGCCCAGGCGATAGCCGCCGGGGCTGTAACCGACGCAGGGCACAAAGAGCAAGGTGGGCACGATGACCTCGGTGTCTTTCGGCTTGGGAATGCCGTAAGCGTCTTCTTCCATCGGGCAGCCGGGGTACCAGGCGTGGAAGGTGAGGGTCTTGTGCACCTTGTCGACCACCGGCAGGCCGATGCGCCGGCGCAGGGGCTGGTCGAGCAGCTCGCCGTCCTCTTTCCAGCGGTGCAAGGCCGGCAGGGGGTCGAACTCGCCCTTGATCGGCCAGTAGGCCCCAATGGCCTGGTCTGTCCGGCCCACCAGCCAGATGCGCATCACGCGTTGCAGCAGGTCCGAGCGGATGAGGCGGTCCGGCAGGTTCAGCCGGGCCTCCAGCAATTGCTGGCGAACGGCCTTTTTGGCATCCGACTTGTCCATAATTCCCCGATGTTGTTCCGAAAGATTTTGACAGGGTTCCTCCTGCCGCTGGCTGCGCTTGTGTCGGGGCCTGTGCAGGGGCAGTCCGGGCAGTCGCCCGACCCGCGCGGTGATGCGGTTGCGCTGGAAATGGGGCAGGTCTTCCGCCAGGGACAGGGCGCCGCCCAGCGCCAGCGGCTGACCCAGCTGCTGCCGCAGCTGCGGGGCCACCTGCTCGAGCCCTGGGGCGCCTACTGGGAGCTGCGGGCCCGGCTCGATGTGGCCAGCGCCCAGGAGTTGCAGGAGTTCTTCACGCGCTGGGCTGGCACCTACCAGGAAGACCGCCTGCGCAACGACTGGCTTCTGCTGCTGGGCCAGCGCCGCGACTGGACCACCTTCTCCGCCGAGATCGGCCGCTTCCGCATGAACGACGACCCGCAGGTGCGCTGCTACGCGCTGCTGGTACGTCTGCTGCGCGAGGGCCCCAGCGAGGCCATCACCGAGGAGGTGAGGCGCCTGTGGTTTGCGCAGCGCGATGCCGAAGACGCCTGCACCACCGCAGCACGCGACCTGCTCATTGAGGGGCCCGGCCGGGGCGCCAGCAAGGTCCCCGGACTGAGTGCTGATGACGTCTGGCGCAAGGCCCGCCTGGCCGCCGAGTACAACAAGTTGCGCATGGCCCAGGATGCGGTGACCCTGGTGGCGCCGGCAGCAGTAGCCCAGGTGCAAACGGCCATGGCCCAGCCCGCACGCTACCTGGACGGCCGTGTCGTTGCCGGCTCCAAGGTGCGCAAAGAGCTGGTGGTGCTCGCCCTGGCTCGCCTGGCGGCCACCGATCCGCAGGAGGCCGCCAGTCGCCTTGATCGCAAGTGGTCGCTGCACCTCTCCAAGGGGGAGCTCGCCTGGGCTTGGGGCGCCATCGCCCGCCAAGCCGCCCAGCGCCTGTCGCCCGATGCGCTGGGCTACTACGCCCGCGCGGGCCAAGGCGCTGAACTCACCGACGACATGCTGGCCTGGAAGGCGCGGGCCGCCCTGCGGGCCGCCGGCGGTCCGCAATGGCGCCTGGTGCTGGAAGCCATTGCCGAGATGGCACCCGCCATGCAGCAAGACAGCGCCTGGGTCTACTGGCGCGCCCGCGCGCTGCTGGCCGCAAGCACCGAGGCCGACAAGGCCGAGGGCAGCCGCCTGCTCGCCACCCTGGCCTCGCCGCGCGGCTTCTACGAGCAGCTGGCGCTCGAGAGTCAGGGCCAGCGCATCACGTTGCCTGCGCGCCCCGCCCCTCTCACCCCCGCCGAGCGGGAGGCGGCCCAGCGAGACCCGGGCCTGCAGCGCGCGCTGCACGCCATCGTCATTGGCCTGCGCAGTGAAGGCGTGCGGGAGTGGAACTACACCACCAACCTGGCACGCCCCGGCGGTCTGCCCGAGCGCGAGCTGCTGGCTGCGGCTCAGCTTGCCTGCGAGCGCGAGGTCTGGGACCGCTGCATCAACACCAGCGAGCGCACCCGCACCGAGTTTGACGTGGAGCAGCGCTACCCCACGCCCCTGCGCGACTCTGTGGTGCGGCGTGCCCGCGAGATCAACCTGGACCCGGCCTTTGTCTACGGCCTCATCCGGCAGGAGAGCCGCTTCGTGATGGACGCACGCTCCCATGTCGGCGCATCGGGGCTGATGCAGGTCATGCCCGCCACGGCACGCTGGACGGCGCGCAAGATCGGTCTCACCGGCTTCACCCCGGACCAGATCAACGACCGCGAGACCAACATCGCCATCGGCACCGGCTACCTCAAGCTGGTGCTCGACGACTTTGACGGCTCAATGTCACTGGCCGCCGCGGCCTACAACGCGGGCCCCAGCCGGGCGCGCAACTGGCGCAACGGCCCGGTGCTCGAGGCCGCCATCTGGGCCGAGAACGTGCCCTTCAGCGAGACCCGCGACTACGTGAAGAAAGTGCTGGCCAACGCCACGGTTTACGCCGCCGTCCTGTCCGGCCAGCCGCAGTCACTGCGCGCCCGCCTGGGACAGGTCGGACCGCGCGACGCGAACAAGCCCGAGCCCAGTCCAGACCTGCCCTGACCCGCCCGCCTGACCTTCGAGAGACAGCCCATGTTGAAGCTCTATATCGGCAACAAAAACTATTCCTCCTGGTCCATGCGCCCCTGGGTGCTGCTGCGGCAAGCCGGCATTCCCTTTGAGGAGGTGAAGGTTCGGTTCGATGGCTTCGATCCCGCGTCCGACTTCAAGACCACGATGGACCGGGTGAGCCCGGTGGGCAAGGTACCGGTGCTGGTGGACGGCGATCTGGCAGTGTGGGACTCGCTGGCAATCGCGGAATACGCTGCTGAGCGCTTCCCCGACAAGGCACTTTGGCCCGCCGACCCAGCCCAGCGCGCCCGGGCCCGTAGCCTGTGCGCCGAGATGCACGCGGGCTTTGGCCAGCTGCGAAGCCTGTGCCCGATGAACATCGAGGCCCATTTGCCTGAGGTCGGCGCGCGCCTGTGGGCCGAGAACGAGGGCCTGCGCCAGGACGTGGCGCGTCTGGTCCAGATGTGGCGCGATGCGCTCGAGCGCCAGCCCGAGAGCAGCCTGCTGTTTGGCGACTTTTCGGTGGCCGACGCCTTCTACGCCCCGGTCTGCATGCGCCTGCTCACCTACGCCTTGCCCCTGCCTGCCGACATCGCCGCCTATGTCGCGCGTGTGCGCCAGTTGCCGGGGGTGTGCGCCTGGGTCGACGACGCGCTGACCGAGTGCGACTTCCGGGACTTCGAGGAGCCGTACCGGAAGGCTCGCTGAAGGCAATCTCGCCCGCGGTCCGCAGGAGGCAGGAGGCATGCGGGCCCCGATACACTGCCCGCATGCAAGTCTTCGAGGTCGGCGGTGCGGTGCGGGATGCCCTGCTGGGGCTGCCGGTGCACGACCGTGACTGGGTGGTGGTCGGAGCCTCCCCGCAGGCGCTAGTTGACGCCGGCTACCTGCCGGTGGGACGCGACTTCCCGGTCTTTCTTCACCCGCAGACCCGCGAGGAATACGCGCTGGCGCGCACCGAACGCAAGACGGCGCCCGGCTACCACGGCTTCAGCGTCCATGCCGCACCCGAAGTGACGCTGGAGCAAGACCTGGCGCGGCGTGACCTCACCGTCAACGCCATTGCCCGCGGCGAGGACGGCCAGCTGGTCGACCCCTTCGGCGGCCAGCGTGACCTGCAGGCCCGGGTGCTGCGCCATGTGACCGAGGCCTTTCGTGAGGATCCGGTGCGCATCCTGCGGCTGGCGCGCTTTGCGGCGCGCTTTCCTGATTTCTCCGTCGCGCCCGAGACCCAGACGCTGATGCGGGCGATGGTGGCCGAAGGCGAGGTCGACGCCCTGGTGGCCGAGCGCGTATGGCAGGAACTCGCGCGTGGACTGATGGCGGCACGCCCCTCACGGATGCTCGAGGTGCTGCGCGATTGCGGCGCCCTGGCCCGTTTGCTGCCTGAAGTCGACCGCCTATGGGGCGTCCCCCAGCGCGCCGAGTATCACCCCGAGGTCGACACCGGCACGCATCTGCTGCTGGTGCTGGACATGGCGGCGCGGCTGCAAGCGCCTCTGGCGGTGCGCTTTGCCTGCCTGGTCCACGACCTGGGCAAGGGCACCACCCTGCCCGAGGAGTGGCCGCGCCACATCGGTCACGAAGGGCGCAGCGTGCGCCTGCTGCAGGGGCTGGCCCAACGCCTGCGTGTGCCGGTGGACTGCCGCGAGCTGGCCGAGGTGGTGGCGCGCGAACACGGCAACATCCACCGCAGCGGCGAGTTCGGTGCCGCGGCCCTCGTGCGCCTGCTCGAGCGCTGCGACGCCTTTCGCAAGCCGGCGCGCTTTGACGAAGTGCTGCTGGCCTGTGAGTGCGACGCACGGGGACGTGGCGGCCTCTCCGAGTCGGCCTATCCGCAACGCCCGCGATTGCTCGCGGCGCTGGCGGCGGCGCAGTCGGTAGACACCGCGCGGGTGTCGGCCGAGGCGCTGGCCCAGGGCGTCAAGGGCCAGGCGGTCGGCGAACGCATTCACGCGGCGCGGGTGGCGGCGGTGGAAGCGGCATGCGTTTAGGTCCGGGGCCCACCTCAGAAATACGGGTGTCGATACCGCCCAAGAGCCGCCAGGAATCAGCCGCTGAGCTCAGCGAAGCGCCGCAAGTGCGGCTTCCGGCGCCTTCTCCAAAACCTTGAGCAAAGCCTTTGCGGCGCCCGTTGGCGAGCGCTTGCCTTGTTCCCAGTTGCGTATCGTGTCGAGCGACACCTCGATTCGCTCTGCGAACTCGGCTTGACTAAATCCGAGGCGCTTGCGCACACGTCGAGCAAAACGGGCTGCATCCTGCATGGCCAAGGCTTCATCGGTCGCAGCGTGTCGCGCGATATCTGCCTCCGAGGTGGCATCGACCCGCGCCTTGTCAATGCGCCCCTTGGGCAATGTGGCGTGCTGGGCCGGATCAATCGTTACGCGTACGGTCTTCATACTGCTTTACCTCACGGTGGTTGGCCTTGCGCGCTGAGACGATCCGGATGGCTTCTTGCCTCGTCGTGTAGACCACGACAAACAAGCGCTCTTCAATCTGCCCCATCACCTGATAGCGGTCTTCGCCATAGTTGCGTCGTACGTCCTGATGCACGACTCGGTTGGGATCAAGAAAGGCCTGAAGGACAAACGCGAAGTCGAAGCCCCGCTCCAGGAAACAAACCTCGCTCTTGGCCGCGTCCCACTCGAAGTTCATCACCAAAGTGTAGTTCAATGAACCACCCCCGGCAATGAGTTGGCCACAAGGGCTGATCCAGGTGGACGGACGATCGGGTCACGACGACACGCCACTCAGGTTGGAGTTGGCGATCGCCAAGCAGGTGCCACCCTAAATGAAGTGCGCGATCACGCCCACCACGACGCTCATCAGCACCGTGCTGGTGATGGGAATGAACCATTCGCGTCCAAACAGGCGGAAGCGAAAGTCGCCCGGCAGGCGGCCGAACCCCAGCTTCTGTAGCAAGGGCGAGAGCCCGCTGATCAGGACGAGGGCAACAATGATGACGACGAACCAGCGAATCATGGAACCCGAACCGCTGCCTCAGAGCGAGGCGGTGCGGTCACCCTCCCTGAAACCCAATGCGTCCCAGAAGGGGCCCTTGTGGAAACCGATCACTTTGAACAGTTCGCCCATTTCATGCTCGGCGATCAGACGCTGGGCCGCCACCTGCTCGGCGACAGGGGCCTGCTGCATCCAGTCGCCCAATCCGCAATTGACCAGAAAGCGCGCCTGGCTGGTGTAGCCCAGCACGCCCAGCCCCGACGCCTGGCCGGCCAGGGCAATGCCGGTGAAATTAACGTGGGCGGTGATGTCCTTGCGGCCAGGTCGGTCCAGCGGATCGGGGTCGGCCAGGTGGCCCAGGTGGCACATGAGCGTGCCCATGTGCCGCTGCGGGTGAAAGTATTCGGACTCCGGGAAGCCATAGTCAGGGAAGAAGGCGGCGCCGCGCTCCAGCCGATCGGCCAGGGTGCGCACGAAGGCCTCGGCCTGGGGGTGAATTTCGGTGAGGTAGTCATAAGCACCCGGCACCTCGCAGGGTGGGCGCAGTTCCGTGGGGCGGTCCTCCCAGGCAAGCGCGCCGGCGCCGGCAACGGCTCCGACACTGGCACCGGCCGCCGTTCCCGCCGCTCCCGGGACCTGGGCCTGCGCAGGGCCCCCAAGCGCCGGTTCGCGCCAGACCACACCACGCTCGTGCCAACGCCCCTGATGGCGTGACAGCAGCTTGACCGGCATGGCATCGAGCACCTCGTTGCCCACTACCACACCCGCCAGGCGCTCGGGCAGTTCGTCGACCCAGCGCACCTTATCGCCCCAGGCGGCCAGGCGCTCGCGCTGGCGCGCGCGCAGGCTGCCCGAAAGATCAACCAGGGTGTAGCGCGCCACCCGATCGCCCAGGGCCTCCAGCAATTGCGCCGCCAGGGCGCCAGTACCGGGGCCGAATTCCCAGACCTCGTCGCAGCCCGTGGCCTGCAGGGCGTCGCCCACCGCTGCCGCGAGGGCGCGGCCGAACAGGGGCGTCATTTCCGGCGCGGTGACAAAGTCACTGCCCGAAGCAGGCAGGTGGCCGAACTTGCGGCTGCCATGGGCGTAGTAGCCCAGGCCCGGCGCGTACAGGGCCAGGGCCATGTAGCGGTCGAAGGGCAGCCAGCCGCCGGCACGGGTGATGGCCTGGCGCATCAGGCTGGCCATCGCCGCCGCAGCGGCGTCGGCCGGGCCAGACTCACCGCCCCGGCCGCCTGGCCCCCCGGGGCCCCTGGGGCCGCTGGCACCCGGGCCGCTCGTTACACTGCGCGTCTTATTGCTCACGCCGGGATTGTCGCCCGGGAATGCCCCAGCCCATGAACGCCCCTCCCACCGTCCTCGTCACAGGCGCAGCGCGCCGCCTCGGCCGGGAAATGGCCCTGGCCCTGGCACAGGCCGGCTGGCAGGTGGCTGTGCACTACCGCGGCTCGCAGCCGGAGGCCCTGGCCACCGTGGCCGACTGCGAGGCCGCTGCGCGTGCCGCCGGCCACACGAGCACGGCCTTCGCCGCCTTCGCCGCCGACCTGGCCGACGAAGCCGCCACCCGCGCCCTGCTACCCCAGGTGGTCGAGCGCCTGGGGCCGGTGCGGGCCATCGTCAACAGCGCCTCGCTGTTCGAGCACGACACGCCGGAGAACTTCGGCTACGCCGGGCTGCAACGCCACCTGGCGGCCAATACCGGCGCGCCGGTGCTGCTGGCGCAGGCCCTGCACGCACACCGCGCCGCTGTGGACGCCGAGGCCGCGGCCGACGCGGTGGTGGTCAACCTCCTGGACCAGAAGCTGTGGAACCTCAACCCGGACTTCTTCAGCTACACCCTGTCGAAGGCGGCGCTACACGCAGCCACCACCATGCTGGCGCAGGCCCTGGCGCCGCGTCTGCGCGTCGTGGGCGTGGCCCCGGGCCTGACCCTCACCAGCCACATGCTCTCGCAAGAAAAATTCGAGACCCTGCACCGGCTCTCGCCCCTGGGGCGATCGTCGACCGCAGAAGATGTGGTGGCCACGGTGAAGTTCGCGCTGGACAACCGGTCGATCACCGGCACCACCTTGCTGGTCGACGGCGGCCAGCACCTGATGAAGTTCGAGCGCGACTTCTCGCTCATGTAAGCGCCGCGGCGATCCAGACATGACCAAGGCCGGGACCCAAACCCTCACCCTCACTGGGCTGTGCTTCGACGCCAACCTGGGCATCCTCGATCACGAGAAGGCCGCGCCGCAGCCGATCCGGGTCGACGCAGAGCTCCATCAAGGCACCCAGCCCCTGCTGCCGCACGACGACGACATCCTGCATGTGCTCGACTACCGCAAGGTGCGCGCCATCATCATCGCCGAGTGCACTGCCGAACACGTGAACCTGCTCGAGACGCTGATCGGCAAGCTGGCCGCCCGGCTGATGCAGCTGCCCGGCGTGATCGGTGTGCGGGTGAAGATCGCCAAACTGGCAATCTTCGACGACTGCGAAGTCGCGATCCGCATGGAAACCGGGCAGTGGTGAGCGACGGGGCCGATTCAGCGACACTCCGCCGCCCAGGTCGCCTGCTGGCCTGGCTCGATGCGCCGCCCCAGCGCCCACCCCGCCAGCACCGCCAGGCCCGCACCGAGCAGGGTGAGCGCCAGGTGAGCGGCCGCAGGCGGCTCGAAGTGCAGCAATGCGCGCAGGCCAGGCCAGGCCAGCGCAGCGGCGATCAGGGCGGTGGCCATCGCAGCCACCGACCACAGCGCGATGAAGTCGCGGCTGAACAAGGCACGCGGCGGCAGACCAGCCCCGGCATCCAGGGCCACCAGCAGCAGGTTGCCGAAGGTGAGGCCGGCAAAGGCCAGGGCTCGGGCGGTGTCAGCCGGCAGCCCGGTGCCAAGCGCCAGCGTGTAGACCGCCATGCTGGCCACCAGCAGGCACGCGCCCTGCACCAGTGCGCGTGCCACCACCGCACGATCGAGCAGGCTCACCGTCGGATCACGGGGCGGCCGGGTCATGAGCCCCGGCGCCGGGGGCGCACTCTCAAAGGCCAGACTGCACACCGGGCCGATGATCATTTCAGTGATCACCACATGCACCGGCAGCAGCAGTGGCGGCAGCCCCACGAGCACCGGCAGTAGCGCCAGACCGGCGATGGGCACGTGAATCGCCAGGATGTAGGTCATCACCTTGCGCAAGTTGTCAAAAATGCGCCGCCCGACCCGCACGCCTTCGACGATGCGGCCAAAGTCCTCATCTAGCAGCACAACGCTGGCCGCCTCCCGGGCCACATCGGTGCCGCGCTGGCCCATGGCAACGCCGATATGCGCCGCCTTCAGCGCCGGTGCGTCGTTGACCCCGTCACCGGTCATGGCCACCACCTCGCCGTTGGCGTGGAAGGCGCGCACCAGACGCAGCTTGTCCTGCGGGGTGACACGGGCGAAGACCCTCACCTGCCGCACCGCCTGCGCCAGCGCCACATCGTCGAGCGCGCCCAGCGCCTCGCCGGTGAGTGCGCCCGCCGCAGTGTCGATGCCCGCCTGTTCGGCGATGGCCAGGGCGGTGGCTGGGTAGTCGCCAGTGATCATCACCACCGCGATGCCGGCCCCCTGGGCCTGGGCCACCGCCGCCGGCACGCTGGCGCGCAGCGGATCCTCGAAGGCGATCAGGCCCAGCAGCCGGAAGGTGTACGCGTGAGCCTGGTCGGGCGGCGCAACCGGTTCCTCGGGGCGCTCTTCGGCGGCCGCGTGGCAGCCCTGTCCCTCGGCCACCGCCAGCACGCGCAAACCCCAGCCGGCCAGGGCCTCGACCTGGGCCCGCAGGGCTGCAATGGCGTCGGCGTCGGCATGGCACAGGTCCATCACCGCCTCGGGCGCGCCCTTGACCGCCAGGCGATGGTTGCCCACGCCGTCGTGCCATACCTGGGTGAAGGCCAGGAGACCGGCGGTGAGCGGGTATTGGCGGGCCAGCAGCCAGTCGGGGTGCAGGTGCTCCGTACCGGCCAGCGCGGCGTCGCCGCGGCTCAGAATGGCCGTGTCCATCGGCTCTACACCGCCGCGCTGCGACGCCAGCATGGCGAATTCCAGCAAGCGGTGCAGCGGCTCCGGCCAGTCCGGTCCGGGGACAGGTCCCGCTGCGGGCAACTCCATCACACAAGGCGCGCCATCGGTGGCGCCTGCCGCCACCAGGGTGTGCAACCGCATCCGGTTCTCGGTCAGGGTGCCGGTCTTGTCGACGCACAGCACCGTGGTCGCGCCCAGGGCCTCGATCACCGCCGGCCGCCGGGCCAGCACCTGGACCTGGGCCAGACGCCAGGCACCCAAGGCCAGGAAGACCGCCAGCGCCATGGGGAACTCCTGCGGCAAGATGGCCATGGCCAGTGCAATGCCAGAGAGCAGGCCTTGCAGCCACTGGTCCTGCGCAAGACCCCACCAGAGCACCAGCAGAAGGCTCAAGCCCAATGCGCCGATGGCCAGCCCGCGCACCACCTTGCGCAGCTGCGCCTCCAAAGGGGTGGGTGCCTGCTCAATGGTGGCCAGCGAAGCGCCGATCTGGCCCATGCGGGTGGCTGCACCGGTCGCCACCACCTGGGCCAATCCCTGGCCCGCTACCGCCAGGGTTCCGGCGTGCAGCCAGGGCTGCTCCGGTCCGCCGGCGGCAAGGTCATGCGGTCCGCCCGCCGGGGTCGGGCCGGAGGCCTCGGCACCCGGCGGCGCCTCATGGCGCGCCGCGGCATCGGCGCGCTCCTGAGGCTGAGCCGCCCGCTTGAGGACGGGCACTGACTCCCCGGTGAGCGGGGACTCGTCCACCGAGAGGCCGGTGCACGCCAGCAGCAAGGCGTCGGCCGCGACCCGCTCGCCCTCGGCGATGGCAAAGCAGTCACCGGGTACCAGCTCGCTGGCGGGCAGGCGCTGCAGCCGGCCGTCGCGCCACACCCGGACCTGGGGCGCAGCCAGGTCGCGCAAGGCCTCCAGGGCCCGCTCGCTGCGCCGCTCCTGCATCACCACCAGCGCCACGCTCAGAAGGGCGAAGGCCGCCAGCAGCAGGCCATCACCCAAGTCACCCAGCAGCAGGTACACGCCTGCCGCGACCAGCAGCAGCAGGAACATCGGCTCGGTGGCCACCGCCGTCGCAATGCGCAGCAGACCGCGGCGGCCGGATGCAGCGAGGACGTTGGCGCCGTGGCGCAGACGCCGAACCGCCGCCTCGGCGCTGCTCAGTCCGGGAGGCGGGATCGTGTCTGTCATGGGCGGGCGATGATAGGCGTCGGGGCCCCTGCGCAGGGGGCTCGCAGACGCCGGGAGCACGCGGAACCTGACACGATGAGACAATCTGTGCATGAGCGCCGCCTGGGTCGACACCGACGCCCCCTCCCCCTACTCCTCCACCGCCCGAGCCAAGATCGAGCGCGAAACGCACAAGCTCGAGAAGCGCCTATGCCGCGTGATGGGACAGGCCATCGCCGACTTTCGGATGATCGAAGAGGGCGACAAGGTCATGGTCTGCCTCTCCGGCGGAAAAGACAGCTACAGCCTGCTCGACATCCTGCTCAAAATGCAGCAACGCGCGCCGGTGCACTTCGACATCATCGCGGTCAACCTCGACCAGAAGCAGCCCGGCTTTCCTGCTGACATCTTGCCGGCCTACCTCACGAAGCTGGGCGTCCCTTTCCACATTGAGGAGCAGGACACCTACTCCATCGTCAAGGACAAGATCCCCGAGGGCAAGACGATGTGCAGCCTGTGCTCGCGGCTGCGCCGGGGCATCCTGTACCGGGTGGCCGACGAGCTGGGCGCGACCAAGATTGCCCTGGGCCACCACCGCGACGACATCCTGCAGACCCTGTTTCTCAACATGTTCTTCGGCGGCAAGCTCAAGGGCATGCCACCCAAGCTGGTGAGCGACGACGGCCGTCACATCGTGATCCGGCCGCTGGCCTACGCCGCCGAGCGCGACCTCGAGCGCTGGGCCACGCACCGTGAATTTCCCATCATCCCCTGCACCCTGTGCGGCAGCCAGGAGAACTTGCAGCGCAAGCAGGTGGGCAACATGCTGCGCGAATGGGAAAAGAAGTACCCGGGTCGACTCGACAACATGTTCTCGGCGCTACAAAACCTGGTGCCCTCTCACCTCGCCGATCCCGCACACTTCGACTTCCAGGGTCTGCGCGCCACCGGCGTTGCGGATCCCGACGGCGACAAGGCCTTCGACCATGACGAGTTCGAATCCCCACCCGGCCCGTCCGGGCTTCCGGGCCTGCAGATCGTGCAGCTCTGAGGCTGGCGACGCGCGGCGACGAGCGTCTCGCCAATGGCCGAGGCTCCCCACCTAGAATTTGGAACATGGAAGTCACCCGCATCATCGCCGTGCGCCACGGAGAGACGGCCTGGAACGTCGACGCCCGAATCCAGGGCCAGCTCGACATTGGCCTCAACGACCACGGCCACTGGCAGGCCCGGCAGGTGGGCCAGGCCTTGGCCGCGGAGCCGGTGACGGCGGTCTACGCCAGCGACTTGCAGCGGGCCTGGCACACCGCCCAGCGCATCGCCGAGGCCACGGGCGCCCCCCTGCAGCCGGAGCTGGGCCTGCGCGAACGGGGCTTCGGTCTGTTCGAGGGAAAAACCTTCCAGGAAATCGAGCAGGCCTGGCCCGAGCAGGCAAGCCAGTGGCGACGACGCGTGCCAGATTGGGTGCCACCCGAGGGCGGGGAGTCCCTGCTCCTGGTACGCGAGCGGGTGGCCGAGACCGTGCAGCGCATCGCCGCCCGCCACCCGGGCGAGCTGATCGTGCTGGTGGCCCATGGCGGCGTGCTCGATGCGATCTACCGGCTGGCCACCCGGCAGGCGCTCGACGCGCCTCGCACCTGGAAGCTGCCCAATGCGGCGATCAACCGACTGCTGTGGTCACCCGAGGGCCTGGCGATGATCGGCTGGTCGGACACCGGTCACCTCGAGGTGACGGCTCGGGACGAGGGCAGCGCCTGAGGTCAAAGCGCCAGGGCCGGCAGCTTTAAGAACGGGTGGCAAGATCATGGGCGCCGAGACAGTGGGCGCCAACAGTGACGGCGTGGCGCTCGGCCAATCCGTGGCGCTCAGCGAGGGGGCGGTGCTCTGCGCAGGGCCTGCAGCGGGCGAGGGCCCACCCGGCGACTGCGACACGCATTCGACGTACTCAGCCTTCACCCAAACACGTATCTCGTCCAAGGCCCGAGCCCAGTGGCTTGCGGTGGACGCCAGTTCGGTCTTGGCCAACTCGTTGGCGAGGGACTCCACCGCATGCTGCTCCTCAGTGAAAAAGCCCAGCAAGCGGTCAAGCGTCTGGGCATCCATGCGTCGGGCGCCTTGGGGTGAACCTGTGAGCGAGGGCGCCCTGGACGCCGCGGCGGGCACGGCCAAGCCGTGATTGGCCAGCAAACGACGGTACGGGTCCATGAGCGAGCGGAGCTGGTCCGAGGGGTGGGCCTGCCAAAGGGCGCGCTGCTCAGCAAACAGGGCGTCCACGCCCGGGCTGCGGCGCTGGCTGGCCAGCCGAAGGTAGCTGCGCATCGAATCCGCCTGCCGCTCGCGCCATCCCGCGGCGAGAGGGTAGAGGGAGGCGCGAACCCGAGCGGCCAGTCCGGGCCGCGCTGGTACCCAGTGCTCGGAAGGGCGGGGCTGGGGCCGGGCGGCAGGCTTGAGCAGGGACGCCACCTCAGGGCCGGCCGACTTCTGCTCGCGCAGCTGCTTGATCTGCGGCTCCGCCAATGGCTGGCGGGCCGGAACCGGGGGAGAGGCGGGAAGACGAGCGGGGGTATGGCTCGCGTGAAGGGTCAGCATGGTCGCTCCAGCGCACGCGGCCCGGCGAAATGCCAAGCCTCACACGGCGCGCAGCGATTCTGGGAACGGAAGACCGCTCCAAGCCTTCCGTTCGATGACGCGCGGCAGCCAGGCCCGGGGGCCAAGAGCTGACGAAGCCTCAGCTGCCCGCGCCGAACAGACCTCCGGCGGCGGTCGGTGGCGTCACCCCCAGGTGGCGGAAGGCCGCCAGCGTGGCCACGCGGCCGCGCGGGGTGCGCTGCAGGTAACCCTGCTGAATGAGGTAGGGCTCGATCACATCCTCGATCGTCCCCGACTCTTCGCCGATGCTGGCGGCGATGTTGTCCAGGCCCACCGGCCCGCCATCAAAGCGGTGAATCACTGCCTCGAGCACCTTGCGGTCCATGAGGTCAAAGCCCAGCGGGTCGACATCGAGCATGGCCAGGGCCTTTTGCGCAATTTCCTGGGTGATGCGGCCGTCACCCTTGACCTCGGCGTAGTCACGGACCCGGCGCAGCAGCCGGTTGGCGATACGCGGCGTGCCACGCGAGCGGCGGGCAATTTCCGCACCGCCGGCCTCGTCCATCGGCGCGCCGAGCAGGCCGGCGCTGCGTCCGACGATGCGGCCGAGTTCTTCGGGCGTGTAGAACTCCAGCCGGGCGACGATGCCAAAGCGGTCCCGCAGCGGGTTGGTCAGCATGCCGGCACGGGTGGTGGCGCCCACCAAGGTGAAGGGCTGCAGGTCGAGCTTGATGGAGCGGGCAGCTGGCCCCTCGCCGATCATGATGTCGATCTGGTAGTCCTCCAGCGCCGGATAGAGGATTTCTTCGACCACCGGCGAAAGGCGGTGGATCTCGTCGATGAAGAGGACGTCGTTGCGCTCAAGGTTGGTGAGCAGTGCCGCGAGGTCCTTGGGTTTTTCCAGCACCGGGCCGGAGGTCTGGCGCAAATTCACCCCCAGCTCGTGGGCGATGATGTGCGAGAGCGTGGTCTTGCCCAGGCCAGGCGGACCGAATAGCAGCACATGGTCCAGGGCCTCGCCGCGGCGTGAGGCAGCGCCGATGAAAATTTCCAGCTGCTCTCGGGTCTTGGCCTGGCCCACATACTCTTGGAGCAGCTTGGGCCGCAGGGCCCGCTCAATCGCCTCTTCGCCGGGCGAAGTGGGCGCGGCCGAGACCATGCGGGCGGGCGCGGGAGCGAAGTCGTCGGTCTGGATGGTCATGGATGACGGCTATGGTACTGCGGCTACTGCGGCGGCTACAGCGGCTACCGCGCCGCCTTCAGGCCTGCCCGCCGCCCGATGGACTGCCCGCGGCCGCTCAGGTGCCAGGCACCGTCCCCAGCCAGGAGCGAAGGAGCGGGTAGGCACGGTCCATGCGGCCGAAGTAGTCGTTGGCGGTGGTGTCGCTGCAACTCGAAGAGCCTGCAAAAAGGTGGCCGACGACATAACGGCGGCTTCCCACCTGGGCAAAGATCGGCGAGCCGCTGCTGCCCTGGGCGGTGACGCCCCGGGTCCAGCGCAGCACCAGGTAGTTGCCGTCGGAGCCCTCGTCGGCCTGGCAGAAGTTGCCGACACAGCTGCCATAGGCGTTGACCCGGCCTTCGCTGAGCTTCAGCAGCTCGCCGCCCGGGTGGTGCAGGCCGCCCACGGCCACATCCAATGCCGGCTGGCCCACCAGGGAGCCCGCATGAACGGCGCCCGTCGGCGGCCGGCCCGAAAGCTGAAGAAAACTCAGATCGGAGTCGGACGAGACCCGCAGCAAGGTGCTCCCTCCCTGCACCTCCACCGCGTTCGGGTTCGGCACAGTGCTTTGGCAAGCGGCGCTGCGGTAGAACCAGTAGGTGCTGACGGTGGAGGCCTCGGTCTGTGTGCCCACGCAGTGGGTGGCGGTGAGGAAATAGGGCGTGCCGCTCACCGCGGTATCGGCCATCAGCGTGCCGGTACAGTAGTACGAGTAGTTGGGGTCCCCGTCCCGCATGTACTCCATGCGGGCGACCGCCCGCGCCTCGTAGGAATAAGACGACTCGCAGGTGGCGTCGATGTGGCAGGTTCCGATGTCGATCCCCGGCGCCGCTGCACGGCGCTGCGGGTCCAGGTTGGCCGCGTGGGTCCACCACAGGTGCGAGAGCCGCGGCACTGCCAAGCCCAACTCGGCGGGCGACGTACCCGCCGGCAACTCCAGTTGGAGCGTCGCCTCCTCACCGGCGACCGTCGGCGTCCAGAACAAGGGGGCCGAAAGCGCCGAGCGGGGTGAGGTGCCTGTACCGGCCTGCGCGTCACGTGCCAGACTGCCCAGCACCTCACCACCCTGGAGGCGGACGGGCCTGCCCGCCGTCCCGAACACGCGCAGCACGGCCTGCGCAGGCAGTCGGTTCACCGCCAGCCCGAGCCGCAGGCCGGCCGCCCCCTCGGAACGAAAGGTCACGGCCGCTACCAGACCGCCCGTGGCCGAGGGCTCCCATTGCAGCAAAGCGCCCAGGCTCGGGTCGTTCGCAGTCATGGGCACTGCACGTCCCTGGCCAATGCGCACCGGCTGACCCGGGGCGCGCGGCCCAGCCTCTATTGCCGGATCGACCAGGGGGGAGAGCACGACCCGCGCCGGCACCACTGACGGCACCGAGGGTTCAGCGGAAACACTGCGCAACTGCACAAGCGACATGCTGGCTGTGCGTTCGTAGGGCTCAATACGTGGCGTGTTGTCGTTTGAACTTGGACCAGGGTCGGTTTGGGTGCCGCCGCCGCCGCACCCCGTCAAAGCCAGGGCCAGGAGGCAAGCCAGCAGGCACGCGGGCCCGCGCGAGGCCTGCAGAGCCGACCCGAATGAAAAGCGCGGTGCAGGGCGAAGGGCGATCGGCATGAATTGCTGGGTTTGCAGCTCGGGAGTGTCGATGGCGGGGCGAGGGCCGGGTGTCAGCGTGTACGCCACAGGGTGGTCAGACGCAAGCCCAGGCCTTTCACTTGGCGAGCGCCTTGAGGGCGGCCTTGATGCCATCGCTCACACCCACCCCCTCGGGCAGTGCCTTGAGCGCAGCGCTCGCCTCGCGGTCGCTGTAGCCCAGGGCCAGCAAGGCCTGAAGGATGTCGGCCTGGGCGTCGCTACGCAGGGGGCCGCCCACCGGGCCCAAGTCTGCGCCCAGCTTGCCTTTGAGTTCGAGCAGCAGGCGCTCGGCGGTCTTCTTGCCGATGCCCGGCACCTTGACCAGCCGGCCCGCGTCCTGGGCGGTGATCGCCTGGGCAATCTCGGCCACGCTCATGCCCGAGAGCACCGACAGGGCCATGCGCGGGCCCACGCCAGAGATCTTGATCAATTGCCGGAACGTCTCGCGCTCGCCGGGAGTGAGAAAACCGTAGAGGATCTGCGCGTCTTCGCGAACCACGAAGTGGGTCAGGAGCGACACCTTCTCGCCTAGGGCCGGCAGGTTGTAGAAGCTGCTCATGGGGACGTCGACCTCGTAGCCGACGCCATGGCAGTCGACCAGCACCTGCGGCGGGTTGCGGTCGACCAAAGTTCCTGTGAGTTTGCCTATCATGGGGGTCCTAGGGCCAATTCAGACAGGCCCTGCATCCTGGAAATTATCAGCTTGATCCTGCGCCACACCTTTTCCCCGCCCAATAACACCCGCCTGGCTCACCTGTGCGGCCCCACCGACGAGCACCTGCGGACGATTGAGGCGGCGCTGCAGGTCTCCATTGCCCACCGGCACGAACAGTTCAAGGTCGACGGCCCCAAGGCCAGAGCCCAGCGCGCGGTCGAGTTGCTTCAGGCCCTGTACGAGATCGCGGCCCGCCCGATCGCGGCAGAAAAAGTGCAACTCATGCTCGCTGGCGACGCTGCCATGGAGCAGGCACCCGATGGCGCGCCCGTGCTGCAAACCCGGCGCGCCGACCTGCGTGCGCGCACGCCCAACCAGACCGTGTACCTGGACAACATCGCCCAGCACGACATCACCTTCGGCATCGGCCCTGCCGGTACCGGCAAGACCTACCTGGCGGTGGCCTGCGCGGTCGACGCGCTCGAGCGCAGCGCGGTGCAACGCATCATCCTCACCCGCCCCGCCGTGGAGGCCGGCGAGAAGCTGGGCTTTTTGCCCGGCGACCTGGCGCAAAAGGTCGACCCCTACCTGCGCCCCCTGTACGACGCGCTCTACGACCTCATGGGGTCCGACCGCGTCGCCAAGGCCTTCGAGCGCAACGCGCTCGAAATTGCGCCCCTGGCCTTCATGCGCGGGCGCACCTTGAACAACGCCTTTGTCATCCTCGACGAGGCGCAAAACACCACGCCCGAGCAGATGAAGATGTTCCTCACCCGCATCGGCTTTGGCAGCAAGTGCGTGGTCACGGGCGATGTGAGCCAGATCGACCTGCCCAAGGGGCAGCTGTCGGGGCTGATCGAGGCCGAGCATATTCTCAAGCGGGTCAAGGGCATCGCCCACACCCGTTTCACCAGCGCCGATGTGGTCCGCCACCCATTGGTGGCGCGTATCGTCGACGCCTATGACGCGGCGAGAAAGTCCGATGGCGGTCGCTAAGCCCCCCGAAGCGCAGTTCATTGCCCCCCCCGAAGCGCCTACGGCGCCTCCCCCCAGGGGGCGCCACGCGCAGACCGGCAAAGCCGGATCCGCGGTGGCCTTGGCTGCTTCGTCACTCGATCTGAGCTTGCAATTCGGCGAGTTTCCCGGCGCCGCGGTCCATCGCGCGCTGCTTCGGAAGGCACGCGTCCGGCGCTGGATGGCGATGGCCCTGCAGCACCCGGGCGAAATGGCTGTGCGCATCGTCGGCGAGGACGAAGGGCGAGCCCTCAACCGCCAGTACCGCCGCAAGGACTACGCCACCAACGTGCTCACGTTCGACTACCAGGGCGCGCCCATGGTGCTGGGAGACCTGGTGCTGTGCGGCCCGGTCGTCGAGCGCGAGGCACGGGAACAGGGCAAAACGCTAGAGGCCCACTACGCCCACCTGCTGGTCCACGGCACCCTGCACGCCCAGGGCTGGGACCACGAAACCAGCGAGCGGGACGCGCTGGCGATGGAGACTGTAGAAATCCTGCTGATGGGGGCGCTGGGGTTTTCTAACCCCTATTGAGTCCTCGCCGAGGCTGGCCGCAGGCCCTTGCATACCCCGTGGTTCGCGCGGTGCGGCCCCCTACAGGTGAATCAGCGCCGCCGCACGTCAACGCGGGTCGCCAGCGTCGCCGAAATGGGCCTCGACGTCACTGGGCAGCAACTGGATGGTGGCACGCAACCCCGGCACCGCCGCCATCAGGGCCTGTTCCACCGAGGTCCGAAGTGCCGAGGCCCGGCGCAGCGTCCAGTCCGCTGGCATGTGCATGTGCAAGTCCACGAAGCGTCGCTGGCCGGCCTTGCGGGTGGTCACGTGATCGAAGCGGATGGTGGCGTGGGCGAAGCCCTCTAGCGTGCGCTGGATCTCGGCCTGTACCTCCGGCTCCAGCGCCTCGTCCATCAGCCCCTGGGAGGACCGGCGTAGGAGCGACACGCCCTCGCGCAGGATGTTGAGCGCCACGCCCATGGCCACCAGGCCGTCAAGCCAGAGCCATCCGGTGACGGCCGCCAGCGACAGACCGACCACCACACCTGCCGAAGTCCAGACATCCGTGACCAGGTGCCGGGCGTCGGCCTCCAGGGCGATCGACCGGTGCGCGCGAGCCGCCTGGAACATCACCCAGGCGAGCAGTCCGTTCAGGGCTGAACTGGCAACCGCCAGGCCGAGGCCCCAGCCGACCTGCTCCAGTGGCTCGGGGTTGAGCAGGCGGTGGCTGGCGGCCCAAAAAATACCCAC
>Ga0164293_10001401_pt1 | contig 20104 bp, 19 predicted proteins | sample GEODES118metaG_FD_111487 | JGI IMG/M metagenome (GOLD analysis project Ga0164293, IMG submission 111487) | Eutrophic lake water microbial communities from Lake Mendota, Wisconsin, USA - GEODES118 metaG | ecosystem: Environmental > Aquatic > Freshwater > Lake | place: USA: Lake Mendota...
AATAATCTTGATAAATAAGATCCCATTATCAGTTCTTTACCAAAAAAAGATGAAATCCGATCCCCTGATGCAGGTAGCCCAATAATGTTAAAGCCACTAAAAAACTGAAAATACCCATCAACGACTAAAACTGAAAAACAGACAACTAAAATATAATAAAAATAACTTAATATTCTTTTGTTTTGTTCAATTAAATACCAAATTAAACAAGCAAAAATTCCAATTCTAAAATAAAACAAAGAGCTTTCAAAACTAAGCATTCTATCTTTTGCAACAAAAATACTAACTAAAATACAATAGATACAAAAAATAAAAAAAATAATAAAAGGTTTTTTGTTAAAATAAAAAAATAATTTATCCTTAAAAACATAAACCAAAAATACCAGGGAAGATAAGCTCACAATCAAATCTGGAAAAAAAGGACCCCAAATTAACAATGGAATAATTAAACTAACTATAAATATAACATAAATCATTTTTTAAAGATCAAAAGCATTGTTAATAAAATATAGTAAAAATAATTAAATACATTTAATTGCTTAATCATTTCTAAATCTGTTTTTGCAAGTAAAATAGGATTTTGCATAGTAATGCCCTTTATTTGTGCAAGTCCTGTTATCCCAGGTCTTACTTTAAATACTCCTCTTTTTTTTCGCTCATTTATCAAGTTCTTCTGATTGAATAAACAAGGTCTTGGACCGACCAAACTCATCTCGCCTATTAAAACATTCCATAATTGAGGAATTTCATCTAATTTTGTTTTTCTTAGAAAACTACCAAAACGACTTAGCTTTAAATTTTTGACTAAGTGAGTTGCAGTTGATTTGGTACCTAGTGGCATGGTCCTAAATTTAATTAATATAAAGGGATTTTGATGGATACCAATTCGAGTCTGTTTAAATAAAGGAGAACTATTAACAAAAAAACCAACGACCAATAATGGAATGAGCAAAGGAGATAAAATTAAAATACCAAATAAAGAAAAGAAAAAATCAAGTAAACGATACATTTATTTTTAAATATTTTTCTAATTCCTTCCTCTGCGCTTAAAGTGTGGTATCCAGCTTAATATTTCTCTTACATAACTATTATCTATTTGTAACGCTCCTATTAATGGATTTATTTCACTTTGTTTGCCTATAGTAAAACCCAAAAATTTTAATACAAATTTTAGTAGCATAAATAATTTAGCTGGATGACCCATCGTTGATGGGATAAAGCGTATGAGTTTAGGTGTTGATAAATTTTCTCTGTCAGAAACTAAAAAAGTATTACCTGCCAAATCGCCAAAGCTGTCAACAAAAAACCGAATCATAAACCTAAACCCTTAAACCAAAAAAGCTGTACAACTCAGCATAAACCAAAAACCCGTTAACTCAACACGCAAAACTAAGAATTAAACATTCGCACCAGCTCCTCATCCATCGTTACCACTGGTTTCCAACCGAGCAAATCGCGCGCCTTAGAACTATCTACCTGCAAATTACCAAACAACCTATCTGCCGCCGCACCTTTGCCTAATAACTTTGCAGCAATAGTCATCAACCCCACTGGAACCTTCAATAAACGAGATTTTACGCCACACGCCTTCGCCACCTTGCGTAACAAATCTGAAGTAGAAACATCCGCCCCATCCGAAATCAAAAACACCTCATTCGCCGCCTTGGGCGAACGCTCAGGATCGGCACACAAGGCGATAAAATCCACCAAATTATTCAACGCTACTAACGAACGCATATTACGCACCGCTCCAAAAGGTAAAGGTACGCCTTTTTTAACCCATTTAACCAAACTGCCAAAATTACCGGGCGCATTTACTCCATAAACCAATGGTGATCGAATAATCACCCCCTCCATGCCTGTTTGTTGCGTGATCTCTAACAAGCCCTGTTCCGCTTCAAACTTTGACAAAGAATAAGCATCATGTGGATGCGGCACATCATTTTCCGCAAATGGCCGATTATTTAAGTTGCCGTTCACCCCAATCGTACTGATAAATACAAACCGTTTAACTCCAGCCTGCGCCGCAAAACGCGCCAAAGCCAAAGTTGCATCCCGATTCACCCTGCGATACTCCGCTAAAGGATCCACCACCTCATCCCGCAAAATATGCGCCCGCGCTGCTGCATGCACGACCACATCACAACCCAATAAGTTATTAAATATTGTAGCCCTCCGAACAAACAACCCTTCATCCAGGGTTTGGTTCTTTATCTGACACCGGCCCAACAAATCCCCTGCGATCTTCTCGGCCCGGCCCCCCCCCTTTTTTTTTTTTTCATCCTGCAACCCGCTCAACTCATTACGAACCACCACTCTACCCACAGCCCCCTCTACAACAAACCGCTTAAGCAAAGCCGAACCCACAAACCCAGCTGCACCCGTTAAAAATATTTTATCCTCCATAATTATTTATTTTTCTTTAACCTACTTAACAAGGCAGCATACTCTTCAATAACCAAGCGATTAACTGCTTCATTTGAAAAATCATTCAACGCCCTAGTTCGAGCGTTATTGCCTAATTGTTTACGCACGTCCACCTCATTCACAATCTTCTCTATAGCCCACTTCAAATCTGGCACATTCTTAGGTTCCACTAACACTCCAGTTTCACCATCCACAACAGCATCTGATAAGCCGTAAATATTCGAACCAATCGTCGGAACTCCCATTGCAGCCGCTTCAATTACAACCGTACTAAAACCTTCTCTATGACTAGGTATACAAAGCACATCTGAAATAGCAATATACTGCTCTGGCAAATCGGTATAACCGGTAAATATTATTTTTTGTGAAATATCTGAATTTTTCTCAATACCTAGCTCATTATTAGATAACTCTTTTGGACCAACCATCAATAAATAAATATTGGCATGGTTGCTTCCCGTAACCAAGTTTTTAAAAGCTTCAACTAGCTCTAAAACACCTTTGTCTTTAACGATCCTGCCCACAAAGAGCAAAACAGATGAATCTTGAAAAATCCCTAAGCTTTTTTTAATTGAATGACGTTCAGATAAACTAAATCGTCCTTGGTTAAAGCGTTTAACATCCACCCCAGCAAGGCTCCCTTTACCAATGACCGATAATTTATCAGCGGGGACCAGTTTTTCAGAAACCAAAAATGCCTTTTGTGAGATACTATCTGCATAACACGCAGACGTTAACCACCCGATAACCCAATCACCCAATTTCGCTACTTTACGTTTAAGACCAGTAAGCGTAACCCATGGCTGTCCAGTATAGGAATGGATACGAATTGGCACGCCCGCAAACTTTCCCGCCAATACGCATAACAAACCAGCCTTAGGCGTTGTAGAGTGAACAATATCAAACTTTTGTTCTCTAAATAATTTCCATAACTTTATTAAAGCCAACAAATCTTTAAATAGATTAATCTCACGCGGAATATGAATTGAAAAATATTCAGACCCTTCAATCGGGCGATTCAAAGTTTGTTCACTGGCTACAATCGAAACCTTGGCACCCGCCTGAACCGTCATACTAATTTGCGAATGAAGTTGAGTGTCTATAAAAAAAGCGACCGTAGAAACACGCGCTATTTTTATACCACTTAAGTCAGGTAAATTAGCAACTAATTTTTTTTTACCATCATTCATTACAGTAATTCAACTATTGTCTTATTCACATCACGTGAAGGTGAAAATCCTAGAACACGTTTAATTTTACTTGTATCGTAATGAGTGCGGTTAACTAAAGCGTCAATACGGGATTTTTTTAATGGAAACTTTGGAAACCAAGAAAACATAAATGCAATAATTGTTACAAAAGATTCATTCAATCTAATAGTTGGGGACGAGACGCTTTGCCCTTCTGCTAAAGCGTTTATTACAACAGTCTGATCACAATCATTTGATAAGTTAAAAACCTGATCTTTTGCGCGCGGATCAAACCCACATAAAACGAGAGCATCAACAACATCATCGACATGCACATAATTAGAAATTGCGTTCGGTCTACCAATATAAAAAAATAAACCTTTTTTAATCATCATGGCCAACTGTCGAATTGAGTTATTAGGCATTTCTGCCCCATACACATTAGAGGGTCGCAAAATAGAAAAACTAAACAACTCATCAGCCGCTTTTACGATAATTTCATCCGCTAGAGTCTTGGTCACTTCATATTGGCCTACTGGCGATGGACGTGTTTCTTCTGTAACTATACGTTCAGTATTCGCTTTAAGTTGAGACGAACCATAAACACCAATGGAACTTAGCTGAACCCAATGAATTTTATGATTTTGCTTGCGCGCTGCTTTTTTGCATGAATCGATCAATCGTCTAGTTGCTTCGACATGCAGAGAGTACATCAAAGATTCATTAAGTATCTCTCCAGCGCAATTGTAAATAACTTCAAAATGCTCAATTATTTTATCAACATTGAATTCTTGATCCAAAAGATCGCCAGTCATAAACGTAATAGCAGAAGTGTTCACATTTAGATGATCAGCTTGCAAACGTGTTAGAACAGTAATTTTGTAACCTTCTAACACTAATGCTGCAACTAATTTCCTGCCAATAAAGCCACGCCCACCTATTATAAGTACATTCACAAACTTCTCTTAAATAATTTTACACTGACTCTATATAAATAGAATGAAAACCAAAAAATAATAAAATATACGCTCTCAGCTATGTAATATTTCAAAGTAAAATCTATCGGACTGCCTAAAATACCTATGAATAAATTTAAAAGATAACCTGAAAAAACGCTGCCAATTAAAAATAAATAAAGGATTCTTAATTCAAACTTTCGCGATAAAAAGCCTAGTAAAAAAAAGAAAAATATAGAAAAAGGACCCAGATATGAAAAATAAAACTGATAGCTATTAGGAGAAATACCAAATTTCGAATTTAAATAGGAATCATAAGCATGGGCTAACATTAACTTATCTGTTATAGAATACAAATCTGGATAGTTTAATAATCTATTTTCATGTGAAACAAAATTACCCAATAAAGCGGGCACAAAATCTAAGAGTGAATAATTTTTTTCATAATTATTAACAACTGCAGGCCACAATAAATCATACTCTTGAAAACCCTTTAAATTAGCCCAACAAATCGTGGATATTTCAGAATACTTTACAACTGGATCTTCGCCACTTGGAACTTGACTAGCGATACCTACAATTTGACTACCAATACTTTTGCCAAAAAAAATAATAAAGAACAGCAAAACAAATATAAGAAAGTTACTTAAATTAAAAAACTTTAACAAACTCTCTTGCTTAATGATCAATGAATAATTTATGTAAACAAAATAAAAAAGTATAATAGGCGTTAAAATAATGCCTCTGCTGCCTAGAATTATTATTGACCCTACAATTAATACAAAAATAAAAAAATAGATTTTTTTCTTTGTCTCAAAAAATAAAAAAAGCGATAAAAAGATTAAGAAAAATATTAAAATACGTAAAAATGGCCAAACAAATTGAAAACCGGGGAAATTAACTGAAAGACTACCACTACTAAACCGATTCCAAGGAAACAAACTCATTCCATAAAGAAAAAAAAGAATACTCCAAAAAAAAATAAATAAATACAATGAAAAAAAAAATAAATTATTAAATATTCTAATTGTTTTTAATATATTTACACTTCTAAGCTTAGCAGCATACAAACTATTTTTTGGCAATAAAAGCGCGCCAACCTGATATGCAAGCATTGCAAAAGCTGAAAAAATAACACCAAAAATATAATAATGTTCATTCCAAAAATAAAGATCTCTATTTACTATATCGCTACAATTATCTATGTTTAAAGGTCTAAAAAAAATATAAAACCAAGCAAAAGGTAAACTTAACTCTATCAAACCTATTCTTTTATATCTATAAATCGAAAAGATAAAAACCATGAACGACAAAATAAAAAGTATATAGAGAATAAAAAACATATAAGTTGGCATATTGTTCATAAAAATTTATTTTAAATTCCCAAGAATTTTTAATAGTTTATTTTTCGATGACAAGTTTTTCTCAGCATAAGATCGGACATCAGAAGCTGAATTTTTTAAACAGAATGCTAAAGTGCTAATAGTTTCAACTAAATCTTTAATTTTATCACTATTCTCAACTTGAAAACGATATGGACACCCTAATTCAAAATCCAGATCATCGCTAGAAGCAATCACTGTTAAGCCCCTTGCCATGTATTCTCTTGTTTTTAACTCAGAAGCTTCGTTTAACCCTATTCTATGCAAACCCAAACTCGCAACTCCCACATGCATATTCTCAAAGACTTTATTCAAAGCAAAACCAGATAAATAGCCCGTAAATCTTACATTATCAAGCTCCAGCTCATTCACAAGATTTTTTAGAAAAGGCAAGACTTTACCATCGCCCACAATTGTAAAAGAAATATCGCAAGGCAACTTTTTCTTTTTGAGTGCAGCGAGGGCGTACAGCATACGATCATAACCATGCCAATTGGCTAACTGTGCAACAGCTATCAAGTTAAGTTTATTGCTTGGCCAAACGGCTTTTGTTAAAGGGATATCATCTGTTATTAAAATCCCGTTTCCCATTTTGAGTGTTTTATGGCTTAACCCCAGCGCAAACCATTTACCCTCACCCGCATATTGGATGATAAGATTTGCCGGGATCAAGACCCAGCTCGCGGATGCATAAGAAATGAGCTTCCTAATCGCGCGTTTTACAGGACTAGTAATTATCGAGTCCATTTCTTTCAGCCCAATTATACGGGGCGTGGGTACATCCACAATGACTTTTTTACCCCTTAAGCGCAACCATAGCATCACAAGGAATACAAACGGAAACACTAAATCCGAAAATCGTATCATTACAACTTGTGACTCTGCGGACACTAAAGATTTAAAAAATGATAAAACGCCTTTTAAATTGTTCGGATAAACGTAATTCTCTGCGTACAAATCGATTTGTTGCGCCGCAACGATAGTGTTATCTATTTTTTTTATCACGCCAGGTGATTTTTTTTTGTTCACCAAGGCATAGTAACCTAATGATTTATAAATCACTAAAATGCTTTCTTAAGATGATTGACAATCATTTTTGAAGCCATCCCGCCCCCATACAAATTTAATTCGTAGGACTGGTTAGTATTGCGGCTTTGCGCAGCTTGGTATGCGGAGAGGATTTTGTCTTTATCTACGCCAACGAGTGTATTTGCGCCAATCTCAACCAGTTCTACCCATTCTGTTTCATCGCGCAGTGTAATGCAAGGAAGGGCAAAGAAATAAGCTTCTTTTTGCAGACCGCCGCTGTCCGTCATCACAAGGGTACAATGATCAATTAACCATACCATATTGAGATAACCTACCGGGTCGATTATCGTTAGGTTTTGGGTATTGATTTGTAAACTTTGAATGCTTTTTTTGGTACGTGGGTGTAAAGGCAAAACCACCTGCTGGTTTTTGGCTATCTCATTTAACGCTTCAAAAATAGCTCGTAAACGCTTAGGATCATCAGTGTTTTCAGCGCGGTGAATGGTACATAACACATAATCATTTGACACCACCTGGCCTTTATATTTATCTAGGTATAGTGGTTTCTGTAAACGTTTGTAAAACAAAGCGCCATCTTGCATCACATCACCGGATAACACCACTTTTGTACCGGTTTTTAAATTGTTGATACCTTCTTTGTTCAAATTATTCACCGCTGTTTGTGTAGGGCAGAATAAAACAGAACTGATGTGGTCAGTCAAAATGCGATTCACCTCTTCCGGCATGCGCATATTAAACGAACGTAAACCCGCTTCCACGTGTGCAATCTTGATGTGTAATTTAGATGCCGCAATTGCACCCGCCAAAGTCGAGTTCGTATCGCCATACACCATCATCCAATCTGGCTTTTCTTGCACCAAAATTTCTTCGATTTTCTCAACCATCTGCCCGGTCATCGCTCCATGCGTTTTTCCGCCGATACCCAAATAATGATCAGGCTTAGGTATTTGCATTTCTTCAAAAAACACATCGCTCATATTGACATCGTAATGCTGCCCGGTGTGAACAATAACTTCTTGAATATCCATACCCGCTTCACGCTGTTTGAGGATTTCACGACTGACTGAACCGGCCTTAATAAATTGCGGGCGAGCGCCCAAAATTGTGACGATTTTCATAAAATGAATATTTTAAATTTTTCTTATTGCTTGTACAGTGGTTTGTTCGCTCATTTAGCTTTTATTTAATAACTGGTGCCAATTTCAACGCACGTAATTTTTCATTTAATTCTTTATTTTTGAGTGAATGCACAATCTCGACTGCATCTTTTGGATTTTTACCTATTGCAATGATGTTTTAATTAATCACATTAATATATACTCACCTTTGCCTTAACTTGTAATTCATATCTTATTGTTGAGAGGTAAAAAAATTTTTAACCAACTAAATCATTTTGATGATATCGTTTTCTTTAATCCACGGTTGTTTAACCGAGATTGGATAAATACTTAATCTAATAAATTTATATCAAAAAACTCATTCTACAACTCACTAAAATATAAACTATCTATCGCAAAATCGTTTTTATAAAGCGTCTGGACCAATTGAAAAAGCAAGTGTCTTAGAAAGTTTCAATTTATTTCATCCAATGCGCTTGTTAGTTTTAAATTGTGGCTTAAAAATAATTTTTCCTTTCCATAAACATTCTTAATAACCTTGCAAATTTCAAAAATTTTAACTCTATCTATTCCAGCACCCTCAACATAATCGTTGCACTCCCAGTCAAAAAACCATTCTCTTGGTACTTGGTCATTAATAATTAACATGTATTTTTTTGCAATCAAATTTGATGACCAGTTTTTTTCAAGAAAATTTCGCAATTCGATACCTTTCTGCACTCTGAATACTTTATCTTCGCACAGCTTTATAAAGTTTTCTTCAAGCTTTTCAGGCTGACAATATACTGAGGGAGGTATAAAGTTTTTTGGTATATGCTCATAAATTTTTTCACTGTAGTAACCTGACACTAATGTTGGCTTACCATAAGCGGCAGCCTCTGCGCCCAAGCCTCCCATCGGAGAGTCCGAATAAATCTCATCTAATACAAAATCACATTTTTTTATATTTTCGATTACTACTGAATTTGGCACACCAGTCAAAAATACATAATTGATATTGTATTTTTCTTTATATTTCTCAATAAGTTCATTAAAGTAACTGCTTTCTTTTGTCTCTGGTTTTGAGGCGGCATGTAAAATGTTTACTCTTCCGCTGGTATCGATTGTAAGATCCTCACCCCCTTTAGAAGAAGCAAGAACCGTTGGCATACCCATTGCAAACCAATTGATATAGTCACGCTCATGAAATTGACCGACTGTCGGGCTATTAATAATGTAATCAGAGTATTTTTCTACATAATCTATTTTCTTCTTTACATTTACAGTTCTTCTCAGAATATCTTCGATAGATTCATTTTTATAAATTATTGCAGCATTCATATAAGGTGGCCTGGCATCACTACCCAGATAAACAAAGATAATTTTTTTGCCGAAAAATTTTAATATAGGCAAATCATACAATCTAAAAAAACTATGATTAAAACCAAAAATAAAAATATCAAAACGTAATAATGCCCAAATAAACATTGGAATAAGGCTGATTTTATATATCAAAACCAGAGATATCTTTTGTAACATTCCTAATTTTTCATTTGACCTTGTTCCATATAGATATCGTAATAATCCTACGTATATATTGATTGAATCTGTTTCTCTTGAACCATAAAGGTTATTATCAACATTTAAATGATAGCTTTGCTCACCAATTTGATCAAAGCCATTTTTCAGGTTGCTAAAATAACCAGCAATATTGCCAAGCCCCATAAATATTTTTTTCTTTTTGGTATTTTTCATTGGTTAATTAGCAACCTTGCCTAAGGATGTTTCAATTTAGAGCTTTATCTGAAAAGTTAAAGAATATTCTGAATAATATTTTTGGTTTATGCATTTTTAAATTATTACATCATCTATATCTTATAAAAAGATAAAAATTAATAATTCAGCGAAAATTTATTTTTATTTTTTTTTATTGTAGGCAGAAGTTTAAATATATAAACTATATATATTGCAATTAAGTAAAATAATATTCTTAAAAAAAAATCATTAAAAACAACAATTTTTATAAAATGATAGAAGTAAGAAAAAAATAAAATTAGACTAATTAGTACTAAAAATTTTGACCATTTTATTAAAATTTTAAAATATAATTGACTACAAACTATGTTTAAAACCGCACCAAAGCTATTTGCAATTAATGAAGATACTGCGGCACCCTCTACTCCAATTAATGGTATAAGACATATATTTAAGATAAGATTAATAATAAAAACAATAAAATATATAAAAAAGTAAATATAATTTTTATTAACAATCATTATACCGGGAAAAAAAATGTAAATTTGGCTAAAAACCAAACTTAACGCTGAGTACTTAACGATATGTTCAGATTCTTTAAAACTGTTTCCAATGAATATATTAAAAATTTCAGGTAAAAAAAGTAATAAAAATAAATAACCTAATAAATATATTGAAAATATAAAAATTATTAAATTGCCTAGTTTCGCTTTAGAGTTTTTTTTTTTATATATCTTAAAAAAAAAAGGTGTGTAGGCCAACTGAATTCCAATAGTAAAAAATAATAACAAACTGGAAATTCTAATTGAAACAGAATAAATTCCAACTTCATTTAATGATAAGTAATAATTTATTAAATATCTGTCTAAGAATGATGACGTTATAACAAGAATGCTTGTTGGCAACAAAAAGAAAGAAAATTTAAGCATTTTAAGGAGAATTTTAAAACTAAAAGAAAGATTATAAGTAATATTTCTTAAATTTAAAAAACTATAAAATGCTCCTAACAATAAGCCGGATATCAAAGCTAACAAAACTCCCTCGAGTCGTAATTTATATATATAAATAAAAATATAACTTGCAATAATAGTTGTTATAGAAGTTACAACAGCAGTCTTTAAATAAATTTTTGAAAAGCCCTGTAATCGAAGTTGATTGCATAATAGAATGAAAATTCCATTTAAAGAAATATAAAAAATCCCTAACCTAAAAATCATAATATAATTTTCACTCCGAAAAATAATACTTGAAATTTCTTTAGTAAAAACCAGAGCTATTAAGATAAAAGTTAGATATGCAAAAATAGAAAACCAAAATGCAGTAGAACTGTATAGTTTTTTTTTATTGGTCTCATTATAAAATCGATAAATAGACTGAGAAATTTCAAGACAAATTATAATATTAGCAAAACTTCCAAAGACTAACAGTAATTCAAAAATGCCGTAATCAACTTTTGTAAGTATTCTCGTATAAAATGGCAACAATAAAAATATAACGCCTCTATTAATAAAAGAAGATAAAAAATAATAAAAACTTGTATTAAAAAAATTAAATGACATTATAAATCCGATTTTTTTTTGTTATCTTTAATTTTTTCATGAAGATTTGTGTTGCTAAAAAAATTTTTTAATTAATTGTATTTACCAATTTTTATGAATAATTCGACATGAACTTCATTTATTTCGAATCTCTGATTAAGATTTTTGGAGAAATTATATATATTTAAAAATCTAAAAAAAAAATTCATGCTGATTAAAATAGTTTACTTAACTTAACCTCTGGTCGATAACAATATTGTAAGTATACATGCGTAAATATGTTGATCATAGGGATGTACTGTTAAAGTTCTATTGTATCCTTCTACTAATTTAATTATATTATCAAAATTAATAGGCAATTTCGTTTCATTTAATAAATCTAAAATATCGTTTTTTTTTAAAATATTTTCAAAAAAATATTTATTATCATTTTTTCTTTTTAAATATTTATAATACAAAAATTTATGTTTCTGCGTTAAAAAAGAGAGTAAATTAATCGGATAACTATAATGTTTTTCAATTAATTTTTTTGTATTACTGTACTTTATATTAGCCATTTCCCCCATCTTTAATTGAAATATTTTTTTATAAAAATTTTTATTATAAAGATCATTAGCCGATAAATTTTGTAAAAAATCATTATATTTATATGACAAAAAAGGAGTGACTTCTAAAATGCTAGATATTGAATTCGCCGGACTACTAAAGCTGAAAGATGGTTGTCTATATTTCATTGCCCATAAACTTGCTGATTGTGCTGAAGTAAAGCTTTTGATGTTATCTATTGACTCTAAAAAAAGTTTTCTGGAAATTTTTGATAATTCAACTCCAGTTTTTTTTTGAAATAAGGATTCAATAAGCAAATCCGGTAAACCTCTTCTATTTTTAAATAAATTTGCAAAATAGTTATTAAACTTACTAGATAAATAAAAATAATTTAAAGGAACGTAAGAACCCATCATGACATCCCCTGGCCAACCGCCAATGACAATTTGATCGCAACCTTCGTTGTATAAATAAACAGCTAAATTGCCAAGTACTGCATGACTTGGAGATTGAAAGCCATTAAAAACCATTAATGAATAAAGATATGGATTACTTTTTATTTTATCAAAATTTATAATTGAATGTTTTAAATTTAATGTACGTGTAACTTGTTTTGCAATTTCTACTTCGTCATCTATTCCATTTTCTGGAAGAGATACTGTTAAAAAATCTAAATTATTTTTTTTATTTACATAAGCTATAAATCTACTATCTAATCCACCACTCAGGGTAGCTACTTTTTTTGCATGATTATTTGATATTTTGAGTCTTTCTTCATTTCCCTTAACAAATGAATCAAAAATATCATCTATTAAATTCCCACTTTGGTATCTTGTATTGTTATATTTAAAGTTCCAATAATTTTTAAATTCAACTTTACCATCTGTAATACTTATTAGACTTCCCGGATTTAATCTCTTAACACTAGAATAAGTTGTTAAATCACCAATTGTGTGACCAAATTTAAATAACTGAAAAATACCAACTAAATCAAAATCTAAATTTTTTATCCACCTAGCTAAGAAGTAAGGATTATTGGAAAAATATAATATATTTTTATCAATACTGTAAAATAATGGCCTTGAAGCGAACCTATCCGTCAATATCTGTAAACTATTATTTATTTTGTTAAATAGTAAACCTGCAAATTCACCTTCTAAGTTGCTTAAATCGTTATTAATGTCTCTAGAAAAAAAATTATTAGAATTAACTAAATATCCATAGTAATAAAAGTAAAAATTATTTTTATTAAATTCTTTAGAAGAATTTATTTGTTCTTGTTTATCCAAAAAAACGTAGCAATTGTTAGATACTAATTTTAGTATATTATTATTTTCTTTATGAAAAATATCTTTTTGTAAATTATTATATTTGCTTATTATATCTGAATAATATTTTTGGTTATTGACTGAATTCTTTATATCTACAAAACCTGCGAAATTATTATGAGATAAAATATTTTTAATCAAAGGATAGAATTTTTTTTTTAATTTCTAGATTTCTGGGTCCAAATAAGACATTTTTATCTTGAATATTTTTATGTACCGAAGCTAACTGTCCAATTATGTTGTGATTACCAATTATTATATTGTCTCTTATGGTGGCACCTAATCCAAAAAAATTATAATTTCCTATTTTCACTGAACCACCAATAATAGCTCCCGCGCAAAATTGATTATTTACTCCAATCATAGTATTATGAGCAATATGAATATGATCATCGAATTTATTGGAATTTCCTACCACTGTATTATCTATTGTTCCTTGAACAATTGTACATAAAGCGCCAATTTCCACACTGTCTCCAATCAAAACTCCCCCAACATGCTTTAAGTTTATTAAGTTATTTTCTTTATCTAATATCGTCCCAAAACCGTTTTGACCAATAACTGAATTTGACTTTATTATACAGTTATTGCCAATAATAACATTATTATTTATAACAACCCCCGGTAATATTTCGCAGTTATTACCAATTACTACATTTTTTCCAATAAATGTATTTTTGTAAATTTTCGTTTTTTTTCCAACTTTAGCTTCAAAATTTTTTTTATCTACCCAAAATTTTTCTAAAAATTTAAAAAAAAATAACTTAGGATTATCAACCTGGATTTGCACTATAGACGAATTAATATTTGGATTTTTCTCTTTAACTAATAATAAAATATTTTTACACTTATTAATTTTTTGTATATTTATGTTATTAAATTTACTAACAAAAGCGATTGTGTTATTTTCAATATTCTCTATCGAAGAAAACCATTTTGGCATATTTAATTTAAAGTTTATTTTTATTTTTTTTCTTAAATAGTTAAAAAACAAATTTTCAATTTTCATTATTTTATATTTTATATGTTAACCTAATAATGCAATTAATCTTCATACACATGATCCGAGAAATAAAAATCAGGGTGTGTTAATAAATAAATAATATTATATTTTTTTTTTAAATGTTCGTGCAAACTATTAGTGTCACCTTTGACTAAAAGACCATTTTTGTAACATTTCCATCTTACAATTTCACTATCCGAAATATAAAAACTTTTTTTAAATAAACCGAATTTAGCCTCACTGTCATAAGCCTCGTATAACAAATCAAAATCTTTTGGTTTTTTATCAACCCAAAAATCAAGATTGTTGTCGCCAGTTATTCCTCCATGAGAAGCTGAACCTAGAATTTTAATATTAAATATTTTTTCTAGTATATCAATGTCTCTTCTAAAATTAAAAATGGCATCTTCTTTCCATATAATAGATTGATCAATAACTTCGGAATGGTATCCGATCTCATGCCCAGCTTTTATGGCTTTAGTAATAATTTTGTAATTTTCAAATGAAAATATATTATATTCTTTTGCGTGCAATCTTATGAAGATTGTGGCTTTAATATTCAGTTCATTAAAAATTTTTAAAAATACTGATAATTTTTTAAGAGTAATATCAACGTCAACTCTATTAACTAAAGTAAATTTTTTTAAACTTTTTTGTTTTTTTTTTTTTATATACTCTTTTATTGTTAATATTTCATAATCATGATTTTGAGCATCAACAAACAACTTTTTATAATTGGAAAAAGAAAATACAAATTTTTCATTCATACATTTAATCTATTTGGCATGTTAACAAGTACACCTTTGTCTTTTTTTGAGTAAACTACTAGACTTCCTATTCCAAGTGAACAAATATCCAATTTAAACAAGGTATTAATATCTTCTTCCGAACCGCATCCTCCGTGAGCAATGAGTGGAACATTTATATGTTTTTCTATATTTTTAATTGTATCAAGGTCAAAACCAAGCCAAGTACCCTCCCTATTTATTGATGTCAAAATTATCTCTCCTATGCCCAAATTAATTAAATTTTTACAGTAGTCTAATACTAAAATTCCAGTATTTGTATTACCAGAGTTGACATAAACATAATTTTTTTTACTAAAAAAATTATTTTTATAGTCAACAGAACCCACTACAGCTTGACTGCCAAATTCATCGACTAATTTTTTTACAGTACTTGGTGAGCTAAAAATCAAAGAGTTGAGAATAATTTTTTCAAAACCAATTTCAAATATTTTTCTAGCTTGATCTAAAGTTCTAATACCTCCTCCATAACCCATGGGCATGAAAGCCTCTGTTGCTATATCTTTCAGTAATGAGTAATTTATTTCATGATTTTTGGAGTAACTGTTGATATCTAAAATAATTAGTTCATCTACCTCAAGCTCATTAAATATTCTAATTGTATTGCAAGGATCTCCTATATAATTTGGATTTTTAAATTGTTTAGTCTTAACTAATCTATGATCTTTTAAAAGAAGACAAGGAATTATTCTTTTGCTTAACATTTAAATTAAAGAAAAATTTTTTAAAATCTGCATTCCATTCTTGTGACTTTTTTCAGGATGAAATTGTACTCCATAAATATTATCTTTTTCTATAGCTGAATCAAAATCAATATTATAATGAGTGCGCATAATAGAGTACACTGGATCGTCGACCTTAACATAATAAGAATGAACAAAATAAAAACGCGAGTTATCACTTAGTTGTTTAGTAAGTAAGTTTGGTTTATTCGGCAAAGCCACGTTCCAACCCATATGGGGCACTTTTAGACTAGTATGTTTTGGAAAACGACAAGTCCGAGAGGGAATCCATCCTAGACCTGATACTTTGCCCTCTTCGCTAAAACTAGTCATTAATTGCATGCCCAAACAAACGCCAAGAATTGGAATACGTTCAGCCAATGCTTTATAATCGAGTACATCACGAAGACCAGTAATTGAATTAATATTGTTCATTGCAGCGTCAAAACTTCCTACACCAGGAAGTACAAGTTTTTTCGCTTTTCGAATGATTATCGGATTAGACTCAATAATTGCTTCTACACCTATATGTTTAAACATATTAAGCATTGAACCTACATTACCAATTCCGTAATCAATAATAGTAATCATTATGTAATTTTTTCTGGAAAACAATACTTTAAATAAAAACTTGTGGGCACTAAATTAGCTTTTGCTAGCAGATAGAATAATGGACGAAGGCGTTCAAAACGTTTCTTGTAAGTATAAAAATTACGCCAAGTACGAATCGGGCCAGTCATGATTTGTTGGTACTGAGTATCAGATATATCGATACGCTTTTTTACATAATCTATTAGGCCAAGCTGAGGTACAATAGTCTGATTATAAAGAGATAAAGCTGTTTTTTTATCCATAACTCCACGTCGAACATTTGCAGCTAAGTTTAGGTTTCGAAGGTCAATTTTAAATTTTTTTGGAAGCCAAACAGTATGAGCGAATTCCGATGCACGATTTTCTAAATGATGACCACCATAATATTGCCAACCAGTTTTTGTTATCAGTTCCTGACGCGCTGTCTCTTTAGAATAGTTTATATACCATAATGGCCGAATAAATTTCTGGCGGTAAACTAATATCCATTTCATAAAATGATAAAAAGTCAGATTAGGAAATGTTTTACGTTTTTTTGATCCAAATCTATCATGAATATCTGCAATATAAGCGCCGTCAAAGTAATTAGATCCGACAGGACTTAACCCTTCTGTTATAAAAGAATGACCTTCTAATATATAACGAATGCCATATTTTGCGGCAGTACTTCGAAGAACTTGCACAAAAGCAATGTCTGTATCTGCATCAAACTCTGCTACACCTGCCAATAGAAAAGATTTTTTTATATCATCAACTTCCTTATTATCAACAACGTATGTAAATAAATCAATATCAAGTGCCGAAGTTACTTTCTTAATATTCATAGTTGCCAAAGCACTATTCCAGGTATTATCGTAATGTACTGCGAGAGGTCTAAGCTTCCATTCTTTTGCTTTTAATAATAAATAAGAAGAATCGGTGCCTCCACTGACACCAATAATACAATCATATTTTTTTTTCTTTCCAGCGTTTCTGATATCTTCAATAATTTTTGCAAGTAACTGCTCTCCTTTAACCATGCCAGTACCATACTCATCTGCTAAATTATCAACTTGATGACAATAATTACATACGCCTTGCTTATCGAATGAAATATTAGAGATGCGATTATCATAGATACAACGAGAACAAATCTGTGATCCTATTTCCGAAATTTTCATTTTATCATATAAGCTCTTTAATTGTTGGAACCGTTCCCTTGTAGCCTCTTTTCTTAATATTATTTTTTATACGATCACCAAATGTACGCGACATCACCACAACGACATCCACTGGTTGTGTAAGTAATGATTCTAGCCCCTCTATAGGAGACCTAAATGGTGGCAAATACTTTCCTTTTAGCCTCATATCATCGTCAAAAAAACGTACGGGTACTTTTGTACTAAAGGGAATACAATCTCACTACTTCCCCCAGCAATTAATAACTTAGACATTAATTTTTTTTAATTGAAAATCGATAAAATCTTTCGTGAATATATTTTTTTTTACTTTATCACCGTCAACTAATGAATTATCAGGTATATCTTTTGATACAGTTGAAAAAGGCCTAATAAGGACTTTATTTCCAACTTTTACTCCGGGTAAAATTACTGAAGGTCCGGCAATAAAACATCCATTTCCTATTGTAGTTTTTTTTCTTATTATTTTTTTGCTGTTAATTTCATTTTGCATTGATAAATTAGTCAGGTGACTGGTGTGTGACCAAATAAAAACAGATGGGCCAATAGAACAATGGCTACCAATTTGTAAACCACCTGACGCATCAAGAATTGCATTTTCTCCAATCCAACAATATTCACCTATAATAAGTTTCTCTAAGTCAAATATTTTTGCGCCTTCTCGAATTCTACAACCAGCTGGCAAACCCAACGCTGTGGCACGCTCATCATCCGTTAATAATAGATTTGCAACGTTGTGTAGTATATTTTTTCTTATTTTATTTTTTCTTTTATTGTCTTTTAAAAAAAGATTTGAAATATTTTTTTTCAAAGTTTCAAAAAATTTCTCAGAATTTACTATTTTAATATTTTTTTTTTTCATGTCTTAACATTTTTGATAATTAACTATTATAAGTAAAATTAGTTATTATATATTATTCAAATAATATTTAAAACTTATTAACGACCAAGTTAACAACCTTTTGTTTTGTATCCCTGCGAAATGTTGATCTGTTATAGTTTGCAAAGTTTTTTTATCAAGATAATTTAAAATTTTTGACTGATTTGAAAATATTTTTTCCTTTACAAAATTAATATTTTCTTTTTTAAACCAACTAGCATTAGGTGATGAAAAACCTTGTTTTTCCGCTTAATCCCCCGATCAAAAGCTTTACTATTGCCATGGGCGTCAGAAAGAAAGCCGATTAAATTATACATATTAATATATTTCGCATATGTAAGTAACGAGTAAATTAATAATTATAAAGACTAAACTAATAATTATTTTTAATAAACAAATTAATTTTTTTAATAACTTTCTTAATGTCTAACTCATCATAACATGGTAACGCTATTGTTGTATCTTGTAAGATTTTGGAATTTTTTTGTTGTGAATTGTATTTTTTTTTATAATAAGTAGTATTACTGAGAGAATAATAACCGATCGTCGTTTCAATTTCATTTTTTTTTAAAAATTTAATTAGACCATCTCTTAATTGAAGGTTTGGTACTCTGAAAGATACAGTTTGATTATTAAAAAAAACATTTTTAAAAATTTTTTGAGGAACAAAACCTAATTTAAATAAATTTTTTATATAAATTAATCTAATTTGATTTCTACCTTTTATTATACTCTCTATTTTTTTTAATTGTTTTATTCCCATAACAGACTGAAGTTCAGTAAAACGATAATTATATCCGTAATCAACAAAATCTAGGCCAATACCTTTGAAACCATTGGCCCCATGTTGTAGTTTAACTTTTAAGATTTGGCTCCATTTAGAGTTATTAGTAGTAATGGCTCCACCTTCCCCTGAACAAATCAATTTTCTTGGATGAAAACTAAAACAGGTCAAATCAGAAATTGTTCCACATTTAATTTTATTAACTGAGCTACCGATAGCACAAGCTGCATCTTCTATCAGAGGAATACTATTGTTTCTGCAGATAGATTTTATTTTACTAATTCCGCTTGGATTTCCAAGACTATCAACAAAAATTACAGCTTTAGTTTTTTTAGTGATCTTTTTTTCCAACTCTTCCGGTAGCATATTAAATGTTTCTAAACTAACGTCTGCAAAGATAGGTTTTGCTCCTAAATCTTCAACGACATTAGCTGTTGCCGGCCAAGAAAAGTCTGAAATAATAACTTCATCGCCTTTTCCTATTTTTAATAATTTTAAACACATAGACAAAGAGGTTGTTGCGGATGTCATTAAAAAGACGTTTTTTACTTTTAAAAAATTTTTAATATCATTTCTAAAATTTTCTAAAAATTTACCTCTAGTAAAAATTCCACTCTCAAAAATTTTAGAAAAATCTTTTTTAATTTCTTTAAAAGAAATGTAGGGCCTCATTAATCTTATATTTTTCATATTAGCTAACTACTTTATTTTATTAAAAGAAAATTTATACCAATCTAACGTTTTTTTAAGCGCTATATCAAAAGGGGTAATTTTAAAATTAATTAATTTTTTCATTTTTTTATTAGTTGAGTTATGGGATTTTACATCCGCAACTCTATTTGGTTTTTTTATAACTTTTCCTTTATAATTC
>Ga0164293_10001402_pt1 | contig 20089 bp, 22 predicted proteins | sample GEODES118metaG_FD_111487 | JGI IMG/M metagenome (GOLD analysis project Ga0164293, IMG submission 111487) | Eutrophic lake water microbial communities from Lake Mendota, Wisconsin, USA - GEODES118 metaG | ecosystem: Environmental > Aquatic > Freshwater > Lake | place: USA: Lake Mendota...
GGCCAAAGTCTTGGAGTCGGTGTTTGCCAGGCCCTGCCGCAGCACCGGCTGAGGCGGACAAATGCTCACGCCAAATGCCCGCTGGATTCGTAGAATGCAGCCATGCTTGACGAACGCGCCAAACTGCTGCTCAAGGCCCTGGTCGAACGCTACATTGCCGACGGCCAGCCGGTGGGCTCGCGCACGCTCAGCCGGGCTTCGGGGCTGGAGCTTTCGCCCGCGACCATCCGCAACGTCATGAGCGACCTCGAAGAGCTCGGCCTGATCGTCAGCCCCCACACCTCGGCCGGTCGTATTCCGACGGCGCGCGGCTACCGGCTGTTTGTCGACACCATGGTGATGTCCCAGCGCGACCCGCGCGCGCTCGAATCCATGGTGCCGCCTTCTCTCGCACCGGATCAGCCGCAAAAGGTGATCAGCAACGCGGCGCAGATGCTCTCGAGTCTGTCGCATTACGTCGGTGTCGTCATGGCCCCGCGTCGCTCCTCGGTGTTTCGCCACATCGAGTTTCTGCGCCTGTCTGAAAAGCGCCTGCTGGTCATCATTGTCTCGCCTGACGGCGACGTGCAAAACCGGGTGCTGCTCACCGAGGTCGACTACAACCCCACCGAGCTCATCGAGGCGGCCAACTTCCTCAACTCCCACTATGCCGGCCTGGGCCTGGAAGAAGTGCGCGAGCGCATCAAAAACGAGGTCGAGGCGCTGCGCGGCGAGATCGCCAGCCTGATGCAGGCCGCCGTGCGGGTAGGCTCGGAGGCCATCGAGTCGCGCGACGAGCTGGTCATTGCCGGCGAGCGCAACTTGCTCACGGTGAGCGATTTCTCCAGCGACATGGACAGCCTGCGCAAATTGTTCGCCTTGTTCGAGCAGAAGGCGCAGCTCATGCGCCTTCTTGACGTCTCCAGCCGGGCCGAGGGCGTGCGCATCTACATCGGGGGCGAAAGCCAGGTTGTGCCCTACCAGGAGCTGTCGGTGGTCACAGCCCCGTATGAGGTCGATGGCCAGATCGTGGGCACCCTCGGCGTGATCGGCCCGACGCGCATGCCCTACGACAAGATGATCCAGATCGTCAACATCACCTCCAAGCTGGTCAGCTCGGCGCTGAGCCACAGCCGCTGACAGCGCAGCGAATGCCCGCGCCGCATCTAGCCCGGGTCCAGGCAGACCCGGACGTCTAGAATGCGAGTGGTGTGGGGCGTTAGCTCAGTTGGTTAGAGCAGAGGACTCATAATCCTTTGGTCGCTGGTTCGAGCCCAGCACGCCCTACCACTTGACGCCTGCAAAGACTCTTGCACCACCTAGGCAGGTCAGCACGCGGCAGCACGCACATGAACTGGACTGAGCTGATCGGCTACGCAGCCGCCATCTTGACCACCGGCAGCTTCGTGCCCCAGGCGTGGCTGACCTTTCGCACCCGAGATGTCAGCGGCATCTCGCTGGGCATGTACAGCGTCTTTACAGGCGGCATCGCGCTGTGGCTGGTTTACGGCGTGGCCATGGGGGCCTGGCCGATCATTCTGGCCAACACCATCACGCTGACGCTGGCTGCCTCCATTCTCGTGATGAAGCTGCGCTACCGCTGAGCCCACCGCAATCGAACCGCGCAGCGCGAGAAACCCAGCGATTCAGGGCGCCCGCGTGCGACGATCTGAATTGCCACGGCCTGCGGCTTGGCCGTGGCAGCTTGACCGCAAACAGACCAGGCTGTTTATGAGCCCGTGCGGGCCAGGTCATCGAGCGCATGAATCACAATAGGGCATCGTCGACCAAGCTCGCGCCAAGCGAGCTAAGCGAGTCGACCTACCCTGGAGCTCAAGATGCCGATCTATCGCCTGTCTACCCGAAGAACCTCAGTGGGCGCCCTGGCTGCCCTGGCCCTCCTGACCTGCGCCGGTGTGGCGGCGCAACCGGCTGCCGACTGGCCCACCAAGACCGTGCGGCTGGTGGTCGGTTTTCCGGCTGGCTCCAGCCCGGACCTGACCGCCCGCCTGTTGGCCGAGCCGCTGTCCAAGGCGCTGGGCCAGAGCGTCATCGTGGACAACAAGGTGGGCGCCGGCGGCAATATCGCCGCCGACTATGTGGCCAAGTCCACCGATGGCCATACCCTGGGGCTGATGATCAACGGCAACATGACGATTGCTGGCTTGCTCAATCCCAAGCTGCCCTACGACCCCCAAAAAGACCTCGCGCCCGTCAGCCTGATCGGCACCGCGCCGCTGGTGCTCGCCGTGCCCGCCGACGCGCCCGGTGCAGATGCCGCCCAGTGGCTGGCCCAGATGCGCCAAAGCGGCGCGGCCGCCAGCTATGGCTCGCCCGGTGTGGGCACGGTGGCCCACCTGGGCATGGAACTGCTCAAAGCGCGCACCGGTATTGCGCCGGTGCATGTGCCCTACCCTGGCAACCCGCAGGTGATCACGGCGATCTTGGGCGCGCAGATCCAGGCCGCCTTGCTGCCACCGGCACTGGCCGCAGCGCAGGCGCGCAGCGGCAAGCTGCGTGTGCTTGGCAGTACCAGCGCCGGGCGCAGCGCCCTGGCGCCCGATGTACCCAGCCTGGCTGAAGCGGGCGTGAAAAACTACCGGCTTGAAATCTGGAATGCGGTGGCCACGCCGGCCACGCAGCCGGCCGCGCAAGTGCAGCGCCTGAGCGCCGTGGTGGCCGAGATCGTGCGTTCAGCCGATGTGCGCGCCAAGCTTGTGCAGCAGGGCTGGCAGCCGATCGGCTCGGGGCCTGAGGAGCTCAGAAGCCGCATCGCAGCCGACACCCAGGACCTGGGCCAGATCATCCGCGAGCAAAAAATCCAGCCCTGAAGCGCCAGGGCCTCAAGAGCCCTTGAGCAGTATCTTCAGGTCCTCGGCCAGTGCCGCAGGGCCCATGCCGTGGCGGGTGTAGAGCCGCACCCGACCCTGCAGATCGAACACATAGCTGGCCGCGGTGTGATCCAGGGTGTAGCTGCCTGCGGTTTTGCCTTCGTTCTTCTTATAGAAGATCTTGAAGTGCTTGGCCAGATCGGGCAGCTCTTGCGGGGTGGGGCGCAGGGCCAAAAAGGCCGGGTCGAAGTTGCCCATGTAGGCCTTGAGCACCTCTGGGGTGTCGCGCTCGGGGTCCAGCGTGACAAACAGGCCCTGCAATTTGCCCCCATCAGCGCCCAGCAGACGCTTGACTTCAGCCAGCTCGGCCATGGCGGTGGGGCAGACGTCAGGGCACTGGGCAAAGCCAAAAAAGATCACGACCACCTTGCCCCGGAAATCGGCCAGGCTGCGCAGCTGCCCGTTGTGGTCGGCCAGCTTGAAGTCGCGCGCGTAATCTGCCCCGGTGACATCGATGCTGCGAAACTGCGGCTTGTCGGGCGAGCAGGCGCCAAGCATTAAAGCCGCGGCGGCCAGGATCCAGGTACGGCGGGACACAAGCGCAGTCATCGGATGTAGTGATCGATCAGGAAGGCGGCAAACAGCACCGACAGGTGTATCAGCGAAAAGCGGAAGGTCTTGCGCGCCAGCGCGTCCGAGTACTCCCGCCACAAGGCCCAGCCATAGGCGCAGAACATGACACTGAGCACGGTGGCCACCAGCAGGTAGAACCAGCCGCTCATCTGAAAGACGAAGGGCATCAGGCAGGCGGCAAACAGCACAATGGTGTAGAGCAGGATTTGCAGGCGGGTAAATTCATTGCCGTGGGTCACCGGCAGCATGGGCAGGCCCGACTTGCGATAGTCCTCCACCCGGTACAGCGCCAGGGCCCAGAAGTGGGGAGGCGTCCACAGGAAAATGATCAAGAACAAAATCAGCGCCTCGGCCCCGACCTGACCGGTCATCGCTGCCCAGCCGAGCACCGGCGGCATGGCACCGGAGGCACCGCCAATGACGATGTTCTGCGGCGTCAGCGGCTTGAGCACCACCGTGTAAATGACGGCGTAGCCCACAAAGGTGGCGAAGGTCAACCACATGGTCAGGGGATTGACCCAGACGTAGAGGATCACCGAGCCCAGCGCGCACAGCACAGCAGAAAACAGCAGCGTCTGCGCATTGCTCAACTGGCCTTTGGCGGTCGGACGCCAGGCCGTGCGGCGCATGCGCGCATCGATGTGCTGCTCGACGATGCAATTGAATGCAGCAGCGGCACCGGCAACCAGCCAGATGCCCCCGCAGGCGACCAGCGCCAGCCAGACATCGGCCCAACGCGGCGCGCCTGGGACGGCCAGCACCATGCCAATCAGCGCGCAAAAGACGATGAGTTGCACCACGCGCGGCTTGGTCAGCGCGTAAAACTGGGACCAGCGCGACAGGTCGGGTGCGGCGGCCGGGGCTTGGGTGGAAGTCATGCGGACAGTTGCGTCAAAGGGGCGATCGATTTTGCGCGCGCCGCAGTGCGCGTGTTGCAGATGGTAGCGGTCATCACGACGACCAGGGCCGCCGCCCCCGCAGTATGGGCCAGCGCGGCCACCAGGGGCCAGCCCAGCACCACGTTGCTCAACCCGCTGACAAACTGCCAGACGATCAGGGCCAAGATCCAGCGGCCAGACTGCTGCGTTGCCGGCTCACGCCGCAGTTTCAGGGCCAGCACCAGCAAAACCAGCATCACAACATAGGCCGCCAGACGGTGGACGTAATGGATCGCGGTGAGCGCCGCAAAGCTGATGTTGCCCCCATCGCGACCTGCGCCCAGCTCACGCCAGAGCGTAAAGCCTTGGCGGAAGTCCATCGCCGGCCAGAATGAGCCCTGGCAACCCGGAAATTCGGTGCAGGCCAAGACCGCGTAATTCGTGCTGACCCAGCCACCGAGCGCGATCTGCAACCACAACAAGGCAAAGCCCAACCACAGCAGCAGGCGCGCCGATGCGCTGATTGGCTGTGGGCCGGCCAGCGCCCGGGTCGCATCGGCCTGTGCGTACCGACTGGCCTGCACCTGCAGCAGGGCCAGCAGGGCCATGCCGCCGAGCAAATGCAAAGTGACGATGGCCGGAAAAAGCTTCATGGTCACGGTCAAGGCGCCAAAAGCGCCCTGCATGCAGACCCAAAACAGCGTCAAGAGCGGCCAGGCCGGAGAGACTTGTAGCGGCGCTGCGGCTTGCTGCGCCTCGCGCCGGCGGGAGAGCCAAAAGGTGGCAGCCGCCAGGGTCAGAATCAGCACACCGACGGCGCTGGCCAGGTAGCGGTGAATCATCTCGATCCAGGCCTTGCCATGGGTGACCGGGCCGGTGGGCAAGGCCGTTTGCGCTTGCGTGATCTCCTCGCGCGCGCCGATGGGGCTGGCGCTGCCGTAGCAGCCCGGCCAGTCGGGGCAGCCCAGGCCTGAATCGCTGAGCCGGGTGAAGGCGCCAAAGATGACCAGATCGAAGGTCAAGAACAGGGTGACCCAGGTCAGCGCACGCAGGCGCTGCGCCGGCGTGCCCGTGCGCTGACGCAACCACACCCAGGCCAGCGGGCCCAGCGCAAGCAACACGCCCACCAGCATAAGCCGGCCGGTGGGGCCAAAGTCGTAAAGAGCGCTGGTCTCAGGCATGTGGCGTGTCTCAGCGCCCGGGCTGGTCCCAGCTGCTGGAGGCACGCAGCAAGCGATTGAGGTCGCGCTTGGCCCGGCCGGCGTCTTCGACGCCCAGTTTGGGCGGCAGGCGCATCATCCAGTGGCCCATCGGGTCAACCACATACAGGTGATCGGACAAGGCCGCACCCGCAGCCGGCTCCAGCCAGGCCGACAAGGTGGCGGCTGGCACGCGCAAGGCGGTGGCGCCCTGCAAGGCCGGCTGCAGCGCATCGGGCACCGGCGCGTCGTCACTGATCAACCAGACCCGATCAAACCGATCTTTCTCGCGGCCGAGCGACTCGCGCAACTGGCGCTGCAGGTAGAGGTTGCTCTGGCATACCGCATCGCAGGCTGCAGCGCCCACACTCACCAGCAGCCACTGGTTTTTCAAGCCGTTCAAGGGCACTGCTTGTCCCTGCAAGTTCAGCACCTGGACCGCGGGCAAGGGACGCTGCGGCTCGATCAGCTCACCGAAACTGCGCCGCCCCTCAGGCCGGATCACGTAGTAGGTGAAGTAAGAGGCAATCACGGGGGCAGCGCAGACCAGCAAAATCAGCAGCATGCGCCAGCGCCCGGCCACAGCAGCAGCCCTGCTGGCCCGCTCGGGCGAGGGCAACTCGTGCACGGTCAGCCCCAGGGGCTGCTCACCGGGGGCCTGACCGGCCGCAGGCTCGGCGGTGGACGGATGTTTCATGAGGGGCTGGAAGAAGGTTTTCGGCGACGCGGAGCGATCCACTGAAACCACAGGTAGAGCACGATCAACAAGGCGGACAAAGAGAACCACTGAAAGGCGTAACCGTGGTGCTTGTCAACGCCCAGATTGGGCGCATCCCAGTTGCGCTGCAGCCCTTCGCTGCCCTCCCCCGTCTGCACCACCAGCGCGTCGATCAGAGGCAGACCGGTTTCCTGGCGATACGCGCCGATGTCGAGATTTTGCCGGATCAGGCCGCGCTCGTCGGTCTCGAAGGCGTAAAGTTTGCCGGGCCAAAGGGCCAAACGACCCGAGACCTCGACCGTGCCGGAGGGTGTTTGCACGGCGGCCAGGCGCTGGCGGTCGAGGAAGTCGCGGGCGATCCAGCCGCGCTGAACCAGCACCGCCTGCGCACTGCCTTCAATCTGCAAGGGCGCCAGCACCCAAAATCCGACTCGGCCGCCCATCGGCCGGTTGTCCAGATAGACCGTCTTGTCGGCCAGCCACTGCCCGCGCACCGTCACCGAGCGGTGCAACTGGTCCGACAAATCCGGACGTGCGAGCAAGGCAGCAGCGTCCAGCGCGGGATCTCGGCCGCGTGCCTCGATGCTGGCGGCCAAATCCGTCTTGTAGGTAGCCCGGTTGAGTTGCCAGCGTCCGAGCGAAAAGGTCAGGGCGATCATGGCCCAGGTGGCCAGGGTCAACAGCCACCAACGCGCCGAGCGCAAGCCTGCTGGCTTGGCAGGCGCTGAATGCGGGCCTGGGCTCATGCGTCGATAATTCCTCGATGTCTTATCTGGTTGGCTTGGCCTTCTTGGCCATTTTGGGCGCACTGGCCAGCGCTCTGTACTTCATGCTCAAGGACGGTCGCGGCAAACCCAAGACCAGTCATATGGCACGCGCACTGGCTTTTCGGGTGGGCTTTTCCATCCTGCTGTTCCTGTGCGTGCTGCTGGCCTGGAAGCTGGGCTACATCCGACCAACCGGTTTGCCCATCTCGGGTTAAGCGCCCGGGCCATGAAAAAGGCCGCTGAGTCAGCGGCCTGGGCATTGCTGCCGGGCAATAGGTGCGTCACAGCGCCCCCTGACTCGGGCAAGGCCGGGCGAGGGCCCGGACCCCCACTCACATCCAGTACACGAGGATGTACAGGCCCAGCCAAACGACGTCCACAAAGTGCCAGTACCAGGCCGCGCCTTCAAAGCCGAAATGGCGCTCGGGCGTGAAGTGGCCTTTTTGCAGGCGCAAGGTGATGAACAGCAGCATCAACATGCCCACGAACACGTGAAAGCCGTGAAATCCAGTGAGCAAGTAGAAGGTCGAGCCATACATGCCCGAATTGAGCTTGAGGTTCAGGTTGGTGTAGAGGTGGTAGTACTCGTAAGCTTGCACCCCAAGGAACACGACGCCCAGTGCAACCGTGAGCCACATGTAGGTGATGGTCTTGGCGCGCAGGCCCTCGCGCAGGGCGTGGTGGGCAATCGTCAAGGTCACGCCCGAAGTCAGCAGCAAGGCGGTGTTGATGGTGGGCAGCCAGAAGGGGCCGACCGTGGTGAAAGGCTCGACGATGCCAGCCGGCGACCCGGTCACGCCAGCCTCGACGGTGGGCCAGATCGCCCGAAAGTCAGGCCAAAGCAGCGCGTTGTCTAAGCTGCCCAGCGAAGGCAGGGCATGGGCCCGAGCCCACCACAGGGCCGAGAAGAAGGCGCCAAAGAACATCACCTCCGAGAAGATGAACCAGCTCATGCTCCAGCGAAACGACATGTCAATGCGGTCGCTGTAGAGGCCGCCTTCACTCTCGGCGATCGCGTCACGAAACCACTGGTAGAGCACGCCGAGCCAAAACAGCAAACCAAAGAGCAGGCTGTAAGCTCCCCAGCCCGCGCCGTTGATCCACTGGCCAGCGCCCAAAATCACAAAGAACAGGCCAATGGACGCCATAACGGGATGGCGCGACGGGCCGGGCACGTAGTAGTAGGGCGTTGCGCCATGTGCAGCTGAAGACATGCTGTTTCCTCTGATACTCAAAAACTCTATAAAAACCAAAATCCCACCGCCGTCCACGGCGGCGGCTCCACCCAATTAACCCGGCACGATCCAGTGGACCAGGGCGGCCAGGGCCCCCACGAAGACAAACACACCCACCAATCCGACGGCCACCACCTGCAGCGGCTTGATCTGCTGCACATCGCGCTCGAGTCCCGAGCGCGCCCGCAGGCCCAAGAAAGACCAGGCGACGGTCCTGACCGTTGCCCACCAGGACGTGCGCGCGAGCATAGGAGCCTGGCTCATGAGCCCTGCGCCACCACAGCTTGCGCACCTGCCGACTTGCTCACCCCCACTGAGCCGGCTGGCGCTGGCGGTGTCTTGCCTCCGACCTCAAAGAAGGTGTAGGACAGCGTGATGGTGGTGACGTCTTTGGGCAACTTCGGATCGATCACAAAGGCCACAGGCCACTGTTTTTTCTCGCCGGGAGCCAGGGTGTATTGATTGAAGCAAAAACACTCGAGCTTGTTGAAATGCGGTGAGGCCTGCCGCGGCGCGTAGCTCGGTATGGCCTGAGCGGCCATGGTCCGATCCTGCACATTGCGAAACTCGTACATCACCGTGGCCAGCTCGCCCGGGTGAACCTGCACCGAACGCACCGCGGGTTTGAAATCCCAGGGGCCGCGCGCGTTGGCATCGAACTCCACCGTGATCGTGCGGGCCCGGTCGACCTGGGTGTTGGCAGTCTGAGACGACGATGCGCCCGGGATGAGCTTGTCGCCGAGGGCCAGCACATTGATGCCGGTCATCTCACAGATCGCGATGTACAGGGGCACCAGCGCATAGCCAAAGCCAAACATGCCCAGCACGATGACCGAAAGCTTGCCCAGCATCCGCAGGTTGTCGCGCCGAGGTCCCATGGTGGCCTGATCCTCAAATACCGAGCACGAGAACGCGCACGATGAAACCGACAAAGAACACCAAAGCCACCGACGCCAAGACCCAGCCCAGGCGGCGGTTGGTTTTGGCTTGTTCGGGGCTCATGGCGATGCGTGCGCTCAGCCGATCACGCGAGTGGCCGTGGCATCGAGTTTAGGCGGCGTCTCAAACGTGTGGAATGGTGCAGGGGAAGGCACTTCCCACTCCAGGCCTTCAGCGGCTTCCCAAGGTTTGGCAGACGCCTTCTCACCGACCCCGCGCATGACCGGCAGCACGATGAAGAGGAAGAAATAGACCTGTGCAATTCCGAAGGCAAAGGCGCCGACCGAAGCCCACATGTTGAAGTCGGTGAACTGCATCGGGTAGTCGGCGTAGCGACGCGGCATACCAGCCAGACCCAGGAAGTGCATGGGGAAGAAGGTGACGTTGAAAGAAATCAGCGACCACCAGAAATGGATCTTGCCGCGGGTCTCGTTGTACATGACACCCGTCCACTTGGGCGCCCAGTAGTAGAAGCCGGCGAACATGGCGTAGAGCGAGCCAGCCACCAGCACGTAGTGGAAATGTGCGACCACGTAGTAGCCATCTTGCAGCTGGGTATCGACCGGGGCCACCGACAAGATCAGCCCAGTAAAGCCGCCCATCGTGAAGACGAACAGGAATCCGACCGCGAACAACATGGGGGTCTCGAACGTCATCGAGCCTTTCCACATGGTGGCGATCCAGTTAAACACCTTCACACCCGTCGGGATGGCGATGAGCATGGTGGCGTACATGAAAAAGAGCTGTCCGGTCACCGGCATGCCGGTGGTGAACATGTGGTGTGCCCACACGATGAAGCTCAGGATGGCAATCGAGCCGGTGGCATACACCATGGAGGCGTAACCAAACAGGCGCTTGCGTGCGAAGGCCGGAATGATGTGGCTGACGATGCCGAAGGCCGGCAAGATCATGATGTAGACCTCGGGGTGGCCGAAGAACCAGAAGATGTGCTGGTACATCACCGGATCGCCGCCGCCGGCGGGGTTGAAAAAGCTGGTGCCAAAGTGCCGATCGGTCAGCGTCATGGTGATGGCGCCCGCAAGCACCGGCATGACGGCGATCAGCAGGTAGGCGGTGATCAGCCAGGTCCAAACGAACATCGGCATCTTCATCAGCGTCATGCCTGGGGCACGCATGTTGAGGATGGTCACGATGATGTTGATCGAGCCCATGATGGACGAGGCGCCCAAGATGTGCAGGGCAAAGATGCCGGCATCCATGGATGGGCCCATCTGCAGCGTCAGCGGCGCATACAACGTCCAGCCTGCTGCGGGCGCGCCGCCGGGCATGAAGAAGGAGCCGGCAAGCATCACGGCCGCAGGAATCATCAGCCAGAAGCTGAAGTTGTTCATGCGGGCAAAGGCCATGTCGGAGGCGCCGATCTGCAGCGGGATCATCCAGTTCGCGAAGCCCACGAAGGCCGGCATGATGGCACCGAAGACCATGATCAGCCCGTGCATGGTCGTCAGCTGGTTAAACAGCTCCGGGTTGACCACCTGCAGCCCCGGCTGAAACAGCTCGGCGCGAATGAGCAAGGCGAGCACGCCGCCAATCATCAGCATGGCAAAGGCAAACAGCAAATAGAGCGTGCCGATGTCCTTGTGGTTGGTTGCAAACACCCACCGACGCCACCCGGTGGGGGCATGGTGGTCGTGATCGTGATCGTGGTGATCGAGAACTGCACTCATGACGCTACCCTTTTATATGAACTCTTCGAACGCTGCGCTTTACTTGCGCGCGGCCTGCACCTGGGCCGGCTGCACCACCTGACCGGTCTTGTTGGACCAGGTGTTCTTGGTGTAAGTGATGACGGCGGCGATTTCGGTGTCGCTCAGCTGCTTCCAGGCAGGCATGGCGCCGCCCGCAGCGCCGTTGAGCAAAATATTGGTGGTCTTGAGGTGGTCGGCATCAAGCACGATGGCTGAGCCGTCGAGCGCCTTGATCGCACCGGCGCCCTTGCCGCTGGCCTGGTGGCAAGCTGCGCAGTTGGCGGCGTAGACCTTTTCGCCACGGGCCACCAGATCAGCCTGCTGCCAGACCTTGCTGGGATCGTCGGCCTTGGCTGCGGCCTCCTTCTGGCGCTCCTTGACCCAGGCGCTGTACTGCTCGCTGGTGACGACCTTGACGTGAATCGGCATGTAGGCGTGCTCCTTGCCGCACAGCTCCTGGCACTGGCCGTAAAAGTCGCCGGTCTTCTCGGCGCGAAACCAGGTGTCGCGCACAAAGCCGGGGATGGCATCTTGCTTGATGCCGAACTGGGGCACGGCAAAGGCGTGGATCACGTCGTTGGCGGTGGTGATGATGCGGATCTTCTGGTTGACCGGCACGACCAGCGGCTTGTCGACCTTGAGCAGGTAGTCGCTGATGATCTCGCCCTTTTTGGGGCCGCCTGCATCGCTCATCGCACGGTGGCTGGCATCCAGGGTCGAGACGAAGGCAATTCCCTCGCCCTCACCCTTGATGTACTCATAGCCCCACTTCCACTGGATGCCGGTGACCTTGATGGTCAGGTCGGCGTTGGTGGTGTCTTTTTGCGCCACCAACAGCTTGGTGGCCATCAGGGCCATGCCGATCACGATGAGAAACGGAACCACCGTCCAGGCAATCTCTACGGCTGTGGACTCATGAAAGGTGGCAGGCTTGTGGCCGAGCGACTTGCGGTGCTTCCAGATGGAATAAAACATCACACCGAAAACCGCCACAAAGATCACCAGGCAGATGATCATCATGGCCCAGTGCAGCCAGTTCTGCTCGGCCGCAATGCGGGTGGCCGGCACCGGCAGGTTGAGCTGGAACGGCTGAGGGCCGCCGGGCAAGTTGTATGTGGGAGCCGAAGCCGAGGCGGACAGGGCAGCGAGCCCCAGCGTCAAGGCGCAGCTGGCCTTGACCGAGGCGCGCAGCGCGGCATCGCCAAGAAATGGGACCAGCGCTTGCGCGCGATTCATGCTCATGCCCTGGGTGTTGCTCGCGTTCATCGTCTGTGCTTTTCTAGAAGTATCAAGTGCCAGTCAAACCCCGGGATTATAGGCAGTGCCAAAGCGCTGACCACGGGGCTGGCGAAAGTTTGGCGTCAGCTTGAGGTGCCCCGCAAAGCCAGCCGGATCTCGCGCGCCAGCGCGGGTCGCAACTCGGGGCGCAAATGGCGCCCCACCAGCACACTGCGGCCCTGCCCGGACACTTCGATCAGGGATCCGTCGCCGCTGCACGGCTCGATGCGAACCCACTGGCGGTCAAACTCGGTGCGCTCGCTGCGCCGGCCATGGTCGCGCTCGACGACCAGCACTGGTCCTTGCAGCGTGATTTTTTCTCCGTCACAGGCGTGGCGGGCGTACAGGAGCAAGGCAGCGCCCACCGCAATGATCTCGAGCCACGCAAAAGGCATGACCAGACGCGCGCCAGAAAACCAAAACGCCGTGGCAATGGACAGCGAAAACAGGCACAGGCAGATGTAAAAGCGCAGCAGCTGCGCGGGGCTAAGACTGCAATTGCGCCGCAGCGACCATTGCAGGTCAGGTGACTGGCCGTCGCCCCGATAGGTGGGCGTGGCCAGGCGGAAGGGATGAACCGCAGAAGACACGTTCTTGTCTGCCCAATTTGCACCGCAGTGCAGCAGCGGAAAATGCCGCCGTGCGCGTCAGCTCTGGCCGCAGCCCCCGGCTGACTGAGCACGGCGCAAAGTGTACCGGCTCAGCGCAGATCTGGCCGCTACCGTGGCCTTGACCCCTTGAGCATGTCGCGCATGTGCTGCAGGGGCAAAGCGGTGACCGCGTCGGCCTTGAGCCGCATGGGCGCGCGCAGAGCATGACCGTAGACCAACTCCACCGTCAGGCCCAACCGGCCGTCGGGCTGACGCGGCCAATGCCGCTCGATGGCGTCGATCAGACGCTGGCGCCAGGGACGGGCACGCAAAGCTGCGAAACGGCCCGGGTGCACATTGCGCCCCCACTGGCGCAACTCGGCCAGCAGGCGCTCGCCCGAATCGAAGGTCAGGGTGAGCTTTTCCATGTCCATCACCGGCTCGGCAAAACCGCTGCCGACCAGCATGTCGCCCCAATCGTGCATGTCGGTGAGCGCAGCCCCGGCCGCAGGCCAACCCAACCCCTCGTACAGCGCGCGCATCTCGACCGCCGTGTCCGGGCCCAGGCAGGAGAACATGAGAAATCCGTCGACCCGCAGCAGGCCATGCCAGCGCTGCAACAGGGCCTGCGGATCGAGCTCGGTGTGCAGCACCAGATTGGCCCAGACCATGTCCTGGGACTGCTCGGCCGGTTCCTGCCAGGCCAGCTGCCGGCGCTGCCAGCGCCACCAGGCCGGCGCGTACAGCTGGCGCGCGAGTGCCTGACGCGCGCCGTCGGTCTCGACCAGACTGGCCCGCGGGCCCAGCTCGGCCAGCAGCAGGCGGTTGACCTCGGTACCGGTGTTCAGCGGCGCCCAATGGGTCCAGGCTTGCGGCTTGGCGCGTATCCACTGCAGCCGCTCAAACATGCGCTGGGCCACCTGAGCGTGCAGCCAGTCGGTCTGCGGCGCCGCAATGCGCTGCCAGCGCAAGACGGCGGCTCGGTCATAAGTCGGGGGGGTGGCGCTGTGGCTCAAGATGGCAACGCAAAAAAACGTCCGCGCTCTAGACAGCGCGCATATCGGCGGCCAGTATAGGGGCCTCATGTCGGCCGGCTTTGCTTTGTATCGGGCGCTGCAACTGCCCAGCCAATGCGCAGTGTGCCGCAGCTGGCCGAGCCAGCGCCTGTGCCAGCACTGCCGTGCGACCTTTGCAGCGGCCAAAACCCGCTGCCCGCGCTGCGCCCTTGTGCTGACGGGCGGATCGGCCGAGCCGCGGTGTCCGCAGTGCCTGCACAGCGCCCTGCCCCTGGCCGCGTGCTGGGCCGCAGTCGATTACGCCTACCCCTGGAGCGAGCTGCTCGCGCGCTACAAATTCGCGCAGGAAACTGGCTTGGGCGGCCTTCTGGTGGACTTGCTGCTGCACACCCCGGGTGTGGGCCCTGCCCTGGCCGACTTGCAGGCAAGCGACTGGCTCTTGCCGCTGCCCCTGTCACCTCAGCGGCTGGCCGAACGGGGATACAACCAGGCTTGGGAGCTGTGTCGGCTGCTGCACCGGCGCAGCCGATGCCGCGCCGGGCTGTCTGCAGGCCTGCTGCTGCGCCTGCGCCACACCGAGGCGCAAAGCGAGCTGCCGCGAGATGTCCGGCTGACCAATGTAAGGGGGGCGTTTCTTGTCGATCCCCTGTCCGCCCGGCAGTTGCAAGCCCGCCAGGTGATGCTGGTCGACGACGTGATGACCACCGGTGCCACCTTGGCTGCTGCCGCAACGGCTTTGCTCGAGGCAGGTGCCCGCTCGGTCAGCGCGCTGGTGATCGCGCGCACACCGCCTTGAACCCACATCAAGCCGCATGAGGCCGCCCGAGCCGCGCCGGCCCCACCTGGCCAGCGCACTGCCGATAATTGCGGCCATGTTCAACATCGTGCTGGTTCATCCCGAGATCCCGCCCAACACGGGCAACATCATCCGGCTGGCGGCCAACACCGGCTGCAGCCTGCATCTGGTCGAGCCTCTGGGTTTCGAAATGGACGATCGCCAGCTGCGCCGCGCCGGACTGGACTACCACGAGTACGCCAACGTGCGCCGTCACGCCAGCTGGCCGGACTTGCTGGCGCGCGAGCAGGTTCCCGGGCAGCGCATGTTTGCCATGACCACGCACGGCTCAAGGCCCGCCTTCGAGGTGCAATTCGCTCCCGGCGACTGGCTGGTTTTCGGCTCGGAGACGGCTGGTCTGCCCGCTGCGCTGCGCGAATCATTTCCGGTGCAGCAGCGCCTGCGCCTGCCCATGCGCGCTGGCCAGCGCAGCCTGAATTTGTCTAATGCGGTGGCGGTCACGGTGTTCGAAGCATGGCGCCAGTGCGGCTTTGCTGGCGCCACGCTGCAAAGCGCTGCAGGCGCAACGCAGGCCGCAAGCGCGGCAAGCATCAAAGGGCCAAGCCCGGCCGGCTAACGCAACGCGTCCCAGAGCAGCTTCAAGCCGGTCAGAAACATGCCGGCATAGACGAACTTGTAAAACAGGTCGGGCTCTATCTTGCGGGCCATGGTGATGCCCACCCACACGCCCAAAGGCACCAGAGGCAGCAACACCACCGAGGTAAGCATGTTGCGCATGTCCAGCAAGCCCAGCAAGCCGTAGGGAACCCATTTCGACAGATTGATGACGAAGAAAAAATACGCCATGGTCGAGGTAAACAGCAGCGGGCTGAGCCGCAGCGGAATCACGTAGGCGCTGATCGGGGGGCCGCCCGCGTGGGCGATGAAGCTGGTAAAGCCCGAGGTCATGGTCAGCAAGGCACCGAGCCAGCGCGGCGGTGGCGGCGCATCGGGCCGCGGCTTGAACAGCAGGCGCTGGGCCAGAAACAAGAGCGTGAAAGCGCCCACCATGCCGGCGACCACGGCCGGGTCGAGCAGGCGAAACAGGAAGTAGCCCAGCACCGTGCCCATAAGGCCGCAAGGGACCAGGAATTTGAGCAGCTTCCAATCCAGGTGGGCGCGCAGGAAGATCAAGCCCAGGATGTCAGTGAGCAGCAGCACCGGCATCAAAATGGCCGCCGCGTCCGGAACGCTGACCGCCAAGGCCATGAGCGGGACCGCCAATGACCCAAAGCCGGTGCCAAAGCCGCTCTTGCTGACGCCCATCAGCAGGGTCGATGGGATGGCGACCGCGTAGAAAAACGGGTCGGTGATGATGGGCAAAGACATGAAGGGGCCGATTATCGTCCCAGCTCAGCAAAGGGCCGAGCCGGGACGCACGGCACCTCAGTGCGCCTCAACGCCCAGGTAGGCTTTCTGGATCTCAGGGCGGTTCATCATCTCGCGCGCGGCGCCCTCGGCGACGATGCGGCCTTCTTCCATCACGTAAGCGCGGTGGGCCGTCTCCAGCGCCATGGCCACATTTTGCTCAACCAGCAGCACCGCCGTGCCCTGCTGGTTGATCTGCGTGATCGCCGCAAACATGTCCAGCACGATGGAGGGCGCCAGGCCCAGAGATGGCTCATCGAGCAACAGCAGCGAGGGGCCGGCCATCAAGGCACGGCCGATGGCCACCATCTGCTGCTGGCCACCCGAGAGCGAGCCGGCCACGGCGCGCAGCTTGATCTTGAGCACCGGAAACAGCGACAGCACCGACTCCAGACGCTCGGCGCGTCTGGCCTTGGCGGCGGGCAAAAAGCTGCCCAGCTCCAAGTTCTCGAGCACCGTCATTTGCGTGAACAGACGGCGGCCCTCGGGCACGATGGCAATGCCCGCCTCGCAGTAGCGGTGGCTGGCCAGGCGGGTGACGTCGCGCCCGCCATAGACCAAGGAGCCGCTCTTGACGCCATGCAAGCCCGCAACGGCATTGATCAACGTGGTCTTGCCGGCGCCGTTGGGGCCGACCACACACACGAGTTCCTTGTCGCCACAGGTCAGCGAAACGTCCCACAGCGCCGGAGCGGCGCCGTAATTGACCGAGATCTGTTTGACTTCAAGCATGGGGCTTTCCCAGGTAGGCACTGACAACTTGCGGATCGCTCATCACTTGCTTGGCCGGGCCGACAGCCAGCAGCTTGCCATGATTGAGCACAGCCACGCGGTCGCACAAGGCCATGACGGCGCGCATCACGTGTTCGACGAACACGATGGTGGAGCCCTGGTCCCGGATGCGCCGAATCAGCACGATGGCCTCGTCGATCTCGCTGGGCGTCATGCCCGAGAGCACCTCGTCGAGCAGCACCAGCCGGGGCCGCGCCGCCAGCGCGCGCGCGAGCTCCAGAAACTTGCGCTGATGCAAATTCAGGTCATCGGGCAGGCTTTCGGCCTTGTGCTTGAGACCGGTGAACTCCAGGCAGCGCATGGCCTCTTCGGTGGCCTGCTCGCGCGACATGGCCGCACCACCGAACATGGCTGACATGATCACGTTTTCGAGCACCGTCATGTGCATGAAGGGGCGCGGGATCTGGTAGGTGCGCGCAATGCCCGACTGCGCAATCTGGTGCGCAGCCATGCCAGCGAGCTCACGCCCCTCGAAGGCATAGGTGCCGCCGGTGGCCGCGTAGTGGCCGCTGACCACGTTGATAAAGGTCGACTTGCCCGAGCCGTTGGGCCCGAGAAGACCCAAAATCTCGCCCTTGTGCACCTGCAAGTCCACGTCGCTGAGGGCCTGTACACCCTTGAAGGCCTTGGACAGACCACGCGTTTGCAGCAAGACCTGTACTTCCTGGCCCGCTTCGGGCCGGGGGGCAGCCGCAGCACCGGACTCGGGCGGCAGGCCACCATGCAGCACTGAGCCCAAGCTCTGCTCGATCTCTCGGCTGCGGCGCGCGGCAGCCTGCGCGCGGCGCTTCATGAAGTAACCCATCACGCCATTGGGCATGAACAAAATCACCACGATCAGCACCACGCCCACCACCGCCTTGCCCAGAACCGGGTTGTTGCCAGCGGTGAAAAAGTACAGCATCGAGGTGATCAGCACCGCCCCGACCGCAGGGCCCGCCCAGTGGCGCGAGCCGCCCAGGCAGCTCATGAGCACCACCGTCAGCGGCACGGTGATATTGAAGGTCTCGCCGACGGTGACGTACTGCACAAACAGCGCATGAATGCCGCCCGCCAGGCCCGCCAGGCCGCTGGACAAGGCCAGCGCCAGCAGCTTGTAGCCGTAAGTGGGCACGCCCATGACCTCGGCAACGTCCTCATCGTCGTGGATGGCCGACAGGCCCACACCCAACTTGGACTGCTGCACCTTATAGGCAATCAGTGCCGTCAGCACCGCGCCGATAAGTGCCATCAGGTAAAGCGAGGACGACGGTGAGGGCCCGAGCTTGGGCACTTCGACGGACATCAGATAGACACCGGGGCCGCCATCGATGCGGGTGTTGATGATGATGGTGGCCACCACGAAGGTGACTGCCAGCGTCAAGAGCGCAAACAACTCGCCGCGCACGGCCTTGACCCGAAACACCACAGCCCCCAGCAGCACCCCGAGCACGGCCGGGATCAGCACCGCCATCGGCAAGGTGGCCAAAAAAGGCCAGTCGAGCTTGCCAGCCAGGCCCGCGGTGGCATACATGCCCACGCCGTAGAACACGCCGTGGCCGAACGAGAAGTAGCCCGAATAGCCCGACAGGATGTTCCAGGACATGGCCAGGATCACCCAGTGCGCGATCAGGTAGAGGAAGGACTCATAGAAGGCGGGCAGACCCAGCCAGGGCACCACCGCCAGCAGCGCACCTGCGCCCAAAATGCCGGAAAACGTTTTGTTCATGGCGATCAGCCCTTTCCGGGCCGCAGCAGCAGCATGACGATGAGAAGGGAGAAGGAGACGATCGGCGCCCACGAAGGTGAAGCCACCGCCATGGTGATGGCCTCGCTCACGCCGATGATGATGCCCGCCACCAAAGGCCCGAGCGGACTGCCGAGCCCGCCGAGCATCACCGCAGCAAACACCACGCCCACCCAGGCAAAAATCTGCGAGGGCGCCAGCGTGAACGTCAAGGCCAGGCAGACGCCGGCAATGGCGGCCAGCGCGGCGCACACGCCCGCCAGAATCAGCGACAGGCCCTTCTGGTTGATGCCAAAGGCCGCCGCGATCGGGCCGTCTTCGGCCATCGCCCGCAAGGCCTTGCCCAGGTCGGTGTAACGCATCGCCGCCCAGATCGCCACTGCGATGCCGACTGCCAGGCAGAAGGTGATCAATTCAGGCACCGGCACGAACAGGCCAAAGACCTTGAACTTGAGGTCGTTGTAGCCAGATTCCAGGCGCCGGAAGTCGGCCGTCCAGATGCCCTGGATGATGGACTCGAGCACCACCGTCAGACCGAAGGTGGCCAGCAGAGAATTGAAGGGCGTGATCGCAAACTTTGACAGCACCCAGTGCATGAGCGCGCCAAACATAAAAAAGAGCGGCGGCAGTACCAGCAAGCCCACCAAGGGATCGATCTGGCCGACCGTGGCCATCTGATAGCTCAGATAAGCGGCCAGGAAGACCAGACCGAAGTGCGACAGGTTGATCTGGCGCAGCAAGCCCCAGGTCAGCCCCAGTCCCAGGCCGATCAAGCCATAGAGGGCACCGATGAAGACCCCCGAGAGGATGGACTGCAACAGTAAATTAAGACTCGGAAGCGTCATGGGTGCCCTGCTGTGTTGTGCAAAAGATCGGCCCGCACTCAATCACTTGAGCTGCAGTCGGGTGCCCGGTGCTGCAAATTGCTGGGGCCAAACCACCTGCCACTTGCCGTTTTGCACCTGCTTGATCTTCATCAGGTCATCGCCGTAGTTGTTGGGCCCATCAAAGCGCAGACGGCCGTGGATGGTGTCGATACGGTTGGCCTTGATGAAAGCGGCAATGGCCTTGTCGTCTAGGCTGTTGGCACCCTTGACACCGGCTTCCAGAATCTGCCAGGCCGAGAACGAGGCAGCGGCCTGCGTCTCCACGCTTGTATCGGCCAGCTTGGCGACCGTGGCCCGCTCGTTGAAGACCTTGACGAACTGCGCGCCGACCTGGTTGCTCAGGAAGGGCTGGTGCTCTTCAAAGATGGTCAGCGACATGGCGCCACGGCCTTCGGGCGACTTCGACATCGGGCCCGGTGCCGGATAGAGGTGGAAGTTCATCGGCGGCGTGTAGTCGATCTTCTTCATCGCGTCGAGCAGCATGTTGCCCTCTAGGCCGATGTCACCGACCCAGACCAGATCGGGCTTGGAGTCCTTGATGCGCGCGGCAATCGGGCCGAAATCGCGGTTGCCAAATTCCCACTCAAGGAAGAGGACCTCCTGCAGACCGCGCTTCTTGGCCACTTCACGGCCACCGAGCGAGAGGAAGTGGATGGAGGGGAACTTGCTGGTGACGATGGCGATCGTCTTGGGCGGCTTGGGCGAGGCC
>Ga0164293_10001403_pt1 | contig 20089 bp, 17 predicted proteins | sample GEODES118metaG_FD_111487 | JGI IMG/M metagenome (GOLD analysis project Ga0164293, IMG submission 111487) | Eutrophic lake water microbial communities from Lake Mendota, Wisconsin, USA - GEODES118 metaG | ecosystem: Environmental > Aquatic > Freshwater > Lake | place: USA: Lake Mendota...
CAATCTGTTAGATTAAGAACAGGAAGGATTTCTATGAATTTTGATATTGATAGTGTATCGATGATCAAAATCAATCATGCCCAATACGGCACAGATGCTGTTTCTGAACTAAGTATTTGGGTATCCGAAGATAAAGGGCTTACTTATACACAACTAGGGGCAAATCTTTCTACGAATACCAGAACATTTAAAACAGATTCATTTGCCATTCCAACAATAAAAAAATTACGCTTTCAAATCAGAAAAACAGGAACTACTCGTGTTAATGTAGACGATATCATTTTCATTGGTAAAGGCAACCCCAATATTAGTTTCACCGACCCTGCAGACAATGTACCAGATACTACCGGATTTGTATCAACCCCAGCACCTGGTAGAGCCACACCAAATGGAACAGGAATAGATGTACCACCTGCCGATGGAGATAATAGCAATTTATTGTTTGGCAACCCTTCCAATGCAGCTACCAACATCGTGTTATTGGAGAATTATCTAATTGACGCAAAATACTATACAGAATCCTATAGCAGTTCGAGAGGAACACCCAATTGGGTTAGTTGGTACCTAGGTTCAAATAGTACTGGTAGCACTGGGCGTTTAGATAATTTTGCTTCGTTCTTAGATTTACCTACCGGCTATTATCAGGTGCAAAGTAATAGCTACAGTGGCTCTGGTTTCGATAGAGGCCATAATTGCCCATCGGCCGATAGAACCAGCTCTATTGAAGCCAATTCCTCTACTTTTCTTATGATCAATATGATTCCTCAGGCCCCTAACAACAATCAAAAAACATGGGCTAACTTAGAAAGCTATTTAAGAGCAGAAATGCAAAAGGGATATGAAGTTTATACCATTATGGGCACTTATGGCAGAGGTGGTACTGGTAGCAATGGATATGCCGAAACCATCAATGGCGGGAAAGTAGTTGTACCAAAGAGAGTATGGAAAGTTGCAATCATTCTTCCAGTAGGAAATAACGATTTATCAAGAGTAACTGCAGATACAAGGGTACTAGCCATTGATACACCAAACGACAATACAATTAATTCAGATTGGACAAAATACATTACCACAGTAGATGCAATAGAAAAATCAACTTCTTATGATTTACTTTCTAAATTACCAACCAATTTGCAAAAAACATTGCAAGCGAAAATTTATGTTCCATAGTTGAATTTGTTTTAAATCGTACTTTTCAAATTCGATCCCTTCCAAGTAATTGGAGGGGATTTTTTTTGCTTATTACCATCATTTAAGGCTAAATAAAATTAAGAATGATAACTTTAACAGGTGCTAAAATAAATTTCAATAACGATGTATTCAAATACAAAAAATCAAAATCGACAGTTTTCAATTTATAGTACGCTAATTATAGTGGTGTTGTTTTCTGCTTGCTCCAAACCTATTTTTAAAAGCAAATGGTTAAAAGAAGAAGCACCTTCCCAATTCATTACACGCTTTGAAACCACTAAAGGAATATTTGATGTAGAAATCACAAGAGAATGGTCTCCTATGGCTGTAGATCGTTTTTATCAAACAGTAAAACACCGCTATTACAACAACACTGTTTTTTACAGAGTGGTACCCAATTTTGTAGCACAATGGGGCAATAATGATACTGCTGTTCTAAAATATTGGAAACCGTTTAAATTAGCCGATGAGCCCGTTATTCAAAGTAATTTAAAAGGATATATGAGTTATGCAAGAAGTGGCAAGGAAACAAGAGGCAGTACTTTGTTTATTAATTTAAAAGACAATCAACGTTTAGATACAGTAACTGCCAATGGTGTAAAAGGCTACCCTCCTTTCGGAAAAGTAATTAAAGGCATGTAAGTAGTAGATTCCTTGTATAGCGGTTATGAAGGTAAAACAATGAGCAAATTAGACACATTGCAGAAATACCCAGATTTGTTTTTTAAACAATTTCCTAAATTGGATAAAATATACAAAGTCTATGTTTTAAAAAATCCTTGACAATCAAAGCCCATTTTAAAAAATTCAGATGTTTTCTATCCAACCTACAAATTTAAGCAATCAATGGGTCAGTTTGATTCCATTAATGCCAAGTGATTTTGATAAACTTTATGCAGTTGCATCAGATCCACTCATCTGGGAACAACACCCGAATAAAAATCGCTACAAAAAAGAAGTATTTGAAACTTTTTTTAAAGGGGCCATTGAATCCAAAGGTGCTTTTTTGATTATCAATACAGGATCAGGCAAACCAATTGGAAGCAGCCGATTCTGCAATTACGACCCAGTAGCTAATTCCATTGAAATTGGATATAGTTTTTTTTCGAGAGATTGCTGGGGAAAACCATACAATCAATCAGCTAAACAGTTAATGATCAATTATGCTTTTGAATTTGTGGAAACCATCATTTTTCATATTGGCGCTTGCAATATCCGATCTCAAAAAGCCATTGAAAAAATAGGCGCCATCAAAATTGCAGAAGAAGTACATCAATATTTTGGTGAAGACAATGCCTTAAATTTTGTTTATGCTATACATAAACCAGATTGGGATGATACATATGAATAAAGATATGAGTCAGTTTACCAGTAAAAAATGCTGAAGAAAATGATTTGAGTATTCCTGCTAAAATGGTGCTACCTTTATAGTGATTAGAAACAGTTCTTTCACACATAAAATTAAGGTTATGAAAACCAATAAAAAAGTGGGCATTTTTATGGATCATTCAAGTGCGCATTTCATACAATTCCCCATAGAAGAAAGCAATAATCACCTATTGCATAGTGCTTTTAATAATAACAGCAAACAAGAGAGCGCAGATAAAAGCGAACACCTGATGCACAACAAAGAACAGCATCAACAAAATGAGTATTACGAAAAAATTGGGGAAGAAATAAGAAAGTATGATAATGTACTACTTTTTGGTCCTACCAATGCAAAATCAGAGTTGTATAATATCTTGAAAAAGAATCATCTTTTTAATGACATTAAAATAACACTACAACAAACCGATAAATTAACAGCGCATCAAAAAATAGCATGTGTTAAAGATTTCTTTATAAATCAACTCTGAGCAAATTGAACCATCATAACAATTATCATAGCTAATTTTTGATAAAATGAGTACTGGTGAATTTTGGATGTTATTGGCTGGCTTGAGTTTCTTTCTCTATGGAATGTTTCATCTTGAAGATTCAATGAAACAATTAGAAGGAAGATCTTTTAAACTATTTCTACAGCAACAAACCAAACAAAAATTTAAGGCAATTATCAGTGGTACCCTTATCACTGCTTTACTACAAAGTAGCTCTATTGTTAACTTAATGGTGTTGTCTTTTGTTGGCTCTGGCTTGATATCGATGCGCAATGCACTGGCAGTTGTACTTGGCGCCAATATTGGCGGAACCTTTAATAGTTGGTTGGTTGCAATTCTTGGATTTAAAGTGGATTTAAATCTAATTACGCTTCCGCTTATTGGATTATCCGGAATTGCAATGATTGCATTTACAAAAAGAAAAATAATTTATCGTATCGCTAGATTATGCATGGGCTTTGGCATGTTGTTATTCGGCCTTCAGTTAATGAAGGAAAGCATGGATAATTTTATTCAACATTTTGACATTATTCCCTTTCTTGATTATCCAAAAATCGTATTTGTTCTAATTGGATTTTTAATAACATCGCTTATTCAAACAAGTGCAGCCACAGTGGTTTTAGTTTTAAGTGCTTTATACGCTAAGATCATCCCGGTAGACACAGCCGTTGTAATGGTATTAGGGGCAGAACTAGGTACCACTATAAAAGTATTACTTGGTTCAATTGGTGGAATTGCTGCAAAAAAAAGAGTAGCATTGGGCAATTTCATTTTCAATTTTACCACATCACTATTGGGCTTTATTTTCATAGCACCCATTTTAGCATTTATTCAAAAAATATTGGGCATTGATGATCCCATATTCTTATTGGTTAGTTTTCAAAGTTTCATCAATATAGGTGGGGTAATCTTATTCTATTTCTTCTTGGGTAAATTTGGAAAATTTTTAGAAGGTAGGTTCAATGAATCTAACAAATCGGCAACAGTTTTTTTACCGCTTGCCAACGCCGAATTCACCAATATTTCCCTCGATTTAATGGAAAAAGAGGTAGCACTGTTTATCAATAGGGTGCTTGACTTAAACAAAGACAGTTTTGAGATTAGCGCATCTCATCTGGATAATTACAATAAGCTAAAACAAGCAGAAGGGGAAATATTTCGTTTTTATGCAAAGATGATGCAACAAAAAAATACAGAAAAAAATACCCAAAGATTAAATGACTTAATGGAAATACTCAGAAATGCAATGTATGCAGCAAAAAGCATGAAAGATATTTTTACAGATTTACATGAGTTAAGTAATTCCATAAACAACTTGAAATTTAGCCAATACCAACAATCTCAAAAAGAGCTCATTCATTTTTATGCTGAATTGAAAAATATTTTATCGAATACCAATAATCTTTCAAACAAAGACTTAATCAATGCTTTATTGTTACAACTGAATCAGCAATTTGAACAAAGAATTGGCGAGTTGTATATGCATGCCGGAAAAAAAGACTTGCCCGAAAAAGACATTTCTACTTTATTAAATGTAACGCGCGAAATGTATTCTTCGGGAAAAGCCATGATTCTTGCTGTTGCCCATTTTATCAACGCAGATTTGAATTAAGGGATTGGAGACATTATAAATTACCTCTACTCTCTTGCTCTCTTTCAATTGCTTCAAAAAGCGCTTTGAAATTTCCTTTTCCAAAACTTTTGGCTCCTTTTCTTTGAATGATTTCAAAAAAAAGTGTTGGACGATCTTCTACAGGTTTGGTAAAAATTTGCAGTAAATATCCTTCATCGTCTCTATCTACTAAAATACCCAACTCTTTAAGCGGCTGAAGATCTTCGTCGATTGCGCCTACCCGATCTAATAAATCATCGTAATAAGTGGTAGGAACTTTTAAAAACTCTATGCCTCTATTCTGTAGATCTGTAACTGTTTTTACAATATCTTTTGTGGCTAAAGCAACATGCTGGCAACCTTCTCCATCATAATAATCTAAATACTCTTCAATCTGTGATTTTTTCTTCCCTTCTGCTGGTTCATTGATAGGAAATTTTACATATCCATTTCCGTTACTCATCACCTTACTCATTAAAGCAGAATATTCTGTAGAGATATCATTGTCATCGAAACTTAGAATATTTCTAAAGCCCATTATATTTTCATAGAATCCAACCCATTTATTCATTTGATTCCATCCAACATTTCCCACGCAATGATCTACGTACAATAGCCCTGTTTCAGAAGGATTGTAATTGCTTTCCCATTTGCGATAACCAGGCATAAACACACCTGTGTAATTTTCTCTTTCAATAAACAAATGAACTGTATCACCGTATGTTTTGATTCCACTCATTACCAGCTCGCCCGAATCGTCTTTCATTCGAACAGGTTCCATATAAGAAATAGCACCACGAAGTGTAGTTTGCTCCCAAGCATCCGTAGCATTGGTAACTTTTAAAGCCAAGATCTTTACTCCATCTCCATGTTTGTAAATATGATCGGCAATTTCATTTCCACCCCTAAGTGGTGTTGTAAAAACAAAGGTGAGTTTGTTTTGACGTATGGCATAACTTGCCCTGTCTTTGATTCCCGTTTCCGGACCTGCATAGGCAAGACTTTGAAATCCAAATGCTGTTTTATAAAAATGTGCTGCTTGCTTTGCATTACCCACATAAAATTCTACATAATCTGTTCCTTGTAAAGGGAGGAAATCTGTTGCTGCAGTTATTTGAGGTTGAATTACTTCCTTAATCATTTTATTGTGATATTGTTTATTTTGAAATATGAATTATGAGATACTAATTATAAAAGGTTGTTATTAACCTATAAAATATTTTACCAATAATAAGTAGCTAAATACATAGCCCAAACTAATGCGATCGCATAGCAAGGGCTTCCATCAAAAGGCAATAACCCAATCTGGTATCATTAAAAACCTTATGTGGATAATCTGGAGTCATTTCAACAAAACTAAGGATTTGTTTCGAGTTTTGATGAAACCTGTGTATTGCTGAATTATCTTCGCAGAATAGCACATCATTATGAAAGTAGGAATTTTAGGGGGTGGTCAATTAGGAAGAATGCTGTTACAAGCAGCAGCCAATTATACCGTAGAAACTTTTGTATTAGAAAACGACGCCAATTGCCCCTCTGCCCATTTATGCCATCATTTTACCAAAGGGGATATTACTGATTTTGAAACAGTGTATCATTTTGGAAAAAATTTGGATGCAATTACTATTGAAATCGAGTCCGTTAATGTAGATGCATTGGACAAACTGGAAAAAGAAGGCGTTAAAATTTATCCAACACCTGCAGCAATTCGCATCATTAAAAATAAAATTATTCAAAAACAGTTTTATAAAGAACATGGAATTCCGAGTTCTGACTTCATCATAACAAATAACAAAGAAGATCTTAAAACAAATACCCATCTATTACCAGCTGTACATAAAATTGGCGAAGGAGGATATGATGGAAAAGGTGTTCAAGTAATTAATAGCATTAGCGATATCGAAAAGGCTTTTGATGCCCCAAGTGTTTTGGAGCAGAAAGTAGCTATTCAAAAAGAAATTGCATTGATTGTTGCAATTAATGAAAAAGGGGCAACAGCCATTTATCCGGTATCTGAAATGATGGTTAATCCTGTTTTAAATTTATTGGATTACCAGTTAAGCCCTGCTTTGATTCCTGAAAAAGTACTATGGGTAGTAGAAGCTGTGGCTATAAAATTGGTAAAAGCATTGAATAGCCCTGGATTGTTTGCAGTTGAATTATTCATCGACAAAAACGAAGAAGTTTGGGTAAACGAAACAGCTCCACGTGTTCACAATAGTGGTCATCATACGATCGAAGCAAACCATTGCAGCCAATACGATATGCTTTGGCGTATTATCCTTGGCTATCCCTTGGGCAACACCTCTCCCATACTTCCTGCTGCAATTATTAATATCATTGGCGCAGACAATTACAGCGGAGATGCGATTTATGAGGGCTTAGAAGAAGTGTTACAGATAGACAATGCATTTGTGCACTTGTATGGAAAAAAACAAACCAAGCCAGGTAGAAAAATGGGACATGTTACCCTATTGCACAACAACTATCAAGACCTAACCCATAAAGCCAATAAAGTAAAAAATCTATTGAAAGTAAAGTCTTAATTATCGTTTTTTAGATTCGATTTTCTTTAAAAATCCAATCCCAATTAAACTTTTAGATTGCAATCCTGGTGCATTTTTGTTTACACCAAATAATCGTACATCATCATCGTAGATCAAATCAAGGCTATAAGTTGCTGAAAAATATTTATTGATCTTAAATGAAAATAAATTGGTCATGAACAAATCAATATTTTGTGGTTTGTTTTTATAATTGGAAAACAAATCAACTCTACCCTTATAATTGATATTTTTAGCAATTGTATTATTGTAATTAATTGTTACAAATGATCCTATTTCATTGAATGATTTAGCCCCTTTAGGCACTCCATAAACACCTTTTTCTGAAAGTTTTTGATTAAGCACTATAATGGTTCTTGAAGTAAGCGGCGACAAGAAAACAGACAACTTGGTATCTGGCTTATAATCGAAGCCTGCAGATAATATAAAATAAGCCGGTGACAAAAAGGAGGAGGTAAAATCACTCACATTGTTATTGTAATTATACCCATCAAAAAATTGTGAACGAAAATTGAAAAGTCCAGTTAAAAACCATTTGCCCACTGAATCCATTTTATAACCGTATTTACTGATCAAATCATAACGGTCATCATTTTTTCTGCTTCCTAAACTGGTTGATTGTATGTACCCTAAATTAACATCTACATTATTATCCCAACCATGTCTCCCTTTTTTATAATATAGAAAATAATTGAAGTATCCATTTACCGTTAATGAAAAGTTATCTCCCCCTGCGGCCCAGTTACTCAATGAACCTTGAGCAAGATTAAAACTCATCAAACCCCCATGCTTCCAATTCCAATTGGTAGTTGTATCATTGTCTTTTTTAAAATTCCGATTTTGCTGTCTTTGAAGGGCATTTACCACATTGTCTTGGGCCAATGAAACAGTTCTTATCGTTAACATAATCGTTAATAAAAGAACAATTTTGGGCATATCAGCTAATTTTTGCGTGCAAATATAACAATACTAGCATATTTTAGGCAAGAGACTGCTGACAAACTGACATAAATTCAGCAATTTTCGTAACTTCGTTGTTCAATTAATAGGTGGATGGAATTAGTAGGAGAATCAACAAAATTACATGACGAAAACAGGCAAGGCGAAGCACTTGATTTTACATTAGATGCATCCCCTAATGGTAAAAAATTCTATGTAGAAAGTTATGGCTGTGCAATGAACTTTGCCGATAGTGAAGTAGTTGCTTCGATATTGCATGCAGAAGGTTTTGGTTCAACAAAAAATTTTGAAGAAGCAGATCTGGTTTTAGTAAATACTTGCTCAATCAGAGAAAAAGCCGAGTTAACCATCAGAAAAAGACTTACCGAATTTAGAAAAGTAAAAAGAACCAAACCAGGAATGTTAATTGGCATTTTAGGTTGTATGGCTGAAAGATTAAAATCTACTTTGTTAGAACAAGAAAAATTAGTGGATTTGGTAATTGGCCCGGATGCTTACAGAACCTTGCCTAACCTAATTAAAGAAGCCGAAGGTGGTCAAAAAGGGGTAAACGTATTGCTTAGTAGAGACGAAACTTATGGAGATATTGCTCCTATTCGTTTAAACTCCAATGGAATAACGGCATTCGTTTCGATCATGCGTGGCTGCAATAATATGTGCAGTTTTTGTGTAGTTCCATTTACAAGGGGAAGGGAAAGAAGTAGAGATAGTAATTCAATTATAGAAGAAGTAAAAACCTTGATTAATCAAGGCTACAAAGAAATTACTTTATTGGGCCAAAATGTAGATAGTTATTATTGGAATGATGAAATATCTGGGTTGAATACCACATTTGCTCAATTGCTTGAACAAGTGGCACAAATTAGCAATGATTTATGGGTAAGGTTTAGCACCTCCCATCCAAAAGACATCACCGATGAGGTATTGCATGTAATGGCCAAATATGAAAACATTTGCAAGTGTATACATCTTCCAGTTCAAAGTGGAAGTACTCGATTGTTACAATTAATGAATAGAACCTATACCAGAGAATGGTACATGGCTAAAATTGATAGAATCCGCTCAATAATGCCTGAATGCAGCATTACCTCTGATTTAATCACCGGGTTTTGTACAGAGACCGAAGAAGACCATCAAGACACGCTCAGTTTAATGCGATACAGCAATTACGACATGAGCTATATGTATTATTACAGCGAACGTCCGGGAACATTGGCCGCAAAAAGATATACCGATGATATTCCGTTGGAGGTAAAGAAAAGACGCTTACAAGAAGTCATTGATCAACAAGGTATTTTATCTACCCGAAGCAACCAAAACGATATTGGTAAGATTTTTAAAGTGTTGATTGAAAGCAGTAGCAGAAAAAATGAAAAAGATTGGCAAGGAAGAAACAGCCAAAATAAAATCACAGTATTTCCAAAAATTGATGGAAAACATCAACTCGGATCTTATGTATGGGTAAAAATAACTGCTTGTACAAGAGCAACATTATTGGGTGAAATAATTGAAACCCGTTTAAAATAATAGTATGGATTTACAAAGTATAAAAAACAGATTTGGCATCATAGGCAATTCACCTGCATTGAATCATGCATTGAATACTGCCGTACAGGTTGCTGGAACTGACTTAACGGTATTAATTGTTGGAGAAAGTGGTGTAGGAAAAGAAGTTTTTTCTCAAATTATACATTCCCTTTCTTCTAGAAAACACAATCCTTTTATTGCAGTCAACTGTGGTGCAATTCCAGAGGGCACTATAGATTCAGAATTATTCGGCCACGAAAAAGGTTCTTTTACTGGTGCAGTAGATAGCCGAAAAGGATATTTTGAAACGGTTAGTGGTGGAACCATTTTCATGGATGAAATTGGTGAAATGCCATTAGGAACCCAAGCACGTTTACTTAGAGTTTTAGAAACTGGTGAATTCATCAGAGTAGGTTCCTCCAAAGTTCAAAAAACGGATGTTCGTGTTATTGCAGCAACCAATAGAGAATTATTAGAGTTTACCCAGAAAGGCCGATTCAGAGAAGATCTTTATTATCGATTAAGCACCGTTCCAATCCGAGTTCCATCATTAAGAGACAGAAAAGAAGACATATTATTGTTGTTTAGAAAATTCGTTGTAGACTTTTCTGAAAAATACAAGACCACACCAGTTCAATTAGACGAAGAAGCAAAACAATTATTACTCAATCACCAATGGCCAGGAAATGTAAGAGAGTTAAAAAATATTGCCGAACAAATTTCTGTATTGAGCCCAACGCCTCAAGTAAGCAGTAAAGAAATGCGTATTTTTCTGCCAGAAAAAAAAGAAAATCGATTCCCGGTATTAGCTGGCCACACTCCTAGCGGAGAATTTTCCAATGAAAGAGAAATTTTGTACAAACTGTTTTTCGATATGAAAAAAGATGTTACAGAATTGAAAAAAATGTTTGTTGAAATTTTACAAAATCCTTCATTGGCCAACACAGCAGCCAATTTTTCTAAAGAATCCATTCTAAACGATTACAATGATCAAGGCCATATAGATGCTGCCTTAGGTGCCAATTCAATCAACAATGTAAATACTGGAATACATTCCAACTTATTACAAGGAAATAGTTCCAATGGCCAACCAGTTCTTTTGAGCAATGACGAAATTCACTTACACGAAGAAATTGAAGAATCACTCAACATCATGGATAAAGAAAAAGAGTTGATTATAAAAGCATTGAAAAAGCACAAGGGAAAAAGAAAAGATGCATCAACCGATTTAGGAATTAGTGAAAGAACTTTATACCGTAAATTAAAAGAATATGATATTGATGAATAAAATAAAAATCAATTTACTAGCGTTCAGCTTGTTGGTAACGATTTTATCGGGATGCAGGGTTTATTCATTTAAAGATGCCGTTATTCCATCGGATGTAAAAACAATTAAGATTGGTTTTTTTGAAAATAGAGCCAGGTATGTTAATCCTCAATTAGCTCCAAAGCTTACCGATAAATTACAGGTAAAAATAACCTCAAATACCAAACTTACCAGAACGAATAGTGATGATGCGCATTATATTATCAATGGCACAATAACCAATTACGACCCAAGCCAAACAGTAGGTGTTTCGGCACAACAAGCAAGTACCAATCGTTTAACCGTTACTGTTCATGTGATTTTAAAAAAAACATTGGATAATAAAGTAGAAGAATTTGATGTATCTCGTAGTTTTGATTATTCAGCAAATCTTACCTTGCAACAAGCAGAGGGGCAGTTAGCTGATGAAGTCATTAGAACCCTAACTGACGAAATTTTCAACCGTATTTTCTCTAACTGGTAATTGAGTTGTATATTTAAACAATATGAAGTTTCCGCAAGAAAAAGCTTTATTACATTTAATAGGAAAATCCAACTTGGATGATTTGCAATTGGAGGCCATTGAACAATTGGTGAGCGAATACCCATTTTTTTCTCCAGCGCAGTTTTTGTTTTCGGCAAAACTTCAAAAAGAAGCTCATCCCCTGGCAACAGCACAAACTATAAAAACTTCTTTGTTTTTTAGTAATCCGCATTGGTTGCAATTTCAACTTGACTCAATCAAAGAAACCAGTATTGTTGAAACACCCAAACCCGAAATGGATACTGCTTTACTAAGATCGATGTTCCAAGAGGAGAAAATAGAGGAACCAACTGCATTTATGCCTGTTTTTAGTGCAATTGCCACATCAGAAATAGCTCAAGAACAAGTATACAACAATCAGCCTGAGATCAGTCCTGTTTCAACAGATCAAGCCAAAAGCGATGCAAAAATTGCCAGCATATTATCAGCACAATTGGCCGAATTTAAAAAACCAATTGATGCGGAATTGCCTCTAGAAATTAACAATAAGCAAGAAAAACTATATACCATAGATTATTTTGCATCGCAGGGCATCCAAATAGACTTAAGCAAGATTCCACAAGATAAATTAACTACAAAACTCAGAAAGTTTACAGATTGGCTCAAGGATATAAAAAATCATCAACCGAACCCAGCAGACCTAGAAAGCAGCCCTGAATCGGAGAAAAAAGTGGCTGAAACAGCCATGTTTTCTAATGAATCTAAAGAGATTTTAACCGAAACCATGGCCGAAGTATTGGCTAAACAAGGACAAATTGATAAGGCAATTCAGCTCTTTATTAAATTAAGTTTCTCAAATCCTGAAAAATCCGCTTATTTTGCTACCAAAATTCAACAATTAAAAGGTATTTAACATGATCATTCTTTTTTTGGTTCTAATTGTAATTGCAGCTGTAGGGCTTGGTTTTATGGTATTGGTACAAAACCCCAAGGGTGGTGGCTTAACCGGCAATGTAGGCGGTATCGGCAATCAATTTATGGGAGTTAAGCAAACAACCGATGTTTTAGAGAAAGGCACATGGCTGTTTGCGGGTATTATTGCATTATTGGCATTGTTTTCTACTTTTTTCTTAAAAGGCGGATCTGACAGTGTAGATAATTCAATCTTACAAAAAATCAACACCAATACAACTGCACCAGCACCTGCAACACAACAACCCGCCAATACGGTGCCTGCAACACCGGCACCAACACCGGCACCAACACAAAAATAAATTCTTATTGAATACATTAAACCCTGTCCCCATTGGCTGACAGGGTTTTTTTATTTATTTTTCCATATGAAAAAAGCAACAAAGCAGAAGACTAGCAAAAAAACAACCATCCTAATAATATTGATCGGAATGTTCATTACTGGAATTCTTCTTATTGTATGGTTATTCATGGGATCAGCTACCAAATTTTCAGAGAAATCCAGGGTAGTTCTAATCGTAGAAACCAATAAATCCTCGGTATTAGATGCTTTTGAAAAAGCCGAGTTGCTGCGATTTAATAGCACACTTGGTTTGGCAGGTGCATCTATCAATTTGTGGGACAAAATGAAGCCAGGGAAATATGAAATAAAAAAAGGACAAAGCATCGTTGATATCATACGGATGTTAAAAAATGGCAGATTGGCTGAAGTTAAACTGGTATTGAATAAAGTTAGAACCAAGGAAGATTTAGCCCATTTGATTAGCAAAACGTTCCCGCTAGATTCATTATTGGTAATTCAATACATTAATAACAATGATTCTTTAAAAGCATTTCACACAAATACCGTTGAACTTTTTACGCTACTGATTCCCAACACGTACAGCTTTTACTATGATGCTTCATTGCATAAAATTTTTCAAAAATTAACCAATGAAGGCAGTTCTTTTTGGTTAAGAAATGATCGAATGCAAAAAGCCCAGCAATTAAACATGAGCCCAGAGCAAGTCTATACGCTTGCATCTATAGTAGAAGAAGAGACCAATTATGATGCGGATAAATACAAAATTGCAAGTGTATATATTAATCGATTAAAAAAACAAATGCCTTTACAAGCATGCCCAACTATTAAATATGCAATGAATGACTTTACAATTACTCGAATTTATGAAAAGTATTTAACCAACCCCTCCCCTTACAATACCTATAAATTCAAAGGATTGCCTCCTGGGCCAATTTGTACGCCATCACCAAAAACAATTGATATTGTATTAAATGCCCCTCAAACAGACTATATTTATTTTGTGGCGAAAAGTGACTTTAGTGGTTATCATCATTTTAGTAATAATTATACCGAGCACAATCAATATGCCAATGAATACCAAAAAGCGTTGGATGCTTACATGCTAAAAAAACAAACTCAAAACAAATAAAGTATTGACCAAATTAGAAAAAATAATTATCACTTTTCCTCCGATTGCTTTTTTAATAAGAAAAAGCAAGCAGATTATTATTCCTGGATTTAGGGGTATTCCATTATTTGATGTGGTAGTTTTTTTTTCGGAGCAAGTAAAAAAAATTGGATTAAACGACAGAGCTGCAGCCATCTCTTTTAATTTAATCATGGCTTTGCCTGCAACCATGCTGTTTATTTTCTCAATACTTCCTTATTTTCCTGAATTCTTAGATTTAAAAGTTCAAGTGCTCACTTTAATTAAAGAACTTAGTCCAAGTTCTGGTACAAGAATATTTATTCAAGATCTTTTAGACGATTTAATGGATCAAAATGTGGGGGTCTTTTCCTTTGGTTTTATTTTACTAATGTATTATGCATCCAATGCAATGATGGCATTCATTAGCACATTTGATAAATCCATTCAAGAAAAGAAAGTTTTCTTTTTTCACCAAAGATGGAGAGCAATTAAGTTAACAGTCATTTTGATTATTTTGATTTTATCTACAACACTAATCATGTTGGGGCAGGAACAATTAACCACTTTGATTCGGAAAGCTTTTCATATAAAAAGAAAAACATTTTTACCATGGTTTAACGCAATCAGGTGGTTCATTATAGTTGGTTTGTTTTTCTATGGAATTGCGTTTATATACAAATATGCTCCATCTGTTCAAGAAAGGTGGAAATTGGTTTCTCCAGGCTCCTTACTTGCTACAACACTTACTTTGGGAACAACCATCCTATTTTCGTACTGGGTGAATCATTTTGCAGCTTACAACAAAATTTATGGTTCTATAGGAACTGTATTAATCATCATGCTATTAATATATATCAATGCATTGATTTTGCTCATTGGCTTCGAGTTAAATGTTAGTATTACCTATCTAACAAAACAAGCTGCAGAAAGAAAAAGAAAAGAAGCAGCAGCACTGAAAGCATAAGCTTTATCTATTTTTCATTCCCCATAGCTGTTCTAGTTGAGCAGCTTCCGGATAAACAATTGAAGATTGATCGTAATGACCGGCTATTTTCTTTTGACGATACGCTTCATAGATGGTTATTGCGCAAGCAACAGAAATATTTAAACTCTGAATCATACCTACTTGTGGAATTGTAAAACAACCATCAGAAAGTGCAATCGATTCTTTTGTTACACCTTCGTGCTCATTTCCAAAAACAAGGGCTATGCTTTCTGTAAAATTGATGTCAAAAACAGATTGTGCATGTTCACCTAAATGTGTAGCATAAATTTTTGTATACTTCTTACGTAACTGTTCAAAACATTTATCAGTATCATCAAAATGATGAACAGTAAGCCATTTAGCTGCACTACTGCTACTTTTTACACCAAAATAAACATGCTTAGGAATTTTTGAATTTAAAACATAAATGTCTTGTATCCCAACTGCATCACAGGTTCGCATTACAGCAGAAATATTATGATGATCATGTACATTTTCCATTACCAATGCCAAATTAGACTGCCTATTTAGCAAAACTGTTTCAATTTTATGTTTCCTTTCAGGTGTCATATGCGCTGCTATAATAAAATGATTATTTCTTTGTGCTAATTCTTTTTCATCATTCATTTGATTTACCCATAGCAGCTTGTTTCATTTGATGAGCAGTTTGTTTTCCTAAATAGCGTTCAATTTGTTTTTCCAATATATAAATTAATGGAGTTAATATGATAGCCATTGTAAATTTATACAAATAGTTTACCAAACAAATTGCCAATACCAGTTGCCAAGACCATCCATTGCCGATTTTAAATGCAATAAATAATACAACAAAACTATCTACTAGTTGAGAAACCAAAGTTGACCCTGTTGCTCTTAACCAAATCCATTTCTCACCTGTCATTTGTTTGATCTTATGAAAAACAGTAACGTCTACAATTTGGCTTACCAAGAAGGCGGTTAAACTACCCAAAATGATCCACATACCTTGTCCAAAAATTCCTCCAAAAGCCGTTTGCATGTTATTGATACCCAACTCGGTTTTTGATACAATCCAAAAATCAGCCGGAGGAATAGACATTGCTGCATAAAACATCACAAATGCATATGCTATTAAAGCAATCGCTGTATAACTAATTCTTCTTACCGCTTTTGGCCCATAATATTCATTCACAATATCAGTAATCACAAATTCTAAAGGCCAAAGTAATACACCACAAGTTAAATTAAATGCTAACCCTGATTGTCCGAATAAAGTAAAATTAGAAACATCGATTCCCAGTAATTTTTCTAAAGAAAATATTTTTCCTCCAATACATTCCGCAATTAATGCATTGGCAACAAAAAAAGCGGTAATCCCTATAAAAAGTTTGGTTGGCTTGCTTTTTAGAATATCATTGATCATGCTGGAAGTATTAGGTATATGTATAATTGAAAAATAAGTATTATTAAATTTACCAAAGCCAACCAAATAGGTAGCTTAATCCCTTTTTTAAGCAATAACAAGAACCCATACCAAATGTTCACCGCTAGATTTAGAAAAGGGGAAACCATCCAACCCAGTATGATTACTAGATTACTGATATCCTTTTGATGGATAAAATCATGTGTTCTTTGTATTAGCACACAAACTATAAACAAACAATTGCAAATCAGGGCCAATCTACTGGCAAAATGAAGGGATTTCATATAGTAAAGGTAAATGGTTCAGGCTCAGCTTCCACCTTTTTTCAGTAGGTTTGCTACTCATAAATAACCATATGAATCGTATAAATTGGAAAGCCATTTTACCCCATTTCATTGCAGTAGCAATATTTTTAGTTGTTGCCCTGATTTATTCAAAACCAGCTTTGGAAGGCAAAGTATTGCAACAACACGACGTAACCCAATGGAAGGGTATGGCTCAAAACTCTTTTCAATACAAAGATAAGAACGGTCAATTCCCTTTATGGACCAATGGAATTTTTAGTGGCATGCCTGCTTATCAAATTACAGGCATCGGCAATAACCCCATCTCCGTAGGATATATTGGATATATCCTAAACGGTGGACTTCCAAAACCAGCAGGAGTATTCTTTTTGGCATGTATCTGTTTTTACTTTTTAACCCAAGTACTTCGGATCAATGCTTATATAGGCATTGTAGGCGCTCTGGCATATACCTATGCAACTTACAATCCAATCATCATTGCAGCAGGCCATGATACTAAAATGAATGCCATTGCCTATTTACCTGCTATGATAGCTTCCTTAGTACTTATTTATGAAAAAAAGTATTTATGGGGTGCAGCTTGTACCGCCTTATTTACTGCCTTACTTGTAGGTGCTAATCACTTACAAATAACCTATTATAGCTTAATCATTATTCTTTTTATGAGCATTGCATTTGCTATTCAATGCATTCAAAAAAAAGACATCAATCATTTACTAAAGTCCGCAGGTATTGCAATTCTTGCTGCTTTTTTAGGCATCATGATCAATGCCACTACTCTACTAACTACTTATGAATATTCAAAAAGAACTATTAGAGGTGGAAGCGTTTTAGCAGATGGAAAAACCAATGCTACAAAAACTGGATTAAGTACAGATTATGCTTTGAGTTATAGTGTGTTTAAAACAGAATCCTTGGTGATGATGTTCCCCAGAATTTACGGTGGTAGTAGCAATAATTTAGAAGTAGGAGAAGATCAATCAAAAGCAATAGCAGCATTACAACAAATGCCGCAAGAACTTGGGCAACAACTACAAGGTGCTTTACAGTTTTATTGGGGTGGCATTGATGGTGTAGGTACTTCAGGGCCACCTTATGCAGGAGCAATCATTTGTTTCTTGGCATTGATTGGTTTGATAGTAGTAGATAAAAAATATACCTATTGGATGGGTGCTGCAATAGTATTTACCCTTATGTTGAGTTGGGGCAAATATTTTGATGGTTTTAATCTTGCTATGTTAAAATACCTTCCGATGTACGATAAATTTCGTGCACCAAGCATGATATTGGTTGTACCCACTTTTTTGTTTTGCATGCTGGCATCTTTGGCACTTCAAAAAATCATAGCAGAAGAAAATAAGGCATTGTTATTTGCCCAATATAAAAAGGGATTAATGGTTGTTGCAGCAATTTTTGCTTTAGCTGCCATACTTTACTTGAGTGCCGATTTTTCAGGAGAAGGAGACAAAATGTTGATGAATCAAGTAAACAATATTCCCGATGCAGCTCAAAAAGAATCGATTATTGCATCGGTAAAACCTTTTGTGGATGGTTTGAAGGAAGATCGCAAAACTTTATTCCTAGGTGATTTATTGCGCAGCCTATTGTTTTGCTTGGTAGCAGCTGGGGCAGTATATGCTGCCATAAAAACAAAAATCAACTACTTGTACATCATTGCAATTATTGGCATTTTTTCTTTAATTGATGTATTTGCTATCAGCAATAAATACCTCAATAGCAATAATTACCAAGATGCTGCCGAATACGAAAGTACATTTACCCCATCGGCCGCCGATAATCAAATTTTGAAAGATACTGGTTACTATAGGGTGCTTAATTTAACGCAAGGAATTTCAGGTGCATTTAATTCGGGAGCACTCACGGCCTATTACCACAAATCAGTTGGCGGTTACCATCCGGCTAAACTGAGTATATACCAAGATTTAATTGAAAAGCAATTATATAATTTTCCCAATTGCCTTCCAGTATTGAATATGCTCAATACGAAATATTTAATTATACCCGACCAGCAAACCGGCACACCGATGGTGCAACAAAACATCAACGCTTTAGGGGCTTGTTGGTTTGTAAATGGTATTCGGTCAGAAAAAGGACCGGCTGAAGTAATGAACGCTTTAACATCATTCAATCCAAAAGACAGTGCCGTTATTGAACAAAAGAATATTGCCAATATTCAGATTGATAAAATAAAAGACAGTTTATCATCTATTGTTTTATTAAACAACAACAATGATGTCATCACCTATCAATCTAATTCTACATCAACCAATTTCGCTGTTTTTAGTGAGGTATATTATGATGCAGGATGGGTGGCAACTATTGATGGAAAAGAAGCTCCAATAGTACAAACCAATTATGTTTTACGTGGATTGGTAATTCCTTCTGGCAAACATGAAATTGTATTTAGTTTCAAGCCAGCATCTTTTTATACAGGAAATAAAGCCGCGATAGGATCATCGGTAATTATTTGGCTATTGTTATTTGCCGCAATAGGATCTGGCTTTAGAAAAAACAAGCATGCATAATGGCAAAGGGGCCAAATGTATTGGGGATAGTTGCTTTCAAAGTATTTCCAGCACAAATGGGAGGACAGCAACATGTAGTTAACTACTATAATGAGTTAGCACTTCATTGCAAACTGGTTTTGGTTGTTTCAAAAGACAATGAAAAACAAGCCGATATCCCGTATACGATTTATCGATTTTTATTCAATCATTGGAATTCGATATTTAACCTAATCTACTTGTTCAGGTTGAAATCAATCATCAAAAAAGAACAAATAGACGTAATTATGATTGACCATAGTTATGTAGGGTGGATGGGTATTTTATTAAGATATATCACCCAAAAAAAGCTTGTTATTAAGTCGGCAAATATTGAAGCTTTGCGATTTAAAGACATGCAAAGGATTGGTTGGCAACTATATGATCAATATGAGGGTTGGGTTCACCGCAATGCAGATATGAATTTTTTTATTACTGAAAACGAAAAGGATATTGCCATAAACAGATGGAAATTAGACCCTGAGAAATGTGATACCATTACATATGGCTCTACAACAAAAAGGCAACCAAGCATTTCAGATAGAAATCAAGCCAGAATAGCTTTGTTAAAAGAGCATGGCTTAACTGAAGAAACAAAATTATTTTTTTTCAATGGCACATTGGATTATTTACCTAATACAGATGCCCTTTACATCATTGTGCAGGAATTGCTTTTAAGGCTTGATCAATTTCAACTACCCTATAAGATTTTTATTGCCGGCAACCGAATTACTTCAGATTGGGAAAAATTACTCCTTAGTAAATCACAGATCATCTTTAAAGGCTATGTTGATGATATTAATAAATACTATAAAGGAACAGATTGTTTTATTTGCCCTATTACCCTTGGCACTGGCATTAAAACCAAAATAGTGGAGGCTTTGGCTAACGGACAACAAGTGATCTG
>Ga0164293_10001405_pt1 | contig 20083 bp, 23 predicted proteins | sample GEODES118metaG_FD_111487 | JGI IMG/M metagenome (GOLD analysis project Ga0164293, IMG submission 111487) | Eutrophic lake water microbial communities from Lake Mendota, Wisconsin, USA - GEODES118 metaG | ecosystem: Environmental > Aquatic > Freshwater > Lake | place: USA: Lake Mendota...
CAATTACTTTTATATCTATGTTTGTCTCGCTAAAATCTGTGTTGTCGATTATATTTGTATAAGAAGATACTCCCTCTGGCTCTGACAAGAAAGGACAGGCAAAAGACAACGGTCTGACAATCGGATCAAACATCCTAATCAACTCTCCCGCCAAGGTGTCAATCAAGATAATCTTCAACAACTTATCAATCTGTGGCTCTAAATAAGGTTTGACCAACGGCAATATCACAGCTATAAATGGTGCTGCAGGAGGGAAGACCGAACTAATAGTTGTCTGTGCCATTGAGACGACAGGTGTTCTCACAACAGGAAGAATGATGGGTTGTAATGCTTCGATCGCGTCTTTTTCAGAGAGTTGAGAGGCCATAATGTACTGACAAACCACACCTCCTGTAATTGTTGCGAATACAGATTGAAGAATAGGTTTTATAACGTCAAATACTTTTCCAATATTATCTTTGAAAAACTTTATCACCGCATTTACAGCTTCTAACGCCATCTTTCCGAACTTGTTGAAGAACTCGCCTACTTCTCTGATCGCCTTTCTGACTCCGCACGCAAAGGCATTTCCAAACTTGATCAACTCTTTCGCAATCGTCTTACCCGCCCCTTCAACCCACTTAAGAGTAGAGTTGGCCGCTCCTTTCATCCACTCACCTGCCCGCTTGACAGCTTCTTCAGCAAAACGAGCTACATCTTTAGCGCGTTCGGCTACCCAATTAGCTGCGTCTACCACACAGTTCCAAGGAGCACTCCAACTACAACCACCATATGTTTCTATCAAATATCTAAAACATTCATTCTCTGACTTCTCAGGCCCTGCAATCAAGCTCAAAACGTCGCCAATAGGAAGCCAGGTTCCGTCGGACATTTGAATAAACCCAACGTGCTCGTCATCAACAGTTCCAATCTCTTTTAGGCCGCCTAGAAAGCAAGTCAATTGATCGGAGCTGACATCTCCATCGCATTTTTGACAGCTCGCCCCGAATAAGTACTGGCCAGAGGGACAGTTGGGTATACATTTGAGTTTGTTTTTATCATTCTTAAATCCAGAAGGACAATTTGTACACACTCCGTTCTGATATATTTGATTGATCGCGCATTTCAACGACATTGCAGGCTTGACCAACACCCATTGTCCTTTCTCTTGAGTAGGAACGAGGCGATAGGCCTTGTATCCAGGGTCAACAAACTTGACTTTGGTCATCGCGCCGTTGGATCTGATCAACCAATCAAAGTCGGTAGTGAATTCGTTTTCAATTTCTAATCTAGTTTGGATAGGGGGATTTTGAGAGTTTTTAAGTTTGATAGAGATATCTCTTGGAAGTTGATCTGCGAGGTCGTTTCCCACATAAACAAGGGATATGATATCTCCTGGTCTATTCTGTGTACTGACGGGAAAGAAAATATCTGGTGTTTCTTCTACTGTAAAATAATTCCAAGGCGCAAACTTGGGATCAAGGAGATTTTTGTTGACTTGGTCTATCATCTCAGCAGTGATAGTGAGAAATACAACAATCAAGTTGGTGGGAGCGTGTATGAGGTATTTAACTCCATTACTAGTTTCGAGTTGTTTGAATTGAAAGTTGCCCTCGTTGTCGGCCATATCTGTAAAGTGTGTAAAGCCGTTACATAGGTTAGTGCTATCAGGAGGGGCATTGCACTTATTCTTTATGCCATATGTTTCAAATTGAAAACGAGGATTGTTAGAATAAATAAACATAGAGTCAACATCAGGATCGCTAGTGAACGGTCCAATTTGAGGTTCTTCCTTAGAGAGGCCGTAGGTCATATATGCTTTGTTGTCTTGAAGGACGAAGATCTTGCTTCCGATCTTTGCGCGAACTTCAGGGTGGTTTTGCCAGTCGAGAATCCATCCCCCTTGTGATTTGTCGAGGTTTTGATAATCTTCTTTAGTTCCTTTATAAATCCAAAAGGCAAGAACGATGATTAACAAAAGAATCAAAAACAACTTCATTTTATACTTGTGTATAAAATATTTCAATCAATCATTATTAAATAAAGCTTTATAACCAGCGTTCGACTTCTTCACTAGAGAATACGAACTTTTTCTCTCCTTGAAAGGTCATCACTCCCACTTGCTCAAAGTGACTATCTTCTATCGACGCAATAATTACTGTAGGCCATTGCGGATTCAACTCTCTGGTTAACACAAACTGTTTATAATCGACCTTCCACACAAGTATATTGACTTGTAGAATGTTACTTAACCATTCAATCCCCCATTCTTCAGCATATGTCTTACAGTCTAACAGTTCTTCTAATCTCTTCTCATAATTCAAGACTCTAATGCCCTCTACAAGCTGCCAATCCTCTTCAAGATCGTTTACAAGATCATCACTCCTATTTATCAACTCGATCAAGTCATCTGTAGAATGTATAGAGTCACATAACTCATCAAGGTCTGAATGCTCGTTAAGAAACTCAATTGCATCTTCTTTCCAAAACAAAGATTGATTGAGATCTATATAATCTTCAAAATCAAAGAATTCATTTGCCAAGTTCTTTCTTATATTGAGTGCTTTTTCTTTACTATATTCAGACCCCAACAAGCTCATCATTACTGAGTGAAACAAGCAACTACCATCTCCAATAGTAGAGAATCTGTATAAGTTCTTCATCCCAATCGGAAATCCAGTAGAAGTAGCGAAAGATAGGTTATCGACCTTCTTGAACACAAAAGATCTGCAGAAGCTAATAAGCATTGCTTCCTCATCTGAGAATTTAGCATTAGGAGGAAATTTCTTGTTTTCTACAAGTGTAAATCCTCGTTTTGCCAGTTTCTCGCTCAATACGCTAAAGAAGACAAGATATTCTACCTGTTTAGTGGCGGTTTGAGTCCCATATAGATCAAACTCAATCTTGTTTCCAAAAGGCGAGTCTGTGCGCTCTAAACGCTTGATAGAAAAGCAGTTGTTCTTGATTTCATCAGTGGTTTTAAGTAACTTATATAACTCTTCTCCAAAGACACACGTCCCAACAAACATTCCGTTCTTCTCTACTCGTGACGCAATGACATCGAGCACGAGGTCTAGATGCTTTTCGTTATCAAAGAAAAACGTAAAACTAAAGAAGCTCGTCACCACATCAAATTTATCTGTAATTAGTTGCGGATTAGCCAATTCTTCTATTCCTACGTTGTGAGCGACGCCTTGAACATACCTTGTCTTCAATCGTTCTAACAATTCATCGAAATTTGTTTTGTTCGGCTCGATCATTGTTACATCTGCTGTTTTGGCCTCTTTAAACTTGGCGAGATCTCCTCCCTTCCCACTACCAATGTCGAGAACGGTTTTATTAGCCGTGTATTTGAGAATAAGTTCTTTCTTGATACGATTATTTTGAAGTCTAATATACTTGCACTGTCCCTCTTGTGCTAAAGAGTCGTCGCCACGAGATACAAGCTTGTTTAACAGGATTGGTAAAGTCAACTCGTGGATCATATCGTAGTAGTGGTCGTTCGCCACAGTGATGTAGTTGGCGTCGTCGGCGGTTTTGTCAAACCTTATCCTATGTGGGATAAAGCGAGATACTCCACTAATGCCCATTAGTGTGCTCCATCCACATTCAAGCACCATATTGTTAAGATCGTTAACACTTATCCCGTCTACCATCTCGTTAGGAGAGAATTCTATGTAAGATTTTCTTCCCTCTATTAAAAATGGAGTATATTGTTGGCAACATAACTCATACTTTGTGACAGCTGTATCAGACTTTACTCTTACTAATACAAAGTCGATTGTGATCTTAGAAGGAAACTTCCACTTCAATATGCGTTTTACATTCTGAGCCTGCTCTTCAGGCTGAAAGATGATTCCATCGTTTACGTCTACTACATTATCAATACCATATCGTCCAGCCATATATTGTACGGTCTCGTGCACGTCTTTCACAATATCACTAGTTTTAAAGAAACGCTTGACTTCTACCGCAAACTCAGCTGGTATCACTTGTTTTACCAGCGGCAAAATCGCGGTAAGAAACTTTAATCGTTGAGAAAAGACTTGATAAAATATAGATGGATCATTCTTAATTGATAACACGTCAAACAAGTGGATTTGAGCCTTTGCAGAAGAAAAGTATACTTCGCACTTCAACACCGAGTTAATAAGGCGGTTATCAACCTTATCTGCGTCGATACTACCTAAAAGCCACAAGTCTGTGTTGTTTTGTAACAAAGTATAAATCTTCTTCTTCTTGGCCTCGACTGTATTATAGAACACAAGATTGTAACCCACACCGTCTAGTTTGTTTGTTACGTAGTAGTTTGTAAGACCGTTCTGAAGATGCTTGTCTTGGATGTTGATAGGTTTCTTATCATCTTTATAGGAGGGTGTTGTAGGCAACTTCTCAAAAGAACCATATCTAGACTCACTAAAGAGCGTATGAAGACGAGGGTATAGAAGAGAAAAGGCTTCTTTGATCAGAGAGACGAGAGATTTCTTCCAAGCGGGGGAAAGGGCTTCTGCAATGTAGGACTGATTGACTTCAATTTCAATTTCGAACTTCTCTCCAAAGTTGTCTTGCACACGAGTGAAGTCAAGAGAGAAGTTGGGATACTTTAGACTGGTGCGTTCTCTGTGTCTTATGTTGACATTGGCCTTTTGAGCGTCAAATGTTTGTTTAGAGATATCAATTTCCTTGGCAAGGGCAATCCTGATCGCCTGGCTTTGGTAAGGCTTGAAGGCTGTGACGATGTTTAGGTCCACTGTGTTGCGATCTTTGATTTTTTCTTCATATTTGACGTTATTCTCACTCTGATCACTAACGATTTTTCTCATAGTGCCTTTAGTGGTAACAGTGTCGTTCGTGAAGCTTACACTTGTCTGAGTCTTGTTTCGAGTCAGACGTTTGAGTGTGGTCTCGAAAAAGTGTTGAGATGGATTGACTATCCTGATCTCTAGCTCGGTCACACCCGGCTTGGTAGAGAGGGAGAGTCCTCTCTCTACAAGATCGGCGAGTTGCTTGAGCTCAATGTCTTGAGAGAAAGCAAGGGTAAAGATACTCATATTATAAAATATCTAGATAAAATAAACTAAAAGGTATATTTAATTATCATTTTTTTAGCTTATCTTTGTTTGAACAAAATGTCTATACATTAGGTGTAGACAATCATACTTTCAATTTTGTACTTGTTGTTCGGCAAGTCTCTTCTGCTCATTTATCTTCTGCTCATTAATTCGCATCTTACTAAAGGTTAACAATATACGTTGAAGGATTATTGGAAAATTCTTTGCATCAAACTTAACATCAAAGCTCCCATCTTCTTGTTCTGAATCGTTTTCAACTTGGGTCTTCTCTCCGCTGTAAGGGATGTCGAATATCTTACAATCATTGTTTTTTAGAGAATGGGTACGAACCAAGACAAACACAAGCTCTTGTCCTGTCTTGTCTAAAGACTTAATATTAGTCATTAACTCGGTAAGCTCTGTATTTGTTAGCTTTGATATAGAACTCTTGTTTTGATCTAATAATTGATCATATAAGAAAAAGGATTTGTTCACACTCATTTATATTATTTCACTTCATTTCTTTAATCATTCTTAAAAGCTCAGCCTTAAGTAATTATACTACATAAAAATGCCCACTATTAGGCTTATCTTCTTTGACTAAATCCTCCATTAAGAATGATGGAAATCTGCTCTAGATTAGATAGTGCTTGTATATGTTTTGATAGAACCATATAGGTCTCTTTTGTAGTTTCTTCCGGACCTTCAAATTCAATTACAGTTGCGGGTTCAAAATCTCTTATGATGTGTCTTCTATCTGGATTACAACAAAAAACATATCCATTATACTCTGGCTTATCAGAGGTATCGTTATAAACCTGTAAATCCCTCGAGATTCCTGTTTTACGATTAACATAATAATGAAGAAGCTCAGGACGATATTGCGTCTTATAGCAATTGTATTCGTTTGTGATCTTCCACCCTTTACCTAACAAAGGCCAACACGAGTGATAAGGAGATGGACCTTTGTGGAGAAGACGATAGTAAATGGTTATTTTACTACTTTCAACTTCTGTGACTGACATTTTTACTTTTGAAGTAAAAACTTTAAACTTAACATACATATAATCAACATTAAAAGCTCTTGCAGTACTGCACTGCGTGTTCAACTACGCTGTCGCCTGCTCCGTTGATGTGGACAAACACATTAGCTAACAATGTTAACGATTGCTTATCTGGAAACATATCTTCTTTAGACAGAGCTTCATACAAACGCTCTTCGACAAAGATCTGATCTTCCTTCTTTGATTCGACCACGTCTTTTGTAAAGTTCTTGATCTTGTTGCCCGAAGGAATGAGAATTCTAGTCATCACGTTCACGTCAATAAAGTCTACATCACTCTTTTCTAACCAATCAGTCAAGCCTGCTAACACCCAGATCATCGATCCAGCCACATAGTTTTGAGAGTCGTATTTGAACCCGTAATCAACAGGATTACCCAAAGCAGTAACAGTCAACACATTCTTAGAACGTTCAAGCTGGTTCTTATGATCATCAAGATCTAACACATTGTTTTTGATACTGATGAAGTATATATACTTTTGTACAAATTGAATATACGTATTCAACGCATAAGGCTCGACCCAGATGGTAACGAGTTTCTCATACTCCTTTTTAAACTTACTTGAGAGTTTACCTTCAAACATACTCTTAAGATGAGCAGCGTCGACGAAATTGGGAATAAGGCTGCGTGAGACCTCAGGTCCTTTCATAACTCTTGAGAAAGGAAGGATGTTAGTTAGACAATACTCGACCATTTGACTAGTCAACATAGGAGCCTTGGTAAGCCCTGCGTTGACATTCTCTCGTGAGACGACAAAGTAGTTGTTTCGAGGGTGAACGATATACTCGAGGAAGACTGCGAAGACGCCTATGCATTGGTCGTTAAGGCTAGAGATGATGTTGGTAAAGGTTTGATTTTGAGACATTCTTTATTCAAGATAAAGATAATATTATTTAGATTCGCTATCAAGCCATTTTTATCAGTTTAAGCACGCGGTTTTACAAATATTTCTTTAAGAGTTTAAAAATTTGTTACGGATTGTTAAATGAACAACCTCCTCTATCTTAACAAGAACGAGTTTTTTCTAGACCAAGGCTCCAAAGGCCCTATTCTCTGCCTCAAACAACCCGGTATTTGCTTTGTGTTATTTCACCCCAATCCTAAGATTTGCGGGTATAGCGACGCTGCTAAAGAGGCGTTTAAACAATTACCATTTAATATCGGAGGGTCAAAGTTTGGGTTGACAAATCTGAGTGCCAATCCTGATATTATTACAATGTCTAAAAAGACAATTGCCCCTATTACAAGTGTGCCATATATGATCTTGTACGTGAACTCTAGACCCTTCTTGCGCTTTGATGATGATGATAGAAGTTTAGAGAATATGGTAGACTTTATGAATCAAGTCTTGAGTCGTTTGAACACTCAAAAGAAGTTTATCGACAAGGGCGCCAAGTTCGAATCTGAGATTCCAAAGTACAGTGTCGGCATTCCGTTCAACGTGGTGTGTGATGAGGAAAAGGGAATGTGTTACTTGAACTATGATGATGCGTATAAGAAGATGAGACAACAACAATAAAGTTAGATAATACCACATTTTCTTTCACATTCATCGCTCTTTTGTTGACATTCAGAATCAGAAACTCCAGAACCCATACATCCCCAAAAAGGAGGATCGCACAATGCAGCATCACATTGATTTTGACATTCTCGATCACAGTTATAATCATTTGATGGACACTTATATCTACATTCATTATATATAGAATGATATTGGAATCCTTCTTTCTTCATTGAGAACCATAACAAGGCCAGAATAACTAATCCTAATATTAATACAATCATTTTTATATTTAGTAAAATATAAAAAATTATAGTTGTTGAATTCTAACTAGAAAGTACATACTAATACTGTGAAGCTGATCCTTCACTTTCTTGTCATATCCTAGTCCAGGAGGAGGAAGAGTTCTTTCAACGTGTTTGAACCATTTCTTCTTCTTGTTATATTTCTTGACTTTATGACGTGTGATTTCTCTGTGACATAGCCGAATATCAATGCCTGTTTCTTCTCTAAACTCGCGAAGACCACACATCTCGAAAGAGTGATTGTCGATATCGTCCATTGTACCTCCAGGGATGGTAAGACGAGCTTCGGGATAACATCTCTTTAATCGCCCACTACCCATAGGCTCTATATTGATCATTATGATCTCATTATGCTCACAAGTCGACAGAAACCGAGAAAACTTGTCAAGAATATCGCTTACATAAAAACACGTAAGTTTCTCGATACCTGGGATATGAGCCAAAACATTTTCTTTTCGCAAGTTGATAATGAGGGTTGAGTTATCTCCTTTAATTAGATCTGAAAAGAAATTACGAGAGACGCCTAATAATGCGCTGGTTTCATTTTCTGGGGTGCCTTTGTAGTCTTTAGGGATATAATACACTCCAGAAGATAGAAGGTGTGCTCCTAGTCCTATAAACGCGTCTTTAGAAATAATGGCGATGATGTATGCGGAACGTTTTGGATATTTATTCGCTTCATTTTGTTGTACGAGGTCTGGTTGAAGAGTTTGCAGTAAAAAGGGGTTTGCTCTCCATAACTCGTAAGATGGAATGGTTTCAATTATATGCTTCAGATCAGAGCCGGTGAAAGCGTCCGAACACCAATTGTTTGCGGGGGAGAACCTAGGAAGATGATTAAAAGCTGGAACGATGTCCATTGTAACATATTTTTATTACAACTCTATTATATTTTATTTAAGCATCAAAACTTTACTTTTAATAATAATTGTTAACATAAACAAAATGAACTATAGAAACACCCGTCCTCGCAGTCGTACTCGTTTTTCCAATCTTTACGTTAAACAACGCTCTCATTCCGCTCACAAAGATCTAGATGCAAAGTATCAGAATCTAGAAGAATACATTGTCTTTGATCCAAAGACTAAAAATCTCAATTTGGTCAAAACACTTAACCCACCATCCATCTTTCAACGCAAATCTACTATCAACGGAAAACCCAACTCAATTCTTGTCGATGAAGTAGATAGTGTTAAAAGTTGAGATTTAAAGAAATATCTTGGCTATTACAAAGAAATGAGTGATTACGAAACTTTCAACGCATACAACTCCTCTCCTCAACCCCTCCCTCAACCCGTCGTCCAAGGTGGTGGGAAAGCTCCTTACGGCGTTGGCGCATCTGTCTACGGCAAGGGCGTACGTAACTCAGGAAAAAATCAAACAACACAACAACAATCTCAACGAGAACAAACCCCATTCAGTAATGGTAAGTACATCATTGACTTCTATGGTTCGTTCTGCGGCCCTTGTCAAAAGATGGCTCCTATCTTCGAAGAACTTGAGAAGAAGACTCCTGGTGTCACCTTCGTCAAGGTTGAGATTGGCGAGGATCAAGAGTTGTCAATGAGTATGGGAGTTCAATCCGTTCCTACATTCGTTGCCATCATCAATGGTAAAGAAGTAGACAGACTCGTGGGCGCCAACGTCCAACGTTTACAACAAATGGCCAAGAAAGTACAGACTGCGTAAACTCTTTTTATATCTATATATAAAAACTTACTTACTTGGTCAAGAACCAAGTATCATTTCTCTCTACGAAGACGTCTGGGTCGTTGACATATAACACAACCGCTGGATTGCCTACTGCTGGTTGTACAACCGCATAATCATAATCTTTCAAGTTATAAATGTTACCTTTACTGTTAGCAAAGGACAATACACCTTGATTTGGATTTCTGAGCTGCTTATAATCGCTAGCAGGAGTGACAAAGAAGGATTGGTTGTAGTTAGGACGAGGTTCGCGTGCGCTTTGGTTAGCAGGAATCATACTAGTTTTAGCTTTGACGAGAGGTCGTCCAGAGTACCAGGACATTACACCTCCGTCTTGAGGCTTGTACTGGTACCAATAGTTGTAGGGAGTGACTTTAACATTTTCACCTCTAAGTTTATAATACTGAAACGCATCCATTTATAAATACACTGTACAATATAAAAATTATTGTTTAAAACGCTACATTTGTTCTTTGAAGGGTTCTGATGCTGTTAGGCTTCACATATTCTTCACGTATATCTTTAGCTCTTATGGTTCGATCTTCATACTCTCCAAAGTTGGTTAGCTTTGGATTCAACCTTGCACTGTCGTTCATTCTACTTAACTGTTCATTATAACCTGGCAATTTCTCATTGGTTGTGGCACTTGTGTACAACACTTCGTCGTTCACTCTCACACTATTGGATTTATCTCCAGCCCTCTCCATTCTGCGTGTTGGCTGAGCAGTTGTAGTGGTGTAGTTTACATTTCCGATAACGTTAGCGATATCGATACTGTGGGCCTTATCTGCACTGAGAAGTTGCATATTCTTACTTCCTGCTGCGGTGACTGCCACATAGTTCTTATCACGCACATTCACAGTGACATCTACAACGTTATTAGTCTTAGGGTCGTAAACCATAACGTTGCCAAAGTTGACCTTCGCGGTCATTCCGTAAGGATCAATATCTCTGACGACTGAACTTCTGAGTGTGGAAGTTTCGCGTGTGTTGTCGATGTTGTAGCTCGCGGTAGGGCGGATCTCACCCTTCAAGACGATACCGTTGGCAGCAGCGGTTTGACGGTCGAATATTTCTTTTACTTCAATTCCGGTGTAACTGGGGTTGAACCGAATAACACCATTCGCAATATCACCTTGAATTGGGTTCATAATTGCGTATTTATCTACAGATGGAGCGACAGTAGTAGGTGCAATGCCTGGATTGGTTGACACTGAGTAGTTTTGATGGATGTGTGGAGCACTGATCGGAACACGAGTTTCGATAGGGTCAATAGGAGGACGAACCACTTCGACCTTGTAAGGGTTAGAAGCGCCTTGGCCAGCGCCGTAGTCGACTTGGACCATAGGATTTCTGCCTCTTGCGTAGACCTTGATTCCGTCGTTGAAACGAGTGGGATCTCCATATTCGCTGTCAGGACGAACCATATACATCACGTCGCCTATATTAACAGGCTCATACTTACGAGTGGTGACGGACTTTGGTGGGTCACGATAGATCTGATGTTCTTCCCGACCGATAGGGTTGGCGCCACCTCTGTACTTCTTGGGGTATATGATACTCATCTTTATTACTAAGAAAGATATAATTTGTGAAACTTTCTTTTCAGTTAAGAAGGTTAAGTAAAACTGAAAATAAAGTTGACTTTAATAATTATGTCATTATATTATACTCTTTCAAACTATTTTCTAAATGATAGCTACTATGGTTCTCCCCTCCTCTGTTAATGATGCAAAAGAAGCTTGGTCACGAGCAAGTCTAACGTCTCCGGCTGTGCCAACTGAACATTTAACAAAGTGGATTCAGAAGTGCGGTAATCTCGACACACAGCTCAAGAAGTGGAAATCTCCCTTCTTTTGTTTTAAAGGAGATAATTACACATTAATGGCTATAGATGAAGCGTATATTTCTTCTCATAAAGAAGAATTTGAAATAAAACTAGACAATAAACTTATTCCTAGGTTTAGGAACGAGAAGCTAAACTCGTGTGTGCTTATCTATCCCACCTTAAAACAGTTAGCTCTCAAAAGCCAAGATGCGCTTAAGCATACCACTCTCAAGATCATTCACAGAAGATATGGGAAGATCGTGTTTAAAGAACCTGTCGACATTCGCAATCTCGTAATAGACGATGTGTTCAAGTTTAACGAAAGAGGAATTGAAATCAATAGCGAGAATACCGTCTTGTCAAAGAAGAGGGTCGAGATACACATCTTCAACACTTATCCACAATCAATCACTCCAGAAGGGTTGAATGAATATAAACAAGAACTAATAGAGTATTCGACGACAATGAAAGGCGCCTTTATCGCGTATGAGAATGGAACTTATATATTTGAAGTTAATCTTGCTTAAACAATCTGTATGAATAATATAAAATGAACCGTATCGAAGCAAGGGTAAATATATTAAAAAAGTTTAAGGGCAATCTTGTTAAGTTCTTCGACGACTTATTAGAGAAGTTACCGAATGATGAAGACTTGATCTATCTGCGTATTATGTCTGAAGGTCCGATTCCCAATTTGGCAGACGTGTTAAACACCATCTGTCAACGCGTCTTGCCCTACCAAGACCTCATAAAAGAAAGGAATGAGCGCTTTTTCATAGACTGCAACACAGACTTATTTGCAGATCTACAAAAAGACAAAGTATCAAAGTTTAAAACAATATGGACCTCTCCCAATCTAACAGAAGACGATAAAGAGGTCATATGGGAGTGGTTTCAATTCTTTCTCAACATATCTCTCGCGTGGGAAACTTGCCGTTAAGTCCGAAGTTTATCTTTACACTTGTGTATAAAGATTAATCATATTCTTCTTCATAATAGTCCATACTTAGGCTCTCATCGAGAGCATCGCTGTCTTCATCATACTTGACTTTGAAACAATAGTCGTCTTCCTCCTCTTCTTCATCTAGAAGTTCGATTTCTAGTTTGAAGTCAAAGGGCTGATACTTGGAATCATTCATTACTCCGAGTATATTATAATTCTCTAACTCATCATTTATTTTACACATTTCTAACTTCTCAATACAAATATGAGTACCAGACTCTAAAGCACACTTGATCTGATACTCAATATTGTCTAACTCATCATTAACGTCTATACCAGATGCAAAGACGATATCATTTCTCTTCCAAATGTTCTTGTTCATTTCAATTCGGAGAGTTTTGGTCACATTTAACGATAAAGAGTCAGAACCAATAAATCGTGTATACAAATAATAATACTCCTCTTCTTCCTCTGTGTTATAGTCATAGAACCAGCGCAGGTGTTTTATAAGTTGGAGCTTTATATCTGACGTCAGCTCAACCCATTGATAGTTGGTAAATTGAATGGGGTTGATCAATATATTGCTATACATAACCTGTTGAGGTATAGAGTCCATCATAAAGGATGGATATGACATCCAAGGAGGGAGTGACCCCCAATATGTTACTCCTGTATAGAGCTCTTGAAGTGTCTTTCCATCAAACACATATCGCCCTTTGTTAGATCGAGGATCAATTTCACTCAGTTTGATGACGATGTCTCCTCGTTTAAGAGACTTTAATTTGAGTTTGTGATTTTTAGCTTCAAATACGATGTTCGGTGTAATGGGTGTAATAAAGGGTTCAACACAGAAGCGGAGAATATCTCCTGGAATCTTCAAAGATAAGGCGTTAAAAATAGACTCGTTCATTTATTTTAAGATTATTGATCTTAAAATGGGTTTTGTCAGTTAATACTTCTCTAATATTTTCTCTAACTGTTCTTTGTCTTCTTGAGATATTGGTCCGAGTTCTGAGAACGAAAATATCAGAATCAAGTTCCCGCACGTACCGTCTGACTTGGGGAATCCGAGTCCTCCTATTACATATTCCTTATTTTCTCTCAATACACCAAAATTGGTTGTGTTAACGATGACATCGTGTCTAAAATGAGGGATTTTTACATCTGTCCCACAGATCATTTCACACAACGAAAGCTCGGAAGAGTATATCAAGTCATCATCTCTTCGTTTAAAGATCGGATGTTCTTTCACATTTACAACAAATACTAAATCACCCGGCAGGATCTCGGATTGGAAAGGTTGACGTCCTTTGTTCTCTAAACGCACTTGTTCGTTACTACGTGCTCCAGGTGGAATGGTGAGCTTGATATTTATAGTGTTTTCGATCTGTCCCTTATTACACTTAGTACACGTAGTTTGGAAGAGATATCCTCTTCGTTCACATATATCACAAGATTGTTGACCGGCGACCATTCGAATAGGTCCAAAACTCTGAATGATTTTGATGATCCCGGATCCCTGGCATCTAGAGCATTGTGTGACACATTCGCATCTAGAAATATTATGAATGTTCAAGTTCTTAGTGATACCTGTGTAGGCTTCATTCATTGAGATATCGATGTTGTGAATGGTATCTTCGAGTTTTCGTTGTCGAGGAGGTTGACCATTAATGAAATCGAAAGGATTGAATGAAAATCCTCCAAAAGGATTGGGTTCGGCTGAGCCGGTCTGATCATAGTGTCGTTTCTTGTTGTCGTCACTGAGGACTTCGTAAGCATTTTGTATTTCGACAAACTTGTTGGTGTCTCCTCCCTTGTCTGGATGGTGTTTTTTGGCCAGGTCTCTATAGGCGCGTTTGATGTCGTCCGAAGAAGCGGAGCGAGGGATGCCGAGAACAGAGTAAAGGTCTGACATTTTTAAAACACGAATACGTTTTTAAAGTGTAGTTTTTAAGAATACAATCTAAGTGCCTCTCTAAATCCGATCAGTGGCTTTTGAAGACTTTGGTTTACGATGTTGTGAAGTTGCCAGGTACACTTAAACAACTCTACATTGTAACCGGAATCGTTGTCTTTGCCACAATTCTTAAAGTCGATGTATTGGAGGTTGATAGCGAGATGATTTCTGCATTTTGGACAAGGTAAAACATAACGTAGACAACTCAACATATCGTGGAAGACCTTAAAGTGCTCGTGTCCTCCTGGACAGTACAGCGCGGTCATATGAATAACTGACCAAGTAGGCCTTCCCCAGTCTGTTTTGGTGATGTCTTTTGGATTGAACTTGGTTCTCATTTCGTTTAAGGTGGGGATAGTGATATTATGCCCTTGTTTGTTTAGCATAGTTAAGACGAGGGTTTGAAACATATACAACCAATTGAACAAGTGATCATTAGAATTGAGACACATAGTAAAGAAGTTTTCTCCTTCATTCTTCATAATTTCGAGATAAGGAAAGACTCGGAAGAAGCGAGGGATTTGATCTTCGAGAATATTGATAACTGATTCATCCATCTGTAGGAACGCGAGTCCGTAGTTGCGAATGGTGGTGTTTGGAAAGAGTTGGAAGACGTTGACAATGAAGCAGCTCATTTGGCGAATGGCAAAGTTCTTCTCAAAGTCTTTGCCGGGTTCCCAGCAGGCTACGAGACAGAACAAACTAGCCATAAATTGTTCAAACCATTCTGGTACACTGATCATCTTTGTAATAAGCTTATAAAAAATAATCACACTTTAATCGTGTGATTATGACAATCAACATTTAATCGCAAATTAAAGCAATTTCATACTTTATCGGACCTCGCCTTTAAACGTCAGGTCCACTATCTTGTAACGCAGCCGTTTGTGTTTACACTGCACTATATCCTCTCGCTGTAAAGGCTTCCACTCTCCGTGTAGACCTTCTTTGGCTACAATATACTTTTCGCTGTTGCTCTTAAAGATCAGATTTGTCCCAGGATAGACAAAGTTGCCGTGTTCGTTTGCTTTTACGATTAAAACGTTCTTCGTATCATTGACTTTTTTCGCGTCAGAATTCATAACTTCTTTATATCCTGCAATTTCTTTTTTAACTTTTTTTAATGCTGCTTCTTGTGCCCAGGTCCGAGGACAATGGGCGATGCCGGTGTCTTTCAATACCACCCGTATCGTTGAGTGAAGTCGTTCATACATTTCTTGGGTTAATCGGGCCTTGCCCTCCGCGAAGCAGTCCAAGCGTTCTTCAGATGGACCGAGATCGTACTTTCGACAAACGCGTTCTATCCATCTCAAAAGGACAATTGGATGCGAGCTCATTTAAAGCGGTGAATCAGATATAGATTCTTTTTCTTTTTTCTTTCTAAATATCTTTCTAAATATAAATAAGTTAGATGACAACTACTTTTGGTACAGATACAGCTTACTCTGCTATCTCTGATTACTATCTCAATCTAGCTCCTAGTTGTGATGACACTATATTTGGTACTAATATAAACTACTGTGATCTCGTCAAGTTCGGAATCAAAGATGGCGGTGAAAACGATCCTCTTATGTTAAATGCATATCAGTCCTTCAATAACAGTCTTAAAAAATCATTTCAAAATCAATCAAAAGGTGATCAAACGCCTCTTGCTGGACAAGAAGTAAATATTTATGACATAATCTCCGAAATCCCTGAACTCAGTATCTATAAATCCCTCTTAGATCAAACCGGTTGGGATCAATTTGTCCAAGTTTCAGACAAAATTACCCTTTTCGCACCTACTAACACAGCGTTACAAAACGCATTAAACACTTGGCTTTCTTCTCGCAATATTGCCGTTTTGAGAGACCTGTTGAAAGCACATACTTTGCCTTACAAATTAGAATATGAAGATGTTCAAGATAGATTATTGCTTTTGAACACTTTGAAACCCACTTTTAAGTTCTATTTTGACGACACCAACACAAAGACTGCTTATCCATCGTTATACACCAACACTTACGAGTTGAGACACTACAAATACCCAATCCCCGAATCTAGAATACAGGTCGTCAAGACCTTTGAGGCAGGAGACACAGGCAAGTCTCCACAGGTCAGTTCTACTTTGTACATTATCGACGGACTCTTCAAACCAATCTCAATCTAAGTCATCGATCGATGATACGCATCCCCCTGTACACATCTCAGTACGATTCTCTCCTAACTCTCGGAGCTCTTCTAACAACTCTAGTTCGAGCTCTTTGTCTACAGGGCTATCTGTACAAGCTTCAATGTATAGATCATCATACACTCCAAAATGACAAGCGTTAATCAACTTAGAAAAAGAGTCAATATCCATTTTACAACATATGAGTTTGTCTTTAAAGTTTATATACAAAACTATCTTTAAAATATTTTTTAAAGATTATAGAAAGAATAGAAAGACTAGATGATGGAATTCGTTGTTTTGATTCTTATTGTGTTATTAGGCGTATATTTCCTACTCAGAAAGTGTGACAAGGTTGAAACCTTTGTGTACCCGGGGAAAAACGTCGGAATATCTGTTCTATTACTTGGTGGTACACACGGTAATGAACCTGCGGGCACAGTGGCGTTAAAAAGACTTTCTGAAGATCTTAAGTCTAATAAGATCAAAGTCAAGAGCGGCAAAATCATCATCCTCCCCGAAGCTAATAAGTGCGGTCTCAATATCGGAATGCGCTTTCAGCCCCAGCATTTAGTCACTATGGGATTGACTGGTAATATTGACCTCAACCGCGGTTACGACCTTGAAAACGCGGGTTGTAACGTTGCACGAGAGATCGGAAGTCTTGCGTCCGGCTGTGATTGGGTGATCGATCTACACGAAGGATATGACTATCACGCACTCAATCCGGAAAGTATGGGCAGTGGTGTCTACTATGGAGACACCAGTGATTCGAAAAGTATCGCTACAACACTTACTAATAACCTCAATAACACAATCAAAGATAACAATAAACATTTTGTGTGCAAAAAATGGCCCAACTCAGACGGGTCATTACGACAATTGTGTGATAAGATCGGAGTAAACTACATCCTCATCGAGACCACTGGGCAAGAAAACATTCAGCCTCTAGAGGTGAGGGCAGAACAACATTATTTTCTTCTCAAAAAGTTTTTAACACTCATCAATCTTATTTAACTTCTCGGCATCATACACTCTCTTTCTTAACCCACTTGTACTCCAATCGTGGTCTCTCTGATGAAAGTACACTGGAATGAACAATCTATACCCCGTATACGCCTTCCCTTCCCAATCACTTCCCAACACCCTCAGTTCTGGATTGAGGTAAGACAAAATCTTATACAAATCCGTCTCTGTCGCATACTCAATAATCTCATCAACATATCTACAACTCTCAATCATAATTCGTCTTTCTTCTAAGGTTTGAACCGGCTTGTTCTTGGCACTTCTGTTGATGGTTGGATCGGTATGAAGCGCTACAACAAGAATATCACCCTTAGATTTAGCGTCTTTTAGCATCAGAATATGACCTGGGTGGAGAAGATCGAACGAACTCGCTGTGAAGACGATCTTTTTGCTTTTGTCAGAACGTATATGATCGATTTGACTAATTGTCTTCTGACTAAAGAGGTCGCACGTAGAAGTGTCGACTACGTCATAAGAAGTCTTGTCTAGAACCATTTTTTGATTTATTTAAAGTCATAACGCTTTTAAATAAATTAATTATGAAACGTAGGAAAATTATAATCGCTCGCTCTTCTATCATCAAAGGAGCAATCACCAAGTCTCTGAACAACACACCTTCTCATTCAAAATGGTACCTCCCCGCTTGTATCACTGATAAAGATATGGCTGTTCACGGAGATCTCATCTTTAATTCTGTAGTAAAACGTGGGTTATGTAAAGCAATATATCGCGTTCTCAAACTAACAAAAAAGCTCAATCTATCTTCTGATACGTTGTTTATGGGCTTAATGGACTATATTAAGGTCGTCCCTCACAAAGTTCCAATCAAGTTGATTGATATGTGGGTCAATATTATTCTATATTTAGATTCTAAGAATATAAACAATGAAGATAATAAACAAACAATAGAAAAAAGTGTCAGACTAGCTATCGACTGTAGATTCTATGATAGAGACGGTCCTGAGTACTATCTCGCTTCTTTGATTAACATCTTGTTGTTCGGTGATATGCACGAACTGTATGACACTATATACGGATGTTCTCTTATTATGTCAGATTCGCTTAGAATCAGCTTCTTTAAGACGATATTGTCTGAGTACGGTCACTATCTCAATACAGAAGACGAAATAGACTGGAAACCTCCTTATAGCGACGATTACAGGAGCTCAGGACTTGATGACCCGATAGCGTGGATCAGTCAGCCAGCAGAAGCGTTGAATCTAGGAGACTTCTTGGTGAAGATATGTACTGAAAGTGCTTATTTTTGTAACAATGAGATATTTTTTTCTACATTGTGTACCCATATATTTAACAATGGTTCTAAGATACAGGCAGACCTCGTGCTGACAGAGAAGTCAGCTAGACGATTACACAGAGTAATGGATTCATTCCTGACTTATTTGTTGTTTGATTTCAAAAAAGACTTTTATGAAATATTATTCGAATCTCGTAGTTCGACGGGTCATTGGATGTATGCGTTAGACACGAAAATGGAATGTATCAAATATGCTGTACCATTCTTTAACGTATGGGCAAAAAGATATTGGTCGACAACAGTCAGAGAGTATAACTGGTCTCTCAAAAAGTATGATTTATCAGAACTCAAACTCTTGACATTACCAAGAAGACAAGATTTAGACCGCGTAAATTCTAGGATAGAAAACATTGTAAAGACCCAAATATATGACTTGATATGTCTTAATGACTACATTCTTAACGTTTATTTCAACACAGTAACTGAAGGTGAATGGTTTAAAGATAATAAGACCCTAGATGAACAACTAGAAGAAATGGCTAATGAAATAAAAGGAAAGATTCCAGATAAATACTTGAGAAATTACCTAATGACGTTTGTTTGAAATTATTTTTTTTCTCCTTTTATTAAAAGATGTCTTACTTCTCAAGTGCTGTCTACCGTGATGCTGGATGCCCATCGCAATGTATGTCTGAAAACGATTATTATGGTCTTATGGGCGAAGGCTCAGAATCCTGCCCTGCTGCTTGTCTCTCAGACTATGCCACCCCTGATGCTGGTATGAGTTGCCCTTCTGTTTGCAACTTTAACTCCATCTCTCAATATGCATCTATCCCAGGCTATTATTCTGCTATCCAAATCCCTGCCACTACTGCTTCTAGAATCATCCCAGAACAAACCTTGACCAAGGATTATCAAAACTTCAACCCACGTATTGATGATGTTAATGGGTCTGTTGCAGACGCTCAGCAATTCGCAGCTATGATCCAAAACGCTGAGGCTCAAAAGCAAGAGGCTTTCCGTTGGTTAAGAAGCAGAAAGGCTATGACAAAGTTTTAAATAAGTTTATAATTCTCTAAATTATTGATTTAGAGATACTAAAATAAATGGAGATTTACTTCTTCTCGGAAGGAGGTATTATATCGGTAATGTTCATCTTTGTCATCATCTCCTCAATCTTTGACTTATCATTCGACTCAAGAGCGTCAAGGAGACCTTGTTCATTGTTCTGACCCATCATTCCTGCCATTGTACCAACCATATTTGAGATATCAAGAGCTTGTCCTCCGTTCAAAGACTTGAGCATTTCTTGAAC
>Ga0164293_10001407_pt1 | contig 20041 bp, 23 predicted proteins | sample GEODES118metaG_FD_111487 | JGI IMG/M metagenome (GOLD analysis project Ga0164293, IMG submission 111487) | Eutrophic lake water microbial communities from Lake Mendota, Wisconsin, USA - GEODES118 metaG | ecosystem: Environmental > Aquatic > Freshwater > Lake | place: USA: Lake Mendota...
ATGGAGGAAGAGGCTCCCTGGGAAAGCTGACGGACCGGAAGGGAACTGCTGCTCACTGCTGTCAGCCGTAGAAACCGAGTTTAGCGATTTGACGAAAGGTCAGCCGACATCGGAAGATCGTTGTTTGGTCTGAAGTTTCGGGATGGCTGTTCCCAAGAAGAAAACCTCCAAAGGCAAGCGGAACCAACGCCATGCCCACTGGAAGGCAAAGGCGGGCGTGGCTGCCGCCAAGGCCATGTCGATCGGCAAGGCAGTGCTGAGTGGCCGCGCCCAGGGCTTCGTCTATCCGATTGCCGAAGAGGCCGAAGACACCGAGGCCTGATCCCCCGGATCAAGCCAGCGGCGTCGCCCATCCAACAGGGCCAGTCCCTCCAGGGGCAGGCCCGTTTTTTGCTGGTCACCGTTCTGGTTTGGTTGGCCCGCCAAACCTGCTGCCAGAGGGTCTTGATAAAGGGCTGGCGGCAGGGAGTGGAGACTGGCCCGCACCATCGCCCCCACCTCGGCGGCGCTCAGCCAGCCACCTCCCGTGCGGCGTTGCCGGGCTTCGGCCTGCAGCCGCCAACGCCGCGGCAGCGACCAGCGGCTGGGGCGCAGCAGCCAGAGACCATCGCATTCCTGCCAGAGCGGCCCGTAGGCCTCCAGGGCCCGGTCCCAGCGGGGTAGCCATTCCAGCTCCTGCCCGCTCAAGCCCGTCGCCCAGGAACCCTCCACCCCGCCAGCGCCTGGCTTCACCCCAGCCTGGGCCCGATCCAGAGCCTCGCTGAGCCGCTCGGAGCCCAGGGGCAGGCAGCCCATCAGCCAGCCCTCGAGCACGAGGGCATCGGCCCGGCACTCCGACCAACCGCTGCGGTCGCCCTGGCCATCGGCCAGGGTCTTGTCGAACCGGGGCAATCGCAGAAGGCCGCTGCGACGCCACTCCGCCAGCTGCTGCAGCAGCAGCGGCAGGTCGTGGCTGCCCGGAGGCACCCGCCACACCCCGAAAGGATTGCCGGCCAGGACGGAGCGGCGCTCCGGCCAGGGCAGATACAGGTCGTCGATCGAGGCCACCGCCAGGCGCACACCGGCCAGGGGAGCCAGGCGCACGAGCAGACGGCCGAGGCTGGTCTTGCCGGCCCCCACCGGTCCATTCAGCGCCAGCAGCGGCAGCCGGTGTTGCCGCTGCCGCTCCAGACGATCCAGCAGCGGCAGCACGAAACCCCGCACCAGACCAGGATCGAACGCCTGCAGTTCCGGCCAGCCGGTGGCCGCCAGCAGGCGTTCCTCCCAGAGCCTGCGCCGCCCAGGCCCCAGCGCCTCAGCTGCCAAGCTTGAAGGCCTCCAGAACCACCGCGAACACGGCCCCCACCCGCAGGTTGTCGACCACCACCCAGGCCAGGGAAGGATCGGGTCGATCCACGGGCAGCAACCGCGTGCGCAGGCGAAGCATCAGTTCGATCAACACCACCAGCACCAGCACCACCAGGGGCCGGCCGCCGGGCAGCAGCAGCAACAGGCTGGTGAGATTCTGGCCGAGGTAATAACCCGCCAACAGGGCCAGCAAGGCGAGGCTGCCGGCTCGCCAGGTGCTGCGCACCTGGCCCATCAGGACCCTGCCGCTGCGCTCGAGCAACAGCTGCAGGCGGGTGCGCTGCACCGGAAGGCGACTCATGGCGAAAGCAATCGCTGCAGATAGGAGAGCGTGACGACGCCCTCCCCACAAGCGGGACCAGCCACCAGAGGCAAGGGGCCACTGCCGTCGCCGAGGTCCTGCACCACCGCCGCCGCCGCTGCGAAGCAGGCGGCGGGCTCGGCCGCGGAAAGGCTGCTGAGGGTCACCAGGGTGGTGAGCCCGGCGGCTCGCGCCGCCGCCAGGCCCGGAGCGGAGTCCTCCACCGCCAGCACCTGCCGGCGAGGGGCCGCCAGTCGATCCAGGGCAAGCAGATAGGCCTCGGGATCCGGCTTCTTGCGCTCCACATCCTCGCCGCAGACCCAGAATTCAAAGGCGTTGGCCAGATCCCCGAGCACACCCTCCGCCAGGGCCTGAACAGCGCGATGGGAACTGGTGGTGACGATCGCCTGGCGAACACCGGCCGCAGCCAGCTCCGCGATCAGGCGGGCCACCCCCTGCCGAAGCGAAAGGCCTCCGGCCTGGACCAGGGAGAGATAGGCATCCTGTTTGGCTCGCACCAGTGCGTCGAGGCGCCCAGGGGAAGGGAGCTGACCCTCCTGCTCCAGCAGCCAGGCGGCCATGCGCTCCCTGCCTCCGGTGATCGCAAGCCAGCGGCGATAGGTGGCCCGATCCCAGCGGCCCTGCAGGCCGGCGGCAGCGAAGGCGTGGTTGAAGGCCACACGGTGACCATCAAATTCCGTCTCGGCCAGGGTGCCATCCACATCCCAGAGCACCGCTGTCAGGCCCGGCCCTGGATTGCCCATCGCCCCTCCGCCCTCTCGACGCAGGCTAGGGCGCCAACCAGGAGCGGCCGCACCAGGAGCCGCCGCCGCAGGGGTGGACCCGGGGGCGCGGGACCGCACAATTGAGGCACCGTTTGCGATCCCTGCGTTGCTCTCCACCGTCGACGAGCAACGCTGGCTGCTGCCTCCGCCCCTGCCGGTCGCGCTGCGCGGACCCTCAAATGGCTCCCTGACCGACGACCCCCACACGGGCCTGCCGGCAGAGCTGATGGCGGTGCTGCAGCGGCGCGGCCTGGATGACGCCGCGATCGCAGCGCTGCTGGAACCGGAAGCGGCCCCGGACCCCCACCAGCACTTTCCCGATCTGGAAGCGGCCCTGCAGCGCCTGGAGAAGTGCTGCCTTCAAGGGGAAGCCGTGGCGATCTGCGGCGACTACGACGCCGATGGCATGACCAGCACGGCGCTGCTGGTGGGGGTGCTGCAGCGGCTCGGTGCCCGGCCCCAGGCCGCCATCCCCAGCCGGATGGACGACGGTTATGGCCTCAACGTAACGATGGTGGAGCGGCTCGCCGCCGAGGCGGTATCGCTGCTGATCACGGTGGACAACGGCGTAGCGGCCGAAGCGGCCCTGGAGCGGGCGGAAAGCCTGGGCCTCGAGGTGATTCTCACCGACCATCACACCCTGCCCGAACGGCTTCCGCCCCACCTCGCGCTGCTCCATCCCGCCGTCACCCCCCCCGATTCCCCCTACCGGGGCCTGGCGGGGGTGGGGCTGGCCCACCTGCTGGCCATGGCCCTCTGCCTGCGGATGGGGTACCAGCAGGGCCGGGAGATAGCCCTCAACCTCTTCTGCATCGGCACGATCGCCGACATGGCACCGCTGGCCGGCGTCAACCGTCGCTGGCTGCTCGATGGGCTGCCGGCCCTGGGCCGCACCCGCCTGCCGGGCCTGCGGGCCCTGCGGCAGCTGGCGGGGCTTGAGGAAACCATGGTGGACGCCGAGGCCGTGGGCTTTCAGATCGCCCCACGGATCAATGCGGTGGGACGCCTGGGGGATCCACTGCTGGTAGTGGATCTGCTGACCACCGAGGATCCCGCCGTGGCGATGGAACTGGCCCGCCGCTGCGAAGAGCTCAACCGCCAGCGGCGGGAGCTGTGCAACGCCATCGAGGCGGAGGCACTGGCGCTGCTGGAGGCCGATGGGCCCCAGCGCCCGGCTTTCCTGCTGCTGGCCCAGAACCACTGGCACCACGGGGTGATCGGCATCGTGGCCGCCCGCCTGGTGGAACGCTTCGGACGGCCGGTGGCACTGCTGGCGGGCGAAGGCAACGGACGCCTGCGGGCCTCGGTGCGCTCCCCGCGCGGCTTCGCCGTGGATGGGGCCCTGCGGGCCTGCGCCCCCCTGCTGGAGCGCCACGGAGGCCATCCCGCCGCCGGTGGATTCACGGTGCGGGCCGAATTGGTGAGCCAGCTGCAGGAGGAGCTCAACGCCCTGGCGGAACGGTGGCTGGAAGGCCAGGGAGACGGCAGACCGGTGGAACCCGAGGTGCTGCTGCAGCTCGAACGCATCGATCGACGCTTCTGGCATCAGCTGCAGCGGCTCGCACCCTTCGGCATCGGCCATGCGGCGCCGGTGTTCTGGAGCAGCGGCTGCCGGATCGTCGAACAGAAAGTGCTGCGGGGCGGCCACCTGCAGCTGCAGCTGCAGCAGGGAGAGGCCAGGGTGAGGGCCATGGCCTGGCGGTACGAGCAAACCTTCGACCCCGGCTGCCCTGTGGATGTGGCCTACCGGCTACGGCTGGATCACTGGCAAGGTCAGGAGCGCCTGCAGCTGGAGCTTGTAGCGCTGCGGCCCAGCGCCGGTGAAGTGGTGCTGCAGCGCAGAAACCGCACCTACTGGTGCCGGCGCCAGGGGGCTGACCTGGTGATCCGCAATGCCGCCGGCGAGGAACTGCGCCGGGGGCTGGACAGCGCGGATCACCCCTATGTGCGCTCGCTGGTGCTGGAAGCGGCGATGGCCCTGGGCATGGCCTGCTAGAGCCCGCAAGGCAGGGACAGCAGCTGGGGGCAACGGCGTGGAAAGGCCCAAAAAAACCGCCAGTCGGCTGGGGCCGCTGACGGAGGGACTGACAAAGGGGAGGGACTGACGAAGGGATCGAAGCAGGGCCTTCTGCTCAGAGGGCGCCGCGGCGGTAGAAGAGAATGAAGATCACGGCCGGTCCGGCCAGGGTGATCAGCGCAAGGGCTCCGAAGTTGGCGATCAGGTGGAAATCGATGCCCATGGGAGGGTTCTCTTGCGGATGATGCTGGCAGGAGCGTAAGGGGCCGGCTGCCCCGTGGGGAAGCCTGGCAGCCACCACTGTGACGGCTTGTCACAGCATCAGGCTCGGCGGCTCACCCACCACCACGTCCCAGACTGATCCCCTGCGCGCAGCGAAGGAAAGAACCATGGGCCGCGAAACCGAGAAATGGACATGCATCAGCGGCTGCGGAAGCTGCTGCCGGCTCGATCCCAGCCGGCGCCATGAGGCGATCGAGGCCCTGGAGGAGGAGCAGCGCCGCACGTACCTGTCGATGGTGGGAGAAGACGGCTGGTGCATCCACTTCGACACTGGTGGTCGACGCTGCCGCATCTACGACCAGCGCCCCGATTTCTGCCGGGTCAGCAACCTGATGTCGTTGTTCGGCAGCGAAGGGGACGACCCGAACGCCCTGGCGATCAGCTGCTGCAAGGACCAGATCCGCAGCGAAGTGGGCGGCCGTGGCAGGGTGATGAGGCGCTTCCTGCGCGCCATCCGTCGCCTTCCATGAGCATCCCATCGGGCTCCCCCCCCGGCAGCGAGCCGTCTGTGACTCCGGGCACCGGGCCAGAGGCCCCATCCACCCCGGCGGCGGCCAGCTGGATCGGGGTGTTTCTCTCCACTGCCACCACCGTGTTCCTGGCAGAGCTGGGGGACAAGACCCAGCTGGCGGCACTGCTGCTCTCCGCCGAATCGGGGCGCCCCGCGGTGGTGTTCGTGGGGGCTTCCCTGGCCCTGATCTGCTCCAGTCTGGTGGGGGTGCTGCTCGGGCGCTGGCTGTCCACGGTGATGGGTCCCCGCCAGCTGGAACGATCCGCCGGTGTGCTGATGGTGGCTCTGGGTCTGTGGCTGGGCAGACAGGCGGTGCTGCATCTCGCCCCACTGTCCGCTGCCTGAGAGCCATGCCCTTCGCCCTTCTCGCCTCCACCTTCGTCACGGTCTTTCTGGCCGAACTGGGGGACAAGACTCAGCTTGCGATCGTGAGCATCAGCGGCACCTCGACGCGGCCGGGAGCGGTGTTCGCCGGCAGCGCCGCCGCCCTGGTGCTGGCCAGCCTGGTGGGCGCCGCCGCCGGAGGATCGCTGGCCAGCGTGATTCCCACCGATGCGCTGCAGCTGGCGGCCTCGGTGGGGTTCCTGATCATCGGCAGCCGCCTGATCCTGCGCTCCCGCTCCGAGGAAACCGGGAGCGAAGCCGAGGAGCAGGCCCCCCCCACTGCCTAAAGTCGGGGCAACTGCTCTCGCCGTGCGTCGTTTCGGTGGGAGTTCAGCGGTAGGAGATCAGTGGATGGGGGATCAGCGGAGGATGCCAAAGCGTCCTCACCCCCGCCCAGCGGTCCACCTTCCCTCCGCAGCGCACTCCGAAGACTGCCCCGATGAAGTTCACGGTCGCCGATCTGCTCGACCAGCTGTCCACCAGCAGCGTCCTGCCCCTCGCCAAACTGGAGAAGGGTCTGGCCCTGGCCACCAAACCCGAGAAGCAGCAGCTGCGCATCGGTCTGGATGCCCTGGCGCGTCTGGGGCTGGTGGAGGAGAGCGAGGACGGCCTGCGGCGCGGCGACACTCCTGACCTGGTTGCCGCCCGGCTTCGCTGCTCCAGCAAGGGTTTCTGCTTTGCCCTGCGGGAGGATGGCGGAGAGGACATCTACATCCGGGACCACCAGCTCAACCACGCCTGGAACGGGGATCGGGTGCTGGTGCGCATCACCCGTGAAGGCGGACGCAGGCGCTCCCCGGAAGGGGGTGTGCAGTGCATTCTCGAGCGTCACACCACCAGCCTGCTCGCCCAGGTCGAGCGTCAGAACGAGCGGCTTCTGGCCGTTCCCCTCGACGACCGCCTGCTGACCAGCATCGAGCTGCCCGAGGGGGATGCCAGTTTTCTCGAGCCTGCCGAGGAATCGGTGGTGGAAGTGCAGATCGACCGCTTCCCGGTGGCCCAGTTCACGCCCCAGGGCCACGTGGCCCGCAGCCTGCCGGTGCACGGGGGCGAAGCCGCCGACCTTGATCTGCTGCTCACCAAGCACCACCTGCACGAACGGCCCGCCGCCCCCCGGGCCACCCTCAAACCCCTGGCCGCCAAGGGGCGCACCGACCTCAGCGGCCTGCCCACCGTGCTGCTGGGCGGCTGGAGCGGCAGCGACGCCCCCGGGCTGCCGGCCCTCTCCCTCGAGGAAAGGGAAGAGGGTGGTTGGCGCCTCTGGGTCCACAGCCCCGCCGTGGCCGAACGGCTGAGCCTGGGGAGCAACCTCGACACCTGGCTGCGGGATCAGGGCGAAGCCCTCTGTGTCGGAAAGCGCTGGCTGCCGCTTCTGCCCTCCACCCTGGCCAAGGCCGCCTATTTCCGGAGCGGGGAGAGCAATGAGGCCCTGTCGGTGGCCCTGGAACTCAGCAGCCAGGGGGAACTGGAGCACTACCGCTTCCATCTCAGCGTGATCCAGCCCGCCGGCATGGTGGATCCGGCGGTGATGGAGGCGCTGGCGGAACGGAAGCCGAAGGCCCGCACGGTGCCGGCAGCCCTGAAGAGCCTCAAGGACCAGGTCCCCATGCTCGAACAACTGGTGACCCTGGCGGGCCTGCTGCGGGAGCGCCGGCTGGCGGCCGGATCGATCGACCTTGACCTGCCCACCCCGCCGCTCGAAAGCCTCGGAGACCTGTGCATCCCGGCCCCGGATGCCGCCCACAGGGGCTGGTTGGTGGAACTTCCCGACACTCACCCGATGGCGATGGTGCGGGAGAGCCTGCTGCTGGCCCATCGCGCCCTGGGCAACCACCTGGCGGCGCTGCAGCTGCCTGCCCTCTACGCCGTCAACCCTGCCGCCGAAGCCTCGGAGATCAATGAAGTCGCCAAGGCGGCCCTGGCCCTGGAGATCCCGATGGAACTCAGCCCTGACGGCAACGCCAGTGCGGCGGAACTGGCAGCCGCCTTCGCCGCCACCGATCGGGGCCGGGCCCTGCAGCAACAGCTGCGCGACAGCCTTTCCGCCGTGCAGCTCTCCAACGAGCCGGGCCCCCATGCCCTTGCCGGAGAGGAGACCGCCTTCTCCCCCTGGACCTGCCCCGGTCTCCACTACGCCGATCTGTGGAACCAGCACGTTCTGGTGAGCCTGCTCACCGATGGCAAGGACCGCCCCACCGTGCGTCACAAGACCAGCGTCGAGCTGGCGAGCGACCTCTGCCACGGCTCGGTGGACTGGGCCCTGCTCACCCCAAGCCAGCTGGCTCCGTATCAGGAGAGCCTCGAACGGGGCCTGGTGCAACGCCTCAACAACCGCGGTCGGTTCCTGAGCGAGATCCATGGCGATGCGCTGGCGATGGCCCAGGCCCGGCATGCCGAACCGCTGGTGGGTCAGGTGCTGCCAGGCGTGATCAGCGGGGTCCAGAGCTATGGCTTCTTCGTGGAGGTTCCTCCTTCCCAGGTGGAAGGCCTGGTGCATGTGAGCTCGCTCAAGGACGACTGGTACGAGTACCGCTCCCGCCAGAACCGCCTGGTGGGACGCAAGTCGCGCCGCTCCTACATGGTGGGCGACATCGTGGAGGTGGAAATCCAGAAGGTGGATGCCCTCCGCCATCAGATCGATCTGGCGGTGCAGCAGCCCGAAATCCTCGAACCGATCGCCAACGATGGCGGCGACGAGGAGCTCGAGGACAACGACGACGACGAGCAGGACTGAGCATGGCCCCGCGCTCGCTTCCGGTGGTGCTGGCGGTATCTGGAGCCTCCGCCCAGCCCCTGGCAGAACGGGCCGTGGCCCTGCTGCTGCAGGCCGGCGAAGAGGTGGAGATGGTGACCAGCCGCGGGGCCATCGGCGTCTGGCAGGCCGAAATGGGCCTGCGGGTGCCTTCCGAACCCGAGGCCCAGGAGATTTTCTGGCGCGAACGCAGCGGCTGCCATACCGGCCGTTTGCGCTGTCATCGCTGGAACGACCAGGCTGCCGCGATCGCCAGCGGCAGCTTCCTCACCCGGGGCATGGTGATCTTGCCGGCCAGCATGGGTACGGTGGGCAGAATTGCCTCAGGCGTGGCCCTCGATCTGATCGAGCGGGCCGCGGATGTGCATCTCAAGGAAGGGCGACCGCTGGTGATCGCGCCGCGGGAGCTTCCCTGGAACCTCATCCACCTGCGCAATCTCACCGCCCTGGCGGAAGCGGGGGCCCGCATTGCCCCGCCCGTTCCCGCCTGGTACCACCAGCCCACCAGCCTCGATGAGATGGTGGACTTCCTGGTGATCCGCGTCTTCGATGCCCTCGGGCTCGAACTCGGCACCCTCAACCGTTGGCAGGGGTCCCCCCATCGGCCATCCTCAAGCTGACCGCCTCCGTGTCCTTGCTGCGTCGTCTGCTGCTGCTGCCCCTCCTGGCCCCCCTGCTGGCGACGCTGGCGATCGGGGGGATCAATCCCCGGCCGCTGGTTTCCCTGAGGCTGCTCACCTGGAATTCCCCGGAACTGCCCCTCGGGGCCTGGATCGCTGCAGCCGCCGCCACCGGCGCGGCCGTGAGCGGCGGCTCCGCTGCCCTGGCGCTGCGCCAGGGATCCACCAGCCTGCGGAGAAAAGTGCGGCGGGGGCCGGCAGCGGCGGCCTCCGGCCTCGACGACGAAGCGGAACCCTGGATCGGCAGAAGCGAACGGCAACGGCGGGTGCGAAGAGAGCAGCGGGAGGAGGAAAGCCCGGCCTGGCAGCAGGCCCCGCCGATGGCGGCCTGGCCGGCGCGGGCCGCCGGCGAGCCGGCCCCCACCGTTTCGGTGCCCTTCCGGGTGGTCTCCAGGCCCGAGGGCGCCAGAGCCCAACCCTCCGCCAGGGTGGTAGAGGAGCAGCGCGAGCCGGTGCCGATCGGGCTCGATGACTGGGCCACAGGCCCAGGCGAGGAGTGGTGAAACCAGCCCAGCAACCGCCAGGCTGCCTAAAGTCGGCCGCAACGCCAATGTTTGAGGGCCGGAAGCAGTGACCCAGAGTGGAACGCCAGAGAACCCGGCCCCGGAGTCCACCCCCTCCCCCGACGAGGCAGCGCCCGCCGTAGAGAAGGCGAGGCCCGCAAAGGCGGCCAAACCTGCCGACACGGCGCAACCCGCCGAAACAGCGCAAACCGCCGCCAAGGCAAAGCCGCCTGCTCCCGAGGAAAAGCCGTTCGACGACTTCGTGCCGAACCTGCTGATCCCCGCCCTGGCCAAGGAAATCCAGGCCTACGGCGGTGCCGTCCCAGAACTGAGTTTCAGCCAGGGGGCCATGCCCGTGGTGGGAAGCGACTGCTGGATGGTCAAGGGGGAGCTACCGGGGGAGCGACGCTTCTGGCTCTGCTTCACCGGCGCCGATATCGCCTCGGCCAAGACCATTGCCCTGGCCGAAGCGGGGGGAACGCCCAGCCTGCTCGAGTCCTTCCTGATCGATGAGAAGAAAATGACCCTGTCGCTGCTGGTGTCCCGGCTGGTGCAGCGGCTCAACGGCCAGAAGTGGCTCGGAGCCAACTGAGGCTTCACAACCCGGCCGCCCATGGCGCCGGGGCCTTTACGATGCGCTCACTGCCTCTGCCGCCCTGCGATGGTGCCTCCCACCGCCACAGCCACCGCCCCGAATCCCAGGGTGGGCTCTCCCGATGGGCCCGCCATCAAGGACCCGGCGAAGGACACGATCCTCACACCGCGCTTCTACACCACGGATTTCGACGCCATGGCGGCGATGGATCTGCGGCCCAACGAGGCCGAACTGGAGGCGATCTGCGAGGAATTCCGCAAGGATTACAACCGTCACCACTTCGTTCGCAACGACGAATTTGAAGGGGCGGCCGAAAAACTCGACCCCACCAGCCGCAAGGTGTTCATCGAGTTCCTGGAGCAGAGCTGCACCTCCGAATTCTCCGGATTCCTGCTCTACAAGGAACTCAGCCGGCGCATCAAGCAGAAGAACCCTCTGCTGGCCGAGTGCTTCGCCCACATGGCGCGGGATGAGGCCCGCCATGCCGGCTTCCTGAACAAATCGATGTCCGACTTCGGACTCCAGCTCGACCTCGGCTTCCTGACGGCCTCCAAGGCCTACACCAAGTTCAGCCCCGAACATATCTTTTACGCCACCTATCTTTCTGAAAAGATCGGCTATTGGCGCTACATCGCGATCTACCGTCATCTCGAGAAGCATCCGGAAAGCAAGATTTTCCCGATCTTCAACTTCTTTGAAAACTGGTGTCAGGACGAAAACCGCCACGGTGATTTCTTCGACGCCCTCATGAAGGCCGTGCCGAGCACCGTGACCGGCTGGAAGTCGCGCCTCTGGTGCCGTTTCTTCCTACTGGCCGTGTTCGCCACCATGTACGTACGCGACGTGGCCCGCAAGGAGTTCTACGAAGCTCTGGGGCTGGATGCCCGCGAATACGACAAGTATGTGATCGCCAAGACCAACGAAACCTCCGCCCGCATCTTCCCGGTCGTTCTCGATGTGGAGAACCCCCGTTTCTGGAGCGGTCTTGAGCACCTGGTCAGCAACAACGACCAGCTCACCAAGGCGGACGAATCCACCGCTCCTGCCCCGATCAAGGCCCTGCGCAAGCTGCCTTACTGGATCGGTAATGGTGTGGAAATGGCTCGCCTGTTCCTGATGGCGCCGATCCGCAGCGAGAAGTACCAGCCGGCGGTGCGCTGAAGCGCGTCCCCTCTCTGCCCTTCCTCCCCCGACTCGCTTGGTCTCCTCCCCTGCCGCCCCCACCACCGCTGAACGCGGCGGTGTCCCCCATGACGCCGGCCAGTTCGCCGATCCCCTCTGGCGCGCCAGGCTCGAACCCCTGCTTGCCCTGGGTCGGGCCGCCGGCGCCGATCTGGTGGAAGTGTTCCTCGAACGCACCGATCACCTCGGGGCTCTGGCGGAACAGGAGGCGATCACCAGCGTCAGTCCCGCCTTCGGCAAGGGCGCCGGGCTGCGGGTGTTCCGCGGCGGCCACGATGGCTTCGTCTCCACCAACGACCTCAGCGAGGCGGGCCTGCTGAGCGCCCTTGACCAGGCCCTCGGCATGCTCGGCCTGGTGCGGCCGCTGCAGGGACTGGGCGGAGGGTTCGAGGGGCTGGCCGACCTGTGCGACCACGCCACAGCCAAGGCCGACTGGCTGGGCCGTTGTCCCGCCCTGGCCGAAGCCACCGCCCGGCTGTTGGAGGGCACCAACCAGCTGGAGCGCCATGGCCACCATCTGCAGGCCCGCCGCAGCACCTATGCCCGCGACTGGCAGGAAGTGCTGGTGGCGGCCAGCGATGGCACCTTTGCCCGCGACATCCGCCTGCACCAATCCCTGGGCCTGAGCGTGCTTGCCGCCGATGGCGAACACCGCGCCAGCCTGGGGCGCCGTTATGGCACCTCGGGCCGTCCCGACGACCTGCGCCAGTGGGATGCCGAGGCCTCGGCCCAGGATCTCTGCGCCAGTACCGCCACGATGCTCTACGCCGACTACGTGGAGGCAGGCCAGTTTCCGGTGGTACTGGCGAACCGGTTCGGTGGGGTGATCTTCCATGAAGCCTGCGGGCACCTGCTGGAGACCACCCAGGTGGAGCGGGGCACCACCCCCTTTGCCGACAAGGTGGGGGAATCGATCGCCCATCCGGCTGTCACCGCCGTGGATGAAGGGCTCAGCGACGGCGCCTTCGGTTCCCTCTCCATGGACGACGAGGGAATGGCACCCCAGCGCACGGTGCTGATCGAGAACGGAGTTCTGCAGCGCTTCCTCAGCGACCGTGCCGGCGAACTGCGCACCGGCCACGCCCGCACCGGCAGCGGCAGGCGCCAGAGCCACTCCTTTGCGGCCGCCAGCCGCATGCGCAACACCTTCATCGCCGCCGGCCCCCACAGCCCGGAAGAACTGATCGCCTCGGTGGATCGGGGGCTTTACTGCAAGACCATGGGAGGCGGCAGCGTAGGACCCACCGGCCAGTTCAACTTCGCGGTGGAAGAGGGATATCTGATCGAGAACGGCAGCCTCGGCAGACCCGTCAAGGGTGCCACATTGATCGGGGAGGCCAAGGAAGTGATGCCCAGGATCTCGATGTGCGCCAACGATCTGGAGCTGGCCGCCGGCTTCTGTGGCTCCGTGAGCGGCAGCATCTTCGTGACCGTGGGCCAACCCCACATCAAGGTGGATTCGATCACCGTGGGGGGACGCTGATGTCGGCCCAAGCAGACGGCCTCAACGCCGAACAACTGCGGGAACAGCTCCAGCACCTGGCAAGCGTTGCCGGAGTGCGCCAATGGGATCTCGGGGCAGGCTGCAGCACCGACACCTCCGTCCAGGTGGATCGGGGCGAAGCCAAGCAGATGAAGGGCGCCCAGCGCAGTTCGATCACGGTGCGGGTCTGGAACGAAGACGGTCTGGTGGGAATCACCAGCACCTCGGACCTCTCACCCACCGGGCTGGCCACCGCCTTGCATGGCGCCCGGGAGGCCAGCAACTTCGGCAACCCCGACGACACTCCCGCCTTCTCGCCGCTGGCCACCGCTCCGCTGGCAGCTTTGGATCAGCCACGGCACGAGGCGCGCAGCATCCTGGAGCTGCTCGACACACTTAAACAGGCTGAAGCCGATCTGCTGGGACGCCACCCGGCGATCAGCACCGTTCCCTACAACGGCCTGGCCCAACGCAGCAGTGAACGCCTCTACCTCAACAGCGAGGGAGCCTGCCGGCACCAGAGCCTGACCACCGCCAGCCTCTACCTCTACGCCAGGGCCGAGGAGACCGGCCGCAAGCCCCGCAGCAGCGGCGCGGTGCGCCTGGCCTACGGAGCCACAGAGCTGGACATCGCCGGCTGCGTGGAGGAGGCAGCTGAACGCACGATCGCCCACCTGGATTACGCGCCGATCACCACCGGCCGTTACACCTGCGTGTTCACGCCGGAGGCCTTCCTGGATCTGATCGGGGCCTTCAGCAGCATGTTCAATGCCAGGGCCGTGCTGGATGGGGTAAGCCTGAGCCGCCGCGAATCCCTGGGGGAAACCCTGGCGGCACCGTTCCTCTCGATCCACGACAACGGGCTTCATCCCGGAAACATCGGGGCCACAGCCTTTGATGGCGAAGGCACCCCCACCCGCCGGCTCACCCTGCTGGAGGGGGGGGTGTTGCGCAACTTCCTCCACTCAGAGGCCACAGCCCGCGCCTTCGGGGTGGCCCCCACCGGCCATGCCGGCATGGGATCCAAGGTTTCGGTGAGCGCCGACTGGTTCGAGATCGGCGCCACCCCCGGAGCAGCGGCAGGTGCCCAAGGCCTCGACCATCGGGCCGGCAGCGGCCATGGCTGCGTAGGCCCCGAAGGGCTGGTGCTGATCGATTCGCTCTCGGCCCTCCACGCCGGGGTGAAGGCCAGCCAGGGATCGTTCTCCCTGCCCTTCGACGGCTGGTTGATCCGCGATGGGGAGCGTCGCTCGATCGAGGCGGCCACCGTGGCCGGGGACATCCGCGAGGTGCTCAAGGCCCTGGTGGGGCTGGAGGGCGAGGCGAAGATCACCCCTGATGGCCTCTGTCCCTACGTGTGGGTGGAAGGCCTCTCGATCACCGGCGACGCTTGAGGATCCTGTTCTGGGGAACTCCCCCCTACGCGCGGGTGAGCCTGGATGCCCTGCACCAGGCCGGGCACGAACTGGTGGGGGTGGTGACCCAGCCCGACCGGCGCCGCGGACGCGGCAACGCCCTGGTGCCGTCGGCCGTGAAAGCACGCGCCCTCGAACTCGGCCTGCCGGTATTCACCCCTGAGCGAATCCGACGGGAACCGGACATCCAGGCCGAGCTGGCCAGGCTCGGAGCCGACGTATCGGTGGTGGTGGCCTTCGGCCAGATCCTGCCGCCGGAGGTGCTGGCGACTCCACCGCTGGGCTGCTGGAACGGCCACGGCTCCCTGCTGCCCCGCTGGCGGGGTGCGGCGCCGATCCAGTGGTGCCTGATCGAAGGAGACGAACAGACGGGCGTGGGGATCATGGCCATGGAAGCGGGCCTCGATACCGGCCCGGTTCTGCTCGAGGGGAAGCTGACGATCGGGCTGCTGGAGAATGCCGATCAGCTCGGCCAACGGCTGGCCCGGCTCACCGCCGATCTGTTGGTGGAGGCGATGCCGCGGATTGAAGCCGCAGGACCAGGAGCGGAAGCCGATCGGCTGCAACGGCTGCAGGTACGGCCCCAGGCCAGCGAAGGTCTGGTGATGGCACGGATGCTGACCAAGGACGATCTCCGGCTCGACTGGACGCTCTCGGCCCTGGCTCTGCACCGGCGGGTGATGGGGCTCTATCCCGGCGCCTTCACCGTCACCCAGGGGCGGCGCCTCAAGCTGCTGGAAACCGAACCGCTGGTCCGGCGTCGGGCCGAAGATCTCAGTGCCGAAGGGCGGGCCCTGGCGGAGCGCTGGGGCGTGGCAGAGGATTCCTCCAGAGCCGTTGCAACCCCCGGCACGGTGCTGGAGCGGGTGGATGGGGTGGGCCTGGTGATCGCCTCCGGAGGCTGTCCGCTGCTGCTGCGCAGCGGGCAGCTGGAAGGCAAGGCAAAGGCCGAAGGTACGGCCCTGATCCAGCAACTCAATCTCCAGGTGGGAGATCGCCTCGAATAGGCCCGAAAAGGCAGCGAGGCGCCGGGATTTACGTTCTGTGTTGTTAGGGTCCGCTAACAGCCCCAGCCGTCCGCAACCTGGCTAGACCGTCAGTAACCGCAAAAAACGGGGCCCATGAGCAACGAACTCTCCTTTGTCAACGCTACGGACAACGGTTGCCTGATCTATCGGGAGACTTCGGGTTGCTATGTGGTGAGCCATGAACAGTCCCCTCGGCAGCGGCTGCAGGTGGCAACCCTGGCCGGTGCCTATGCCGCCTGCCGGGGCTGGGAGCAGAAGGAAGAAATCCAGGGACAAACGAGCAGCTGAGTAAAGGGGACCAGCCGCTCCGCAGGATCAACGGGTGGTGGCCTGGGGTTGCCGGCGATGCAGCTCGTGCAACCCCTCCAGCTGGTTATGCACGGCCACCAGCTGATCGCGGATGTGGCGGCTGTTGTCGATGCGTTCCAGGGCCAGCATCATCGATTCGATCTGCGCCTTGCAGTCGATGAGCACACGGCATTCGGGGGAACCGGGTTCGTAAAGCATGACACTGCTGTGGGAAGTGCCAACTTCATCGCAGAGCCGCCCGAGAAACTGTCGCCATCGCTGCCGAATCGGGTTGCCTGATCAGCGCCGCCGCGGCCTGCGACGGTCGGGGGCAGCGGCGGGACCTTCCCGCCGGCGCCCCCTGCCACCACTGAGATCAAGCGGCGGGGCAGAGAGCACCGTGGGCTCAAACCCTGGCACCTCCTGCCGGGGCAGGCTGCGACCGATCAGCTTTTCGATCGCCCGCAGCAGTTCATGCTCCTCCGCCGCCACCAGGGAAATGGCGTGGCCGTTCTGGCCGGCCCGACCCGTGCGCCCGATCCGGTGCACATAGTCCTCGGCCACATTGGGGAGATCGAGATTCACCACGTGCGGCAGCTGATGGATGTCGATGCCGCGGGCGGCGATGTCGGTGGCCACCAGCACCCGCACCTCACCACTCTTGAACCCAGCCAAGGCCCGGGTGCGGGCCCCCTGGCTCTTGTTGCCATGGATGGCGGCCGCCTGCAGGCCTTCCTTCTCCAGTCGCTCCGCCAGGCGATTGGCCCCGTGCTTGGTCCGGGAGAACACCAGCACCTGCTGCCAGTCGTGGTTGCGGATCAGGTGGCATAGCAGATCTCCCTTGCGGGCCATGTCACAGGGGTGGAGCAGCTGCTCCACCGTGGTGGCGGTGCGGTTCTCCGGCGTGGCCTGGAGCTGCACCGGCTGGTGGAGCAGACCGGTGGCGAGGCGCCTGATGTCGGTGGAGAAGGTGGCGGAGAACAGCAGGTTCTGGCGGCGCTCCGGCATCAGGGCCAGGATCCGCCGGATGTCGCGGATGAAGCCCATGTCGAGCATCCGATCCGCTTCATCCAGCACCAGGATCTCGACCCGATCCAGCCGCAGGGCCCGCTGCTGGTGCAGATCCATCAACCGGCCCGGGGTGGCCACCAGCACATCGGTGCCGCGCCGCAGCCGGGTGATCTGGGGGTTGGGGCTGACACCACCGAAGACCACATCGGAGCGCAGATCGAGATAGCGGCCGTAGGCGGTGACGCTCTCGGCCACCTGGGCCGCCAGCTCCCGGGTGGGGGTGAGCACCAGGGCACGGACCACCCCGTCCCGGGCGTGGGGGCCATGGCGCAACCGCTCCAGCAGCGGCAGGGTGAAACCGGCGGTCTTGCCGGTGCCGGTCTGGGCCGCGGCCATCACATCCCGCCCTTCGAGCACGGCGGGAATGCACTGGCTCTGGATCGGAGAGGGGTGGCGATAGCCCTTGGCCGCCACCGCCTTGAGCAGGGGCTCCGAAAGGCCGAGCGCAGCGAAATCCGCCGCCAGACCGGCCACCGGAGCCGTCAGTCCCTCAGCCGGAGCGGTGAGCTCCTGGGCTGGAGCCTCAGCTGCATTGCGCTGGGGCGGGCGATGACGACGGGTGACTCCCGAAGGAGGCCTGGAGGAGGAGTTGCTGATCGGAGCTGCTGCAACAGACCTCAAGCCTAGGGGCAGCCTTTCCCTACCCCCTTCAGCAGCTGTAGTGGGCGCAGCTCTGGCAGGGGCCATCGGGCAGAACGGCGCAACGCAGCAGCGGGCTGCGGGCATTGAAACGACAGGAGGGGTCACCGATCACCCAGCCGCCGTTCCACTGGCGGGCATCCGCAGGCCTGGTCTGGCTCTTCACCTGCAGGGCCACGCTGGCGAGCTCGTAGCGCCCTGCCCTGAGGGTGTAGCGATGGCGGCGCTGCAGCACCAGGTAGGAGGCACCGTCATGCACCAGCCAACGGCCGGGGTGGGGAACCTCACCGAGCCCCTCCACGGTGAGGGAATCAATCAACCGATCGTTGTCGATCTGGCGCAGCTCGATCCGCATCGCAGCGTCAGCTCTGGCGCAGGGGCCGCTGGGAGAAGCCCCAGGCGAACAGGGCGCCCACCGTCAGCAGCAACGCCCAGTCGGGCAGATCAAAGGCCGGCAGGAACAGGCGCAGCAGCAGGCGCAGCCCCACCAGCCCCACGGCGAGATAGCCGGCGGTCTCGAGACGGGGAAATTCCTCCAGCCAGCGGATGAACAGCTCGGCCGTGAGCCGCAGGGCGATCACCCCCACCACCCCACCGGCCATCACCAGGGGGAGACGGTCGGTCACCGCCACGGCGGCGGCCACGCTGTCGAGCGAGAACGCCAGATCGGTGAACGCGAGGGTGGCTACCACCGAGGCCAGCGAGGCCACGGTGGGGACCGGGGCCGCCTGGGCATCGGGCGCCGCGTCTGCGTACACCGCATCGCTTAAGCCCGGGGACGCTTCCTCTGCCGCCTTGTCGAGACCTGTGAGGTGGCTGATGCAGAGCCAGAGCAGGTAGCCGGCCGCCAGCAGCTGCAGCGGCCAGAAATGGAGGATCCAGCGGGCCGCCGCGATCAGGCCCAGGCGGAACACCAGGGCCAGCGCCAGGCCGAAGTTGAGGGCCTGACGCTGGCGGACCGGGTCGTGCAGCTTGCGGGAGATGGCCGCCAGAGCGATGGCGTTGTCGGCCGAGAGCACGGCCTCAAGCGCCACCAGCAACGGCAGCAGCAACAGCACCTCACTCCACTGGTCCGCCCCCTGGATCAGGGGCGTCAGGGAATCCATCGATTCGGCTTCCATGGCTCGGCGACGGGTTGATCGCTCGCCAAGGGAGCGGAAAGGTCACTCTAGGGAGAGCGTTCCCTGAGCCGATTCCGATGCAGCTGGTGGCCCGGTTGGTGCACGCCGAACCCGAACGGCGGGTGGTGCTCGTTTCCGCCATGGAAGGGGAGCGGACCCTGGGAAGCGCCCTCGGCGAGGCGAGCCATGCCGAGGAAGCGGAAGACCGGGCCCGCCAACGGCTGCTGAACCGGCTGGCGGCCGATCCCGCAGCGGCCGCACCGCCCGTCCAGGCCGCACCGCCCGCACCCCCACCCCCAACGCCATCGCCAACGCCACCGCCACCGCCGGAGCAGGAACGGCCGCGGCAGGAACCGACCCGGCGGCTCCGGCAGCCCCCTGCCAGTGCCGGCGGCATCTCCCCCGAAAGCCCCGGGACGGCCGGCGCTCCCGGCGGGGAGGGGGCAGAGCCGCCACCACTGGATCCGGAGGACTGGAGTGCCGAGCTGGCCCAGCTCGATCTGCAGCTGCAGCGCCTGGGGTGGGCCCGCGACCAGGAGGCGCGCTACCTCGAGCGGGCCTTCGGCCATCCCAGTCGGAACCGGCTCACCACCTACGCCGACCTGATCGCCTACCTGCGGGCCCTGGAGGGCTTCGAGCCCGGCCAGGACCCCGGCCAGGCGGCGGTGCCGCTGCGCCGCCGGGACCTCCTGGCCCAGAGCGACCTGCTGCTGGAGCAGCTGGGCTGGGAGGCCGACCGGGGCCGAAGCTTCCTGGAAGAGCAGCTGGGGGCCAGCAGCCGCAGCCAACTCAGTGATCCCCAGTTGCTGCAGTTCAACATGCTGCTGGAGGGGGAACTGCTGGACGGCCAGGGCGATGGGGGACGCATGCGAGCCTTGGAGGAATCGTCTTTCCCCCAGGGTCCCCACCGATGAGCATCAGGATCGGCATCAACGGCTTCGGCCGCATCGGTCGTCTCGCCTTCCGCCGCGCCATGACGCTGGCAGACGTGGAAGTGGTGGGCATCAACGACCTGATCGATGTGGACTACCTGGCCTACATGCTCCGCTACGACTCCACCCACGGCCGCTTCCAGGGCGAGGTGGCGGTGGAGAACGGGCAGCTGGTGGTCAACGGCAGGCCGATCCGGATCACCGCCGAACGTGACCCCAACAATCTCAAGTGGGGCGACGTCGGCGCCGAATACGTGCTCGAGAGCACCGGCTTCTTCCTCACCGATGCGTCGGCCCGCGCCCACCTCAACGCCGGCGCCAGGCGCGTGGTGATGAGCGCCCCCTCCAAGGACGACACCCCGATCTTCGTGATGGGCGTGAACCACTCCACCTATGCCGGCCAGGACATCGTTTCGAATGCCAGTTGCACCACCAACTGCCTGGCGCCGATGGCCAAGGTGGTGCACGACAACTTCGGCATCGTCAACGGCTTGATGACCACGGTGCATGCCACCACCGCCACCCAGAAAACCGTGGACGGCCCCTCGGTCAAGGACTGGCGCGGTGGCCGCGGTGCCGCCCAGAACATCATCCCCAGCTCCACCGGTGCCGCCAAGGCCGTGGGCCGGGTGATCCCCGAGCTCAACGGCAAGCTCACCGGCATGGCCTTCCGCGTGCCCACCCCGGATGTGTCGGTGGTGGATCTCACGGTGAACCTGGCCAAG
>Ga0164293_10001408_pt1 | contig 20036 bp, 26 predicted proteins | sample GEODES118metaG_FD_111487 | JGI IMG/M metagenome (GOLD analysis project Ga0164293, IMG submission 111487) | Eutrophic lake water microbial communities from Lake Mendota, Wisconsin, USA - GEODES118 metaG | ecosystem: Environmental > Aquatic > Freshwater > Lake | place: USA: Lake Mendota...
CCTGAAGTGCATCTTGGTGGAGATGAACTTCATCTTTGATTCCGAGGGCATCAAGATGATTGCCATGGACAATACGCGCACGGTCTTGGTGCATATGCGTCTGGAGGCGTCTAAGTTTGAGCGCTACAATTGCTCTGTGCCGTCGCTGGTGATTGGTCTGAACACCGACCACCTCTACCGTATCGTCAAGACGGCGACCAACGATGACACGCTGACCTTTTACATGGAGAAGGGCGACCACAACCACCTGCGCATCCTGCTAGAGAATGGTGACAAGAAGGAGGTCACGCGCTACACCCTGTCGCTTCTGGACCGCGACGAGCCGAACATTGAGATGCCCGCGACGGAGTTTGGTGCGCGTATCACGATGCCCTCTATTGATTTCCAGAAGAAGTGCCGCGATATGACCCTGCTGATGGCGAAGACGGTGGAGATCAAGAGCGTAGGCACGACCCTGGTCCTCTCGTGCAAGGGTCAGTTTGCCAATCGCGAGACCGTTCTGGGTGACTCTGATTCGGAGTTCTCGGTGAAGAAGGAGGAGACCAATGCCATTATCTCGGGCACATTTTCTCTACCCCATCTCGTGCTCTTCACGAAATGCACGAATCTCTCCAACAACCTGGAGCTGTACATGAAGAACGATTGGTTCATGATGATCAAGTACGTCATCGCCAATCTGGGTGAGATCAAACTGTGTTTAATGCCGTGCTCAAATTCGTCGTAGATATAAGTAATAGGAATGATAGGCTACATTCTCTTGGGCGCAGCGGTTCTTATTATCGCCGCCCTCATGTATGGACATACTGAGCGCGAACACTTTACAGATATCAAAGGCAATTTTCCCAAATGGACGTCAGTCCTCGACCAGGTTCGCAGGATTCTGGACAAGAGCTTTGAGTACGACCAGGCAGCATTTGCCAAGTTTGCGACGCAGCAGAAGGAGCTGTATGATCAGGCGATTACCAGTACCCTGAAAAATCTGGGAAGCGTACAGATGTTGGCGACAATCGGCGTTGGCGCACCCACAGTTCAGGATATCACCAAGTTTCAGGAATCCAAGGATCTTGTAAAGTATCTCCCGAAAGGGTTCAAACTGAATGTGGATACGCCATTTGATACGCGCATGGCAATGCTCTACTCTACGCGGATGTACTATGCCAACCTGGTGAAGACATCCAAAAAAGACTCAGATCTCATGGTCGGATACGGGCTACTTTACCCTATTGATGCCGTGGCGAATCTTCTGAAAGCCACGATGATTACAGTCATTTTTGGTCTGTGCGCTGCCAACAAGATTATCAAGAAGGTGAAGTATGATGAGTCCAAGGATCCACCCCCCAAGACGCAGAAGGTAGAAGTTGTGATGAAATAAACAACTTAGAAGAATCAAGGTTGAGAAGTAATAATGGATCGCCCTCATGTTCCCCCCTCGTACTCAGATCGGTCATTTGACGGTGCCCAATCTATGCTCGCACGAAAGTCCGCAGAAGAAGCCCCCGAGGTTGCGTCCTACAATTACGACAATGTAGGCACATTTGCAGGTCTGGATGGAATGTCCACGGACTTTGATGCCCTAAATCGCAGCCAGCTTTCGACATCGATGTACGGACATGTCGGCAAGGAGAAGCCCAATTACGATCCTACCACGCTACTGAACGATGCGTGGTTCTGCATTATCGGAGATGATGGAAGCAAACTCTATCAGATTCTCACAACTCTGCAGAAGACGGGTGTTCCGTATCCGGCAGATTATAAATATGAGACAATGTTCGGGGAAACGTCGTTGTGGGAACGCATCAACGACGACGAGCTCTTCAAAGTTCCGTCAAAGAACCGGGGAGATGCGCGGACGCTTCTTGCTCGTTTTCGGGCGCCGGTAGCCGCTCCTCAACTTACACCAACGGGTCCTGTAGATATATATGACCGCCGAGCATTCCTACGTTGAGGTGGGAGTCGTACAAGAAGAGGATGAACGGCGCTTTTCGTGGCACTACTTAGTATCTTGCGGGCTTATTCTGCTTGCGACTGCCCTTGCGCTTTATCTGTTTTTTGCTCTGCTTCCTCCGAAGTCCGTGGCGCACTAGTCCAGCCTTCTTGGTGAGCTTGAACATTACCGGGAGATTTCCACGGGGTATAATCTTGAGTGGCGCACCAGGAGGAGCAGCGACTCCAATCCGTGCCTTAGGAGGAGGCGTTGCCATCACACGAGCCATTATCGGTGCCTTCTGTGTCGCACGAGCTGCACGATCGGCATCCATCATCTTACGAACGCGTGTCTTACGTTCTTCGTCCCGAGTCGCCTTGAGCGCTTCGGAACGGAAATCGACACCTTCTAGATCTACGGGATACGCAGTAGAATAGTTGGAATCGCTACGAGTCAATGGAAAAACTGTTTTTGTTGGCGAAGGAACCATGTCCATCGTTTCCCATGGAACGGACATTATACTTACTTGCGAGATTTGTGCGCGGTATAGACGACATCTTCGGTGACGGTCAGCAGCATCCGCGGATTGAGGTACGTCTTGGCACTATTTACTGCTGTCGTGTTGTTCCACAGCTTGACGATGTTGAAGTCACCCTTGGGAGATGTCGAGAAGCCGACAAACGTATTCTCCTTCGCAGTCATGATATTGTCCTCGCTAACAACCGCATGCACCATGAGATCGATGGCGATATCGTAGAGGTCCTTGGTTGGTACTTTCTTGCTCCACGAACCGCCATTCTCGTTCTCAGGAACCTCCCAGATGGGACGAAACCCCCGACGCATGAAGAAGAAGTATCCGCATTCCCAGGCATCCTTGGGAATAGAATTGACGATGGTCCAGAATTGTTGAGGGGTGGTGATGTCTGCGATTTTCTTGTAGTTGATGAGGCTCCAGTCCTTCATGCGGGGATCGAAATACCACAAAACCCAGTCGTACTTGAGTTTGGTGGTCTCCGTGATTTCAGTGAAAGGTGTTGTCATCTTGTCTGGGGCACTATCTGTCTTATCGGGAGATATGTAAATCCGTTTTTGCTAAAAACGGATCTCACAAACTCGTGTTTAAAGATAAGACCATCCCACAACTACAACCATGTCCACCCTTCTCAGCGCTTCCATCATGTACTCCTTCAAGAACAAGAATCTCCTGGACCTCCCGGCTGGCGTTATGGCGGCTATCTCTGCCATGCAGGTGAGCCCCGTAGCCCCAGTCTTTATTCGCAAGCCCAATACGGCTGCGCGCAAACCAATCAAGAAGACGGCAGAGAACGACGACAACTGGCGTCGCGAGTTCATCGCCGAGCTCAAGGCCAAGCCTCGTGACAAGGACGACCCCGACTACGAGAAGATTATTGGTCTCATCAACAAGGTCGTGAGTTCTACGCTCATCGAGAAGACCAAGACAATCGCCGAGACGATCGGAAAGCGCGCTGATGATCACGGCTTCCGGATGCGCGTGGTCAATTTCGTGTTCGACCGCGGCGTGTCGATGCCGTTCTACGCCAAGCTGCTTGCCGACATGCTTGTCCTGCTGTCCAACGATATCTCGGCTGTCCATGAGGATCTGCAGATCTACTGCTCGCTCGACACCTTCAACAAGATGTTTGACCAGAGCAAGACCATTGCCTTTCCCGACTCGTCGCAACCCGATTTCGAGGACAAGGTGTGTTCCTGGAACAAGCAAAAGGAACTCAAACGCGGCTTCGGTGTGTTTGCCGCCGAGCTCCACACACGGAAGCTTATCCCCGACAGCCTGCTGCACGAGGCGGCTAGCGTTGTCCTCTCGGATCTTGAGGAGAATATCCGCAAGCCGAAGAATGAGACCATCTCCGAGAGTGTGGATCAGACGGTGACATTTATGGTGGAGATGTCCAAGCTCTTCGGTAAAGAAACGATGCTGCTGTCCGACAAGGCGACCGAGATTCTGGCCATCCCGCGTCCTGAGACCACCTGCCTCAGCATGCGTTCGCGGTTCAAGCTGGAGGACTGCGTTCGTAAGACTTAAAGGCATTCCGCAGAGTTTGTATAAATGAGCGCACCCTCCGCACCTGCTGCCGTGCCTGCCGTTCCTTCCAGTAACGTTCTACCCCCTGCAAGCGTCCTCCTTCGCTCGGCTCAGATTGCTCTTGATGATGACCGTCCGATTGTCCTGGATTACTGGATGGACAGCCGCAACAAGAAGTGCTGCATCGGCGTCAAGGATAATGTAAAGTACCTGGTCAAGTCTGAGACGGAATACACGTCGCAGATCCAGAGCCTTTTTCGGCTTGAGGGATGCTTCATTGTGCTGACGGAGAACAGCCTGTACGTTGTCAGCCAGGATGTCCCTGTTCGCAAGATAGTTTCGGAGTTGAACCATGAGTAGTATAATGGTAGAAGCCTTTCCTCCACCTCACATGCTTTTTCACGAGCCTCTGGATGATCGTGAAATGACACGGGTATGGTCAGACTATACTACAAAATACCGAGAGCAACTTGATACCTTTGAAATTGATGCTGCCCTGGTATGCTCTGTTGAAGAGTTTGGCAGGTTGTTTGAGATCTGGGTAACGTCCAAATCGTCGAAGCGCATTAAACTCCTGATGGTCTGGCATGCTCATTTTTTGTCCCTGGCCTGTCAGCAGTCTCTTCGCCGATGGCTGGAGACCAAGAGTTTTCGCACGCGGGTATGGTTTCATGCAGAGTACATCAACAATATCCAGATGGCGATTCAGAGTCGGTGTATTCTCAAGACGATCCGGGCAGCCCCGCTAGACTTGGTACCGCATATCGAAGGCGATATTCGGAAAGATGTGGCAGTTTGGACAGCCATAAAAACGGACAAGGATCTCCTCACACTTCATAAACAAGCATAGACACCATGTGGCGTATGTATACAGATGGTTCCTGCCTCAACAATGGCCGTAAGAATAGCCGCGGTGGGTACGCTGCAGTCTTCCCGGGTCATATGGACTTCTCCTTTGGACGTCCGCTGCCCGCCGAAAGTTCGCAGACCAACCAGACTGCTGAATTAACTGCAATTGCCGAGGGTCTTGCTCACCTCAAGTCCCAAACAGATGTGAGCGGAGTGGTTCTGCGTATCTGCACGGACTCGGAGTTCTCCATCAATTGCCTCACCAAGTGGGTGACGGGGTGGAAGAAGCGCGACTGGAAGACTGCCGAAGGTAAGCCTGTTGTTCATCGTGTGGTGATTGAGCGTATTCTGAAAGAACTGGAGTCCTATGCAGGTCACCAGTTTGTCCATGTGAATTCGCATACTGGCGCTGCTGACGAGGATAGTAAGTGGAATGATATTGCCGATCAGCTCGCACGCAAGGCGGTTGATGACAAGAAGGAGGTCAAGTATGCGGACCTAGAGGTCAAAGTGGTACGACCGGATGATACATCGGCCGCAGCTATTGAGGGAATCCCACTCGCTCTTATGGGCGCACCGATTACCGACGATGCGCTTTACACTGCTCTCCGGGCCAATCTAGGTGCAATCAAGACTGACCACTTGAAGTCGGCTCTCATCTCGGCATTCAAGAAGACGCTGAATGATAAGGCGTATGACCTCGAAAAGACGAAGATTCATAAGCAGACTGCCTATCGTCTTATCGAGAAAAGTCATTTAACTATTGTTCGCACAGAAGAGTAAGGAGAGATCATGAGCCGCCAGATCTACTTTTTTACCTCGCCCACGTGCGCTCCGTGCAAGGTTGTCAAGCCTGCAATCATGGAACTCAAGGAAGATTATCCTGGGTTCTCCTGGAACTTTATTGACACCACCAACGACCCTAAGAATCTTGGCGGACAGCTAGGTATAACCCATGTTCCTACCATGGTCGCCTTTGATATCAGTGGCAACGAGATCGGGCGTTATACAGGTAGCACGATCATGGGGTACTACTCTCTGGTTAAGAGACTACTGAAGGACTTGTAATTGGCTTGCCATCCTTGTAGGCGGCACAGACAAACTGGTCCTTATCGTTGGGCTTTCCGCATCGCGACATATTTGAGGGTGATGTGGGTTCAATGTTGGTAGGGTCCAAGGGGAGGAAATCAGGGTAGTTTGACTGAAGAACCGTGTAGGCAACTCCACCGACTCCCAGACCCAGTGCGGCTGCAATTGCATACGACATCCATCCTCCGTTCTCCTCCGATACACACTTCAACTCGCTTGACGCATACACATTGAGCCCGAAGATTACCAGAGCAAACGCCAGGTAACCTCCGACCTCGGGAGACGTACGCTTACTTCCCTGTGTCATGTCCATAATGTAGATGGCAAAAATGGCAGCCAGTGCAGCAATCCCCATATTGGAACCCGGGACTTCCAGGAACCCCATGCCACGAATCGTGCAGGGGTTGTAGTTGTCCTGGATGAACTGGGGCAGAACTCCGCCCTTCATGCGCCGACCACCCACGGTTCCAACACCAAGGTCAAACGCCTTGGCAGCGGCAGCAGCAGGAGCAGGGGGAGGGGTCAATGCAGACGCAACCGCGGCAGCAGCAGCTGCAGCTGGAGCACCCTTACCCGACAGGGCGCGGCGGATGTACATCAGCGCAGAGCTCAGGAGAGCGGCAATGATACCTACCAAACTGGTGACCGAGTAGCGGAACTTGAAGTTCATGATATCGGAGAGGAACCCTACCAGAAGGGCAATATCAGGAGCCAAGGCTCCGCTTAGAACAGCGAACGTCTTGAATCCGTTAAACGACGACGAGCCTGTTCCAACTCCCAATTTCTGCGTCAGCTTTGACCAGTCTCCGAAGGACCAGGAGATAATACCAATCACAAGGACAATAAAGGACAAGACGCTGAACGTCAGCGACGCAGCAGCTAGATTTGTTGCCGTGTCTGTCATTATCAAACTAGAAGAAATAACAACAACGACTTCTGCGATGTCAGATACCGAATATATAAGTATTCCTGTGTAATAATAGGGATGAGCGTGTTTGATAACGCAAAGCAATGGCCTGATTTGTACAAAGCCTGCGGCGCACCCCACCAATCACCCGTGAATCTTTCCCGCTCCTTTGCACTTCCATGCGATCGTTTGTGCGAGTGGAAGATTGATGAAGTGGCTATCCAGAATGCTATCATCCAGGAAGACCAGAAGAAGTCAGGTGGTTTGACCCTAACCAGCTTTTCTACAGGTACTCCTACAGCTCGTTTCAATGGCGAGGGATACACGTGCCAGAAGATTGTGTTGTTTAGTACATCCCAGCATTCGGTCGAAAATATCTTTGGAGAGGCTGAGCTCGTTGCTTACTTCACAAATCCGAAAGGCTTCACTATCTGCATGTCGGTTCTGGTGCGCAGCAATCCTGGAGATACTCCGTCCTCACAGTTTTTCAATGCCTTTGTTCCGTACATTGATAGCAACGGTGCTCGCATTACCCTGGGAGATACGTGGTCACTCGCAAATATACTCCCAGAAGTACAGGCGTTCTACGTGTATGAGGGTACTGATATTGTACCAAACTGCAAGCCCGATGTTACCTGGATCGTGTATGCGAATGCCGTGAGCATGGATCCCTCGGACTATGCCCGTCTAGCTAGCCGTATGCGTCCTAAACGACGAGAGCTGCAGGAGGTTGCAGATCGCCAGGTCTTTTACAACAGCGGAGCACAGCTGACGGGAAAGCCCATCGGTAAGAAGGACGGAAAGATTTATATGCGGTGCAAACGTGTGCCCCGTGAGAATGAAGAACAGGAGGAAAAGAACAAAATCAAAAAGGCTCCCATTGGAGAGCAAATTGAAAAACAAGCAGGCTTTGATGCCGAACTAGCCAAACAGAACGGATTCTTTATGCTGTGGATTCTATACATGCGTATCGGTGGATTTTGGGCGGTGATGGTGGTTCTCACGCAGATTCTATTGACAGTTGTGCTCTTCTTCCTGCCGATGGGCAAGGATATTGCGAAGGGGCTCTTTGATATGCTCTACTATGTCCCGGGGCTTGTACATTCACTCATTTTCGGCTAATAGTCCTCAGGAGGCGGCTGGTCCCAGGTATTGAGGTCCTCATTGACTGCCATATCATACGTTGGACGATCCTCGCGACGCCGACGAACCTTCCTCTCCTGCGTCCGCCAGCCATCATCGATCACGGTCTCCGTTGGCGGATATGTGTTTGAGTACTCTTCCTCATAATACGTATCATCCTGTCGCGAACGAGATGCACCGAAGATAGAGTGGTTGAAGAAGTGATGGCGGGACGACTCCCCCGTGCGCTTCTGCTCTGCTGCTTCACGCACCAGCCTTTCCTTCTCCAGTCGGTCCGTCTCCTCCTTGTCCTTCCAGGACTGAGCCATAGTCGCAAATGATCGCATCGTTTTCGGAGGCTCCTGTCCAGCCCCACCAGCGGGTGGTGCAGGCGACGACCATACATCGCCCGTCGCCAGTGAGGGGAATGTTAGGTCATTCACCTCGTACTTCTTGATTCGCTCCAGATTCTGCTTGATCTCCTCGGCCTCCTTGTTCTTCTGCATGCGTTCGCGCCAATTGCTCATTGTGTTTGTGTGATGTGGGTTGATACATTCACGGTTTGAGCGGACGCCGATCCGTTTTTGTCAGATTAAAAATGTCCGTTTTGTGGTGTGGTGTGGTTTTACTTACTCTGGAACCTCGGTTGCCTCGCCGTGGTAGTAGGAGATGATGATCCGATTCTCCCGGTCGTCCAGAATAGCCTCCCAGATATTCTTCTTCTTCTCAGGAACTGTGAAGCGTTGGCACTTTACTCCAAGTGCCGTCCGCTTTACAACATCTGTGACAACCTTCTTGTACTGTGCCTCTTCATGCGGGCGAGTTACTTGCTTACAGGTGTAATCTACGATCGTGTCATAGACATCTGGATGCGACTCGTACAGGATATCCAGCGCCTTGTTGCGCTTCTCCTTGACGTCCTTCGTCGAGTGAATGTCCTCGATCTGCTCAGCGCTGCACGAGAGCACGATCGACATCGGGTGCTTGTAGTCGTTCAGTGCCGCATCGAACTTCTCCTCCTCGTAGCGCTCGATATCGTTGTGGATGGCGAGCTTGAGCTCGTGCTCGCCGACGTCCGCGAAACCGTTGTCGTAGACAATGCGGGCAAGATTGACGGCGATTGCCTCCTGCTCCAGAATCGCCTCCATGCACTTCGAGGTGGTGATGAGCGTGGGGCACTTGTAGTTGTCGTTGTTCTTGATGTTGCCCGCCACACGGCAGGCGCACTGGTAGGCGTCGGCGGGGTCAGAGATGGGCGGGACGATGCCACCATCGAAGATGAAGTCCTTGCCCTGGAATGTGAGTCCCCGCTGGATACAGAGCTGTCCAGTGATGGCGAAGGGGAAGCGCTCGAGACGTCGGGTCTTGTAGATGTCAGCCATGATCTTCCCGACTTCCAGCGGCGGCCTGTCGGGATCATCCTCGGTCCCCTCGGGAATGTAGTTCTTTACAGAGATGGGCGGAGATCCGTCTGGGAAGGTGATCTCCTTGCGCCGGCCATTGAGAATCATCACGACAAAGCCGTGAGAGTGAAGGAACTCTTCGATCTCCTCGTGGGACGCACACGTAATGTCGCCGGGGGCAAAGAGGCAGTAGCCGGGGCGGCTGTAGGTGGAGGCATCCTTCGAGAACACCTCAATGACGTAGTTTGCACCAGAGGCACGGGTGTCGTCCGTGATAAGCACGCAGTCCTTGATCTTGTGGTAGCACTCGGGGTGCGTGATCTCGAAGGGGAGCACGCGGATGCGCTTGAACATTTTGAAGACGCTCCCAAACGTGGCGCTGACGAGCGTGACCTTCTCCACCTTCGTCATGCGCGTGAGGTCAAACTGCGGCAGAGACCACAGCTTGACAGACGCATCGGCCTCGTCGATCCAGACGTTGATCTTGGAGGTGAAGAACTGCAGCTTCTCCAGAATGTCGATGAGAGAGTAGAGGTACTTGAAGCGAGTCTTGTGTGCGCAGCAGACGACCATGGTGACTTCACCCGAAAGGATCTTTAGCGCCAGGTGCTCCGCAGAGATGTTGGACTTCTTCGAGCCCGAGGTCCAGGTAAAGCACGATCCCTCAATCTTGTCGTCTGCATCTGAGTCAGTGCTGACGCTGCTTCCCGTTTCGAAGAGGTCGTCCGTCATGCGCGCAGTCGTCTGCTCCACTAGTTTCTTGTTGTTCGAGCAGATGACGATGTTGAGTGCTCCAGTCGGGCACAGACGCTGATAGATGCGGATCTTCTCCTGCATCGTGCGCACCTTGCCGCTCTGTCCAGGCTTGATGATACATTCGACTTTGCTGTTTGTAGATCCCATGATGTGATGATGTGGTTTGTTGATGCCGAGGATCTTTCGATCGGTTCTTCCTCCTCGCCGATCCGTTTTTGTCGGTTGAAAAACCGATTAGAGATGTCCAGCGTAATTATAGAGTAAGATGGTGTTTGCGACTCTGATTCAGCCGACGGGTACCCTCGTTGAACAGAATGTGCCAGCGAAGACCGCGGATGTCCTAGAATGGATTCGCACCAAGACGAAGCAGCCAAGCGTCCAGTTCCAGGGCAAGATTCAGGACAAGGATACGTGGGTCTCCATCTTCGCCGAGTCGGGGACGGGCGAGGAAGACAATATCAACCAGCATGTTCTGGGGGGCAATTTTCAGGAGGAGATCTTTGTGGGCTCCATCATGGTGATGGCGACGCACTCGACGAACACGGACAACTACGAGAAGCCAGCGTCGGCATACGTGAATCTCAAGCCGGCGGATTACGAGATTGTGTATGCAAACTGGACGTTCGAGGGCGAGAGCTCGGATGAGGAGGAGGCAGAAGCAGAAGCAGAAGCAGAAGTGGATGCGGACGCCGATGACGATCCGGAAGAGGAGGCGGATCCTGATCTAGAGCCCGAAGCAGAGGAGGAAGTGGTACCTACGAAACAGCGAACAGTTAAGGTCAAGCAGGCAGTGATCCACGATGTCAATACGCCGTGCCCGATGCGTGAGCTCGTTCTTAAGCGGTATGTTGAGGCAGGTCTGTCTGACGAGATTGCCGACAAGCTGGAAAAGGCTCTGCTCCAGCGCAGTATTCGCGAGTGTTCAAAGCAAGATATCGAGGTATCATGGAACAACCCTGGATTCTGGAATCATTATAGGGCACGCTGTATCCAGTTCTACGAGAATGCTCCCTCCTGGACTGCGCGCATTATGTCTGCGGAAATTACGCCAGAGCAGTTCGCGGAGTTCTCCACAATGGATCTAAATCCGCAGGTATGGAAGAAGCGGATTGAGGCACAGATTGAGAAGGATAAGCATCTGTACGCCAACTCGGGCAGTGCGTCTATCTACTTCTACTGCTCTGGCTGCAAGAAGAAGTCCAAGTGCGACTACTACCAGATGCAGACGCGTTCTGCAGATGAGCCCATGACCACGTTCGTGACGTGCCTGGAGTGTGATCGCCGCTGGAAGTTCTAAAAGTCTCTTCCAAATATAATGGTCAGGTGGGAGCTTCATTCAAGACACCCATCAACAGTGATTGGAGACATTGTAAAGAAACATGTGGGCGCTGCCGATGCACTCAACGTTGATGCAATGATTGATGCATACAATACTCTGCACAAGGGCGACTTCAAGTCAGCCGAAGAGATCCGCCAGTCATTTTTTCGTGATGGTCAGCCTCTCCTGACTCCGAAACAGGCGGACAGCGTCTATCGTGCAACAAAGGGGACGCAGAAGGGAGGAATGTCCGAGAGCGTAATCAATGATGCTGCCGAAAGTATTATTGATACAGTCAGCGGTGTTCAGCGCGGTCCCGCTCTGCCTCCGGGTGCTGTGGCGGCAGCAGAGAAGGCGTGGAAGACGTTTCAGCTCGTGCTGCGTATCGTCCTACCATTTGTGTTTATTCTGGAAACCCTGCAGCATACACCACTGTTCGGCGAACTTATAGGTGCGTCCCTAGATATTACTGCTGCAACTCTCCCCGTGATTGCCACAATGTTCCAATCAAGTACTCCAGCTATTGTTGGTCTGATTCCAATCCCCTATGCAGGAACGATCGGCATTCTTCTTGGATGGCTGTTTTCTGCGTGGTTTCTATGGCTGGCATCAGTGATTGCCCTCTCCCGCAAAGACTTTGCGGGTGCGCTCGAGGCGACAGCGGGTATGATTCCTGTTGTGGGTGCGTCGGCGATGAAGATTGTCTCTTCCGCAGATCGGGTGAGCACGAAGCTCTCCAACCGTGCAAGCAAGATCATGGAATCTATTACGCGCGCATACGGGAGCGCGATGGGAGCTATTAATAAGGTTCGCTCCAAGCTTCCTGCTAAGATCCCCACCAATATCGCAGAGTTGAAGAAGAAGATGCCAAGCGTAGCTGAACTCAAACAAAAACTACCACCTGTTCCCACTGCTGTGACCGGAGCAATCAAGAAACTGCCGTCGGTTGCAGATATCAAGTCCAAGCTTCCGGAAGTACCTGCGATTCCAGTAAAGGTGACCGTTGCATCTGAAAAGGAGGAACCCAAGAAATCTTTCGCACCCACAAAGACCAGGAAGGGCGGGCGTTGGCGGCTGAACCGTCGCACCCGCCGACGGCTCCCGTGATCGTGATCATTTACCAGTAAGTACCCTAGTCATATAACAATGACGGACGTACCTGTTGCTGAAACCCTAAAATCATGGATTGCACTCGACGATGAGCTGCGTGCTATTCGCGAACGTACCAAGGCGATCAATGCCGAGAAGCAGAAATTGGGTGAGCAGGTTCTAACGTTCATGCGCGAGAACGCCGTGGATGATTTCAAGCTGGAAGGCAGTGGCGCTGGATCTATTTCTCGGTCTGTGCGGACGTCCAAACCTGCTCTCCGTCGCAACGTGGTACATACCCAGATCCTCCTTCACTTCTCCGATCAGCCTGAGAAGGTGGCGGAAGCTCTACGCGCAATTGAGGGCGTGGCCGAGGGCGAGGATATGTCAACGACCGGAACACAGAAGGAACTCCTCACTCGCCGAGTTCCTCGGAAAAAGACTTAGGTGTTTCCACAGAAACTAACTAATGACAACTGAGGAATGCACCCTCTGCTACGAACGACTCGATGTTCCCGCTTACCAGAGAAATACAACAGGTGATGTCATCATGGGAGAGACATCCACGCGTCTCCAATGTGGGCATGCGTATCATACTCCATGTCTCATCCGATCACTGCAGTATATGGCGCGCTGCCCACTTTGCAATGTCCTCCAGGATCAGAACCAGATGGGGGGCGAAGACACGTGGAGGGCTCGCATGCAGCTCGAGGGGCGGTGCCACGATATCCTGCAGGAGGTCAAGCGGTCAGCCGATGTGCGCGAACACCTTGCAGATTACAATGCTTTCCACGCCGAACTCAAAGGAAAGCGTGCAGAATTTGATAGGAAGATGAAGGAATACAAGAAGCAGCTGAGGGAAGAGATGGGCATTGATAAGTTATGGGCGGATGTCCAGAAGATGCGAACAGACACAACTCAGGCATTCAAGAAGGGGGTTCGCAAGCGAGGAACTCTATTTCAAGGAGCCATGGCATGTCTCCTGAAATACAAACAGGAAAAGGCTCTGTTCGGAGACTCGGCGTGGTTATTTCAGCGTAAAATCAACCGCTATTTCTATTAATGAACTCTAGTCTCGTACTCCCTGCCATGGTTATGGGCACGATCTTCTTTGCCTACGTCCGCTTGTTCAACTCCACGATGGAGGCATACAGGAAGACGGGTTACACGATGTCATGGGACGAGTTTTTTCGGTCAAACATGGAACCGCTTTCGGTAGCTCCGGATGGAGGCCCGGAGGGTCGGTTTGTTCCACAATACGAATCGCGATAGTGTCCCTGCACGAGTTGGATCAGTCCAGTCCTCGTGCATCCGTGCATGACGGGCAATATACCGCTGCTTACGAGTTGTATCGTGGTGTTTGGTGAAATCGGAGTACCCCCTTTGACCAAACGGCTGAACGATTTCGCGACCGTCGGCTTTGACAAAGACGGCATCCCATTTTTTCTCGGGATTATGGGAGCGCTTGATGGTTTTCAGGTGCAGTCCTCGCGGCCTCATTGTACTTTCTACATACTTTTTCGTTATCCAAAAACGGATAATATCGAGATTCGAAGTATTTCAAAGGTATAAGGATGGAGTTTGAGAAAGAGAAGGCTTATTTACATACGTTTTTAGAAACAATCAAGGGCAAGGGAAAAACGATATTCAAACGAGTGTCTCTGTCACCACTTCGTTACGCTGGCGGCAAAACAAATGCAGTAGGACTAATCCTTGATCATCTTCCAGCTCTGAAGGAGAAAAAGATCGTGTCTCCATTCTTTGGAGGAGGCTCATTTGAATTGGCGGCAGCCTCTCTTGGATTTGAAGTTGTCGGGTACGACTGCTTCGGAGTCCTTGTGAATTTCTGGCAACAGGCTCTAGAACATCCGGCAGACCTTGCCAACGAACTCGCAAGACTCGTTCCTGATAAAGAGCATTTCACAAGGTACCGGCATATTCTCCTTCATTACTGGGAAACAATCAAGCCAGCTGAACTCGAATACACGACTCGCAACCGCCTTGAGCTCACTGATATGGAAAAAACAATGCTGAGCGAGAGCCCGCTTCTCCAAGCTGCGTACTATTACTACAACATGCAGCTCTCTTACGGACCCATGTTCCTAGGATGGCAGAGTTCGGTGTATTTGAAGCAGGACAAGTACAGCAAGATTGTTGAACGTATTCGAAAGTTTGCGCCTGGCAACGTGTCTGTCAATCTGGCATCGTTTGAAGAGTCAATTGCGAACCATCCCGACGATTTCCTATTCTTGGATCCTCCCTACTATCTCGGTACCGATTCAAAAATGTTTAAAGGCATCTATCCCAACAGCAACTTTGCGATCCATCACGATGCGTTCGATCACAAGAAGCTATGTGAGCTGCTCAAAGCCCACCAGGGTGGCTTCTTCCTGACGTACAACGACTGCCCAACAATTCGTGAATGGTATTCCGAGTTCAAGCAGGAGTATCCGAAGTGGCAATACACCTACGGACAAGGTGAGACTCGCATTGGAAAAAATCGAGACGAGACTGGTGATAATGTGAAGGAGAGTCATGAGCTGTTCGTGATCTGTCCGCCTAGAGACTAGACTGCTTCGTGAAGTGGCGGAGGTTGGTCGTGAGGAGACGGATGAGCGGCTTGCCCTTGTTGCCGTTGGCTCCAAGGAAGTAGGAGCGGTGTGTCTGGCGGTACTCGTACGTGAAGTACTGGCTGTACCCTTTTTTTGACGAGTCTTGGAAGTCACCCTTGATGCGTCCGCTCGACAGCATGCGCCAGGTCGATTTTGTCGCGATGAAGTCTATGACATCAGCCATCGCAAAGTAGGTCCATGTATTGTTGTTCCTGTCGAAGTAGGTGAGGAGGTCGCACGGCTTGCCCGACTCGCTCTTGGCTAGGTACTTCTGCCAGAGTGCTGGACTCTTCATTGCCGCCAGCTTGTCATCGACATCGGTTATCTCGGGTATGTTGCCGAGTGTGAACTGGAGGTTGTTCCCGCTCTTTACTGACACATGACCATCGATCTTGAGATCGGGAAATGTAGCACGTATCTGCTCTAGATGGTCGGCGTTCGTAATCTTGCAGTCTGCCTCTGCCTTGGTTGATGTTGTGGTCTGCGTCTCTCCGAACAGAGAGTCATGCAGATGCTCCAGAGTGTGTCCTGATCGTTTCTTCTGTCCGCCGACTGCCTTGCAACTTGCGATGCGCTTGTCATTTCCGTTCATGTTGTTGTGGGCATTCTTCACTTTCTAGAGATCAAATGAATCCGTTTTTGTAATCCAGATGGATATCAAAAACGAAGTGCCTCCTACCTGATTCGAACAGGTGACCTCCCGCTTACAAAGCGGATGCACTAACCAACTGTGCTAAAGAGGCTCTGGTGCTCTCAGGCGGTCTCGATCCGCCGACTTCCTCCTCACAAAGCATACGGACGAGCGTATAAGAGAGGGATTCTACCAACTGAAATATGAGAGCGTGTCGCCACATATAATGTGGCCGCAGTATGCTTAAATCTTTTGAGTATATAATGAACGTACTGGCGAACCCATCTGTCCTTGCACACATGATCAATGGATTTCTCCTGATGCTGACCGGATTTCTTGTTGTGTGGAACTTCCGAAGCCTGCGCAAGAGCAATCCGTACCGGCTCGTATTGCTTGTCAGCATTCTTTCGGTCGCGGTTGGGATCCACGCGATCTCTCACTTGGGTCTAGAGTCGGCGTATGGACTCTCTCCTGCCAAACTGATTCATGCATGATCCCCGTTTGAGGTGCCAGCATAAACGCGGTTCTTGTTGGGATCGAACCAACTACCTTCCGGTGGGCTAATTATGGAAAAATAACAGCCAGATGCTCTACCGGGTGAGCTAAAGAACCTTAGACTTGCGCGCATTTTAAAGGTCACTCCAGTCCTAAAAATGTACGCCCAATCTTACTCGTTATAAACATAGCAAATCCGGCAGCCATCTGGGCATAAAATACCGGAGTTAGTCTTGTAACATACAATAAATATAGGGATAACCCTGCAAAAAGTAAGAAACTAGACCAAAATAGCGTTGTAAAGGTATCCATTATCTACTATGTATATAAAAAACGACCCACAGGTCTAAACTCTCAGGAGCCGGAATCGAACCAGCGACACACGGAGTTTCATTGAGCAGTCTGTAATCCACTACAATCCGTCACTCTACCAACTGAGTTATCCCGAGGGGGTGCAAGGTCTCTCCCGGACTCGAACCGGGGTTGTGAGAATCAGAACCTCACGTACTAACCATCTATACGAAGAGACCAGCATATGAATAGGAGAGCCTTCCCGTAAATGTTTATTCGTCTAGAAATAACATGAGTACTCCGATCCACCACTACGTCTTTGATATGTCCGTACTCTTTTTACACGTAGTCTATATATCAGTCGCCTTCGGTGTCCTGGAGAATGAACCAGAGTACCTGGCATCCATCGATTACTGGGTGAAGGTGTTTATGGCTCTCTTCCTCCTCTGGCGCTTCAATCCTTGGGCCCGGATCGCGTTCTCTGACTTTGATCGGCGTGTTGTGTTTTCTGCGGGCATGTTCCTCTTTACGGTCACGATTGTGAATACCTACTTGATCAGCTACGTTGAAACGGGAAAGACACTTGGCAGGAGCGCAGTTCAAACTGTGCGTTCCTCATTGGCATCATAACACACATCTGCTTGACACTCGGACTTGCCACATGGCGGCTCCTCCCTCTTTTCCCGGCATTCTCCGCAGAACTGAAGTTTCAGTCCTTCGCAGTACTCCCAGTTCTCGGCAGCTGTCCCAGACACGGATCCGCACTTATCGCACACCACCTCTTCTTGGATCATGTAGAAACGCAATGTATGCAATAGACGATACACACAGCAGCAGCATTCATTTTGTGGATGATCAACATGTACGACTGTCGTCTTGCCTACTTATAATATGGGGTCGCGATTAAGCAATACCTCGTGGTGCTGGAGTCCCCGGAAGCGACCTTCGGAACATGATCCTCCTCCACCACGGAGAAAGACGGAGATTCAACTGGATTACGAACGGCAGGTGGATGAATATATCAAAAAATGGGAGGAAATGCACCGAATCGGAAAGATCCCCGATCTGCTCAGTCTCGACGGTTGGACAGACACTACATCTACCTCGCAATCGCGCCCTCCCGCTCCTCGATATTGAACCCATTGGCGTGCCAAATAGACTTGCATGTCCTTTCGTAGTGCCCGTAGAATCCGCACCGGTAGCATGCGAGTTCGTCGGTATGGACATTGCGGTATCCGTACATCGTGAAATAATTGTTCAGGCGGTCCAATTCATCTTGAGGAGATGCGTTCTTCTTAACGGACTGCAGATTAATCGGCTTGTACATCTTTGTCCATTTGGAAGCAGTGCCACTGAGGTGGTCTAACCACACGTCATGCACATCCCTCTCCGTGCGCCCGACGTAATAATGTCCCTCAGTCAGCTGTAGAGTGTAGAGAGTGACCGGCATATTGGTCTGTTGTGTTCTCTACACTGAAAAATGTTCCGTTTTATGACCAATCTACAACAATATGGCGATTATTCGTTCGGTAGTTCAGTAGCATGTAGATGGTGGTATCAGTGAGACTATTCATAAGATCTAGAATAACATCCTCAGTGAGTTTGTCTTCTTCGATGGGTCTGGCTTCATCAATATAGTGGGAGTGTCCCAGGGAAGCAGCTACAATAATGTTGGCGACGATGATTTGTGCCTGGAAATGTGCGGTTCCCAGAAGTTGATACTTTTTTATATCGTGGAGCTCGGTGCGTGAGATAGGTTCGAACATGGTTTGGCACATTTTGCCTTTCTGGAGTCGTAGAAATCCGTTTTTGATATCTCATGCAAAAACAAACAAACAAATGGACGAAGACGTGTGCGAGCGATGCTGGAAGATGGTGAAAATTGACGAGATGATGTACCGCGTATGTTTTGCGTGCCTGTCATCGCACTAGTCCCGTCGCTTACGCAAGATCGCGATCTTCTTACCACTGCAGCAGACAATCGAATCCGCCTGGAAGATGACGCTCCAGATAACATCGTGCTCCTCCTGGAACTCTGGGCTCTTGAAGACATCCACACTACACACACCTTCCATAAGCGGTTCGGCTACGTCTTCAATCGTCTTCAGAGGATGGTCCAGATAGTTGATGATTTCGTCAAGGCTCATTGGTGACATCGTCCAGTACCTGACCGTCTTCATTTCGCTGTTCAAGATTCCAAGTGCAGTGCAGCCTCCCATGTTTGTGTATGTATGCCTTAGATCCTCCCAATAAAAAACGGATCCGTTTCTATCAATAACTCAATACAGACCAACCAAGATGACAACTCCTGCACTAACTGACAAAATCCTCCGTTTCCGTTATGACGATCAAGGCGTGCGCTGCTGGGAGTTCAAGTGTGCCGGCTGGATATCCGAGCGCGACCGTCTCACCACTGACGCCCATCTCCGCAGGATGATTGAAGCCCACCCCGAGTTTCAGGGGTGGGTGGATGAAGACACGGATGACGAGGAAAGTGATGAGTATTAATTCTGTACGCCGCGTCCGTAGGCGGACCCATATCCGTAGTACCAATTCATCGTACGGGCAATAAGTGAATGTAGAGTAGGGTATCTATCTGGAACCACATCCTCGGGAGGAGCTTGGCTCCGGATCTTTTTGTTCTTCTGATCTGCGTCAAATTGGGCGCAGCAGGAGCAGGGCTTAGACCACGTCCATGCATTCTTGCGACGGATAGGCTTCATCGTGTGTATGTTCGTTGAAGAGACACACGAGGTTCGCAATTCATTTTTTCAAACCAGCGAATCTGTGTTTGATTTTGTCCATACTATGTACGCCAAAAAGAGTCCAAAGAAATTTTTAGCGAATATGTCCAATATGTTGTATCCGGTGTTTTTAACTGTATAACTCATCACTGCAAATACACCATACAGAGACCAGAAAAACAAAAACCAATAAAATACAGCGTTCTTGAAGGTATCTTCGTCTGTTGGCAAGAACGTTTCCTTGATATACTTGAAATTCAACGCGAACGGGATGAATCCTAACGCGGTAGATATATAGTGATTCAAGTAACCTAGCTCGCCAATCAGACCGAAGAGTAGCATAGCTCCATTCAAGAGAACTATTTTTACGATTGATCCAGTATGGTTTGATATAAAGTCGCTTAATCGGCTTGGTGTCTGTCCATCATGGTTCAAAAAGGCAGACAGGGTAATCAACATCAGGGGCGTTGTAACTGCCCAGTCTAAGTACCGAACGGGCGTGATGTTTCGGGATACCTTGCTGAAATAGTAGATTAACCACACGTAAAATATCAATTCAATTCCCTGAACAAACACTTCGAGTTTTAGCAAATCCTTTAAAATTTCATCCTTTTGACTTATGTGTATATTGATTGCCAAGTAGTCAATAATTCCAACTACGAGCTGAACAACCAAAGAAACTACCCCGCTCGTGTAGATCATTCTACCTATACACAGAGAAAATATGAGGTAGGATTGAAATGA